>Ga0126381_100002533_pt1 | contig 19733 bp, 15 predicted proteins | sample PanSoiMetPlot_28_FD_96465 | JGI IMG/M metagenome (GOLD analysis project Ga0126381, IMG submission 96465) | Tropical forest soil microbial communities from Panama - MetaG Plot_28 | ecosystem: Environmental > Terrestrial > Soil > Tropical forest > Bulk soil | place: Panama | collected 2016-02-17
GATGTGCGAGTCGGGCTTCTTGTAGATCGGGTACCAGTCTTCGGGCCAGCCGGCGAAGAAGTTGGTCTGCGTGTAGTTGATGCCGCCGTGCAGGGGTGGCCAGGCGTTCCCGATGGATGTGCCTGGTGTGCCGGTCTGGCTCGGCACGCGTGCCGGGTTGGTGAACTCGGCCTCTGGCGCCAATTCCATCGTGTACGTGGCGCTGCCGGAGGAGTTGCAGGCGCTGGAGTTGCCGGTGACCCACACGTAGTAGATGCCCTGGGGGTCGCCGCTCCGGCTGGCGGGAATGGTGAACGTCACGCTGCCGCCGTCGGCCAGCGTTGTCTGGTTGATCGCGCCGTCGGCCCAGCCGTTGTTGTCCTGCAGGGCGACGTTAATGTAGCCGCAACTACTTGTTTGGCTCGTGGTCGTGTTGTCGATCGTTATGCTCGCGGTATTTGAATCCGGCGTCTTGTACAGCACGTACCAGTCTTCGGGGAAGGTGCTGAACTGGTTGCTCTCCGTGTATACGACGCCGCCTTGCAGCGGCGGCCAGGCGGAGCCTATCGATGTCCCGGGAGCTATGTTCCCGCTGGCCGGCGCGGCGGACGCGGCGGTAATCGGCACCAGGCAAGATGCGGCTATCACGGTCGCCGTCGCGACCGTCCGGATCAGGAATTTGCGTGCGGCAGCAGCACGAAAACGAGTGGCATTCAAGGCGCAGTCCCCCCACTAGCGGCAAGCCCTCCGGGAGAACGATACGTATATTCGCATGACGCAAACAAGCCCCTGGCGCGATTGCCTCTTCTCAGCAATCTCCCAGGTTTTCCGTTTCCGCATCTCATTAGCGGACAACGTTTGCAACTGCGGATATAAAATTTGCGTCGTGCGAACTTGTTGATAATTCGGCGCCGTGTCCCGGTCGGCGCCGGGTAGCCCGAGCTGGGTGATCTAGGGGGATCCGCACCATCCCGGGCGGCGCTGGGTACTACGCTGGCGCCGTGACAGGTCTTTCGCGGTTCGTGGCGCGCGGCCTCGGTGTCGTGGTCGTGGCCGCCGTCGGCGTCGCCGCGCTGGTCGCGGCGGGCGGCGGCGGGACGGCGGGCGCGCACCCCCCCGCGCCGCCGATCGCCGTGGCGCCGACAGCGCCGGCGGACGCGAACGCGGTGACTCTGCCGCTCAAGGGCAAGATCGTCGGCATCGACCCCGGGCACAACGGCCTCAACCACACCGACCCGAGCTACCTGGACAGGCAGGTCTGGAACGGCCTGCACTGGGAGATGTGCGACACCTCCGGCACCGAAACCAACAGCGGATACACCGAGGCGCTGTTTAATTTCCGGGTCGCCGAGTACCTGCGCGCCGACCTCATCCGCGCCGGCGCGCGCGTTGTGATGACGCGGAACACCAACAACGGCCTCGGGCCGTGCGTGGACATGCGCTCCTTCATCATCAACAAGGCGCACGCCAACGTGGCCGTCGACATCCACGCAGACGGCGCGATCGAAACAGGCGCGAAGAAGGACCGCGGGTTCGCCATCCTCGAACCCGACAATCCTCTTGGTGACAACTTGCCGAACAAGAACGTGATCGCCTCGTCGGCCCGCCTCGGCGCCGATATCAGGGCCGCGATGCTCGCCGGAACGTCGATGCCGGTCAGCAACTACGACGGCAAGAACGGCATCAACAACACCCGCACGGACCTCGCGGGCCTGAACCTCACCAGGGTCCCGAAGATCTTGATCGAGGTCGGGAACATGAGGGATGCGATCGACGCCCGGCTGCTCACCTCGGCCACGTTCCAGCAGCAGGTCGCGCGGGCCCTGCTGGCCGCGATCGTCCACTTCCTCCGGTAGCCTGCGCGGGTGACCCAGCTTCCCAGGCGCGCGCAACAGGTAGCGGTCGCGGGTGTCATCGGCGGCATAGCCGGCCTTACGCTCAGCGGCCACCGCGGCTGGGGCCGGGCGCTGCTCGGCGCGCTAGCAGGCGCGGCGGGCCTGGCGGCGGTCGAAGCGGCGGCACGGGCCGTGCAGCGCCCGGACGAGATACCCCCGCTCTGGGCGCGCATCGCGACGAGCGGCGCGCTGGCCGCACCCATCGGCTGGGCGGCCGGGCGGGCAGGCGCCGGAACTGTCCCGGTGGCGACCGTGGCCGGCGCCGCGGCGGGCGCGCTCGGCCTGCGCCCGCAGAAGGTCGCGCTCGGCCCGGTCGTCGGGGCCGCGGTCGGCTTTGGGCTCGCCGGGCGCAACGGTCGGCAGCCGGGAGCCGCCGGGGCTGCCGGAGCTTCCGGGACTTCCGGCGCCGGCGGAGCTGCTGGGTCCGCAGGGGCCGTCGCCGCGGCGGCAAGCGTGGTGGGCTTTCGCACGGTGTCGGCGCTGGTGTTCCGCGACCCGCAGGTGAGCCTGCTCGCCTCCCAGGTGCCCGCGGGGGACGTGCCGTTCGTGGTGCCGCTGGCGAGCAGGACCCGGTACGTCGGGACCTCCTACCTGCGTGATCTGGCCTTGGTTCTCGGCGGCGAGTACACCGCCGACGTCGCGGACATCGGCATCGTCGCCTCGCTTGACGCCCTGGCAGGACCCGGGTTCGACCCGGGCGCGGCCGACCCGCTCGTCCGCGAGTTCTACGAGCACACCACCAGGTTCGCCCTCGACATCGACCCCGAATGGCGGTTGTGGGTCCGGCCGGGTTACCTGCTGTACAGGACGCTGCTCGCCAGGCCGCTCGGCCAGGCGAGCGTTCCGATGAACCAGCGGGAGGCGCTGCGCGGCGTGCGCAGCAGGATCGACACCGTCACGGGTTCGCCTGCCGGGCCGCCCGTCGTGCGGGGCTGGATCCGCTCGTACGCGGACACGGGCGAGCCGATCTACGTCGGCGTCTATACGACGTACCGGCACGAGGACCGCGGCTATGTCAGCGTCGGCTTCCCGCTGCCGCAGGCGAGCTTCACCGCCACACTCGAACCACGCGCCCGCCCCGGCGGCGGGCTGATCCTGGACAGTCGCGGCGGCACCGCCCAGACGGGGCATTACCTGACTTACATCGACCCGCGGACGTCGGAACTGACCGTCCTGGCCGTGCACGGGTTCGCGGAACGGCTAGACGTGTACGCCGTCGGCGGGGAACTGCGCGCGGAGCATGCTTTCGCCGTGTTCGGCTTTCCGTTCCTCGTCCTGCACTACCGCATTCACCGCAAGACCGGCAATTTATCCGGAACGGGCCCTTGCCGCCTGTCAGCACCGCCAGAAATCGTACGGGTCGTGGCCGGCCCGGAATCCGGCCGACTCGACGATGTCAACCGCGAGTTTGAAGCGAGCCCCGACGCGCGACGGCACGTGCGCGTCGCTCCCGAAGGACACCGCCGTGCCTCCCTCGGCTCGCCACCACTTGACCAGTTCGACCGAGGCTAGCGGCGACTTCGTGTTGATCTCGAGCACCCGCCCGCCGCGCGCGAGCGCGCGCAGGACCGCCCGGTACTCTTCCTCGAATGCCTCTTCCTGATACCGGTGCGGCCCGCCGGGCCAGTAGCGACGCGGGAAGTCGAGGTGCGCGAGCACCTCGAACAGGTCGCTGCTTTCGATGAGCCGCAGCAGTTCCGCGAAGTAGTACCGCATGACGTCGTCATCGGGCATCGATCCGAACAGCGCGTCCGCGGCCAAGAGCTTTCCCTGATAGGGCACCGCGTGCAGGGATCCGAGCACGCGGTCGAAGGGCTGGCCGCGCACGACCGCGCCCGCGCTGGCGGCGAACAGGTGCGACTCGCCCGCCTCCACGCCAGACAGCACGCGCAGCCCCGGATAGCGCTGCCTGCACTCCGCGATTGCGGCTAGGTACCCGGGGACGTCAAGCGGCTTGATCCGGTTCCACCAGCGCGCGTCTGTCGCGACGCCGCTGATCGCGTCGCCGTCGCCCCCGGCGGTGAACTCAAGGTGTTCGGTGAACGCTATCGCCGGCAGCCCGACGGCTAGGGCCTGCTCGCAGCTGCGCGCCATGGACGCCTCGTGCGTCGTGTCGTACGACCACTCCGTATGTACGTGATTGTCCGCTGGCAGCACGCTTCGATTCTTTCATGCCGGGAACGGTGGGCCCGCGTGGCGCCTGACCGCGCCTGGGAGGCTACCAGCGCTCGTCGCGCTGCGGGGCCGACGTGATGACGTAGACCTCGCCGGAACTCGGCGGGGCCTGCGGTGCCTGACCCGCGCCAGGGCCGCCGGGCATGCCAGGGCCGCCGGGCATGCCCGGGCCGCCGGGGCCGTCGCCGGGATCGCCGCTGGTGGCGTCCGTGCCAGCGGCGGGCAGCGCGGCATGGCCCTTCTTGCCGGCTTTGATGAGCTTTCCCCAGCGCTCTTCCCATTCGGTGACATCGCCCCCGCACGCCCGCACGTAGGCGATGAGCACTGGCAGCGTGGGCAGCCTGAGCCCGCCCGCCGCCGATGCCAGCGTCCGCATCGTGTAGTGCGACTTCTCCGCCATGTCGGGGTAGTCGAGGTCGGCCTTCGAGCGAAGCACGCGCAGGTCGCGCGCGAACGCGGCGATGTTGTCCGTCTCGATCGCGGCGATGGCGCCCTTGGCGCCCGGCGGTGGCTCGGGCAGGGCGCTGTCCCGTTGCGTGATCAGGGTGCCGCCCGCGTTCGCCCACGCACCCGTGGTGCGCAGGCCAGGATGCACGGCGCCGCCGTGCGGCGGGTCGCCGAGCCGACCGGTCGCGCTGCCCGGCTGCCGCTGTCCCCGGCCTGGTTGCTGGCCTTGCCAGCCCGGACCCGGCCCGCCGCCAGGTCCCCACTGGCCAGGCCCTTGCGGACCCGGACGTGGCTGCCCACGGCCGGGTCGCGGTCCGTGCTGGCCAGGACCTGGCCGGCCTGGCCCTTGCTGGGGCGGCCCGTACTGCCCGGGGCCGTACTGCTCGGGGCCATACTGCCCAGGACCATACTGATCGGGGCCGTACTGATCGGGGCCGTACTGATCGGGGCCGTACTGATCGGGGCCGAAGCCGTCCGGGCCGTAAGGTCCCGGGCCGTGCGGGCCTTGCCTGTGCTGGCCGGCGGCGCCAGGCTGCCATGGGCCGCCCGGCCCGCGGCCCGGCTGCCCGGGCCCCATCTGTCCTGGACCGGCCCACTCCTGCGGGGGGCCATAGCCGGGACCTGGTGCACCGCGGCCCCGCGGGGCCGCGGCGGGACCGTTGGGACCGGATCCCTGACCGTACCGGTACCCGCCCGGCGGGTATGGGTAGGGATCGGCGCTCGGGTACGGCTGGTGCGGCTGCCCGCCGGGTCCGTACTGCCCCGCGCCCGGCCCATACGGCCCTGCTCCGGGTCCGTAGGGGCCTGCCCCGGGACCATACTGGCCTGGTCCTGGCTGACCCGGGCCGTACTGGCCTGGGCCGTGCGGCCCTTGACCTGGCTGGCCGGGGCCGAAGTGGGCGCCTCCGGGCTGGCCGGGGCCGGGCTGCCCTGGCCCGTACTGACCCGTTCCTGGCTGGCCGGGCCGGAACCGGCCAGGCCCAGGGCCCTGCGGGCCGAAGTATTCCTGACCCGCCTGCCCCGGGCCGTATGGCTCGTGACCGGGCTGTCCAGGCCCGAACCGCTGGCCGCCGGGACCATAGGCCTGCCCATCACCCGCGGGTCCCGGTCCGTAGGCGGGACCTGGCCGGCCTGGCCGCCCAGGTCGGCCGCCTGGCTGCCGTCCCCGTCTGCCGTCGGCGTCCGGGCCGGCCGCCTGCGGACCGTAGAACTGGCGCGGGCCGCGCGGGGGTATGGGCCTGCCGTCGGAGTGCATGGGCTGCTCGTTCGGGGTGAAGGGCGTATCTGGCATAGGACGGGGACGACTCGCGCCCGGCCTAGGGCGGCTGCCCGCGGGGCGCGGCCGAGGACGGCCGGCGCCGGGCAGCGCGTCCTCAGGGCGTATCCACGGGCGGGCGTAGACGCTCTGCTCGCGTGGCCCGCCGCGGGAAGGGCGCGGCTGGAATCCGGAGCGCGGCGGCACGGTGCGGTCAGGCCGTGTGCGCGGTGACCCGAAGGGGACGTCCGCCGGCCGTGGCGCTCCTCCGGCGTAAGCACGGTAGCCGGGATCGACGGCGTAGGCGCCCATGTCCGCGTAGGCGTCGTCCGGGTAACCCTCGTCCGGGTACAGGCCATCCGCGGCCCGGGCCTGCGTGCCCCGGCCGGGTCCGCTGTCCCGACGATTCACCCGGTACCTCCTGGACACTGACCTATCGGCGCGCGGCCTGGCCGGCCGCTGCGCCTATCGAGTCCCGGCTGGTCAGCGTCTGAAACCAGCTCGCGGCTCTTGCCCCCACATTGAGTGTAGGCGCGCCGTGCCGCGCGGACGGGGGCAGACGAACAAATACTCCGTTTCCTTTCCCGCTCGCTCTGCTGCTTTGCTCGCTCCGCTCGCTGGCTCGCCTTCGGGCCGCCTTGGCGTACCGTCTTCCCTCGTTGCTCCTCCTTCGTCGTCGCTCCTCAGTCCAGACGGCACGGCGGCCCTCGGCTCGCTGGGCTTCCTCGCTCCTCAGTCCGGATGGCACGGCGGCCCTCGGCTCGCGGTGGTTTCAGGTGGTTTGCCCTGCTGATGCATGGCCTTGCGGATGAGGGCTAGGCTTGGTAGTGGCACGAGCATTTTGCCCGGGCCGACGGCTTTGCGGCGTGGATGCGCCGCATGGGAAGTTCGCCTGCGGAGCGGCCATGATGGCATGGATCGTCTGGCTGATCGTGGCGGCGTTGCTCGGCGTGGCCGAGCTGATGACCACCACGTTCGCGCTTGGCATCATCGCGGTCGGAGCGCTGGTCGCGGCCGGGGTCGGCGCGGCGCATCTCGCCCTTCCGTTCCAGCTGATCGCTTTTGTCGTGGCTTCGGGGGCCGGCCTCGGCTTCGTTCTCCCCGTCGCGCGGCGTCACGTCAAGCAGCCCCCGCTGCTCAAGACGGGCCCTGCCGCCCTAGTCGGGCGGTCCGCCAGCGTGCTTGAGGAGGTCGACAGGCACGGCGGGCGGGTCCGCATCGGCGGTGAGGTATGGTCGGCGCGCTCGTATGACGAGACGCTGGTCATTCCGGTCGGCCACACCGTCGATGTCATGCAGATCGAGGGCGCGACCGCCCTCGTTTACCCTCGGGAGTAGAGATGACCGCTCTAGCGGAACTCGTTATCGCAGCGGTGATCGCGCTCATCGTCCTGCTGACGGTGGTGCGGTCGGTACGCATCATCCCGCAGGCTCGCGCGCGTAACGTCGAGCGCTTCGGCCGCTACCGAAAGACGCTCGAGCCGGGGATGAACTTCATCATCCCGTTCGTCGATCGCGTTCGAGCCCTGATCGACCTGCGGGAGCAGGTGGTCTCGTTCACGGGTCAGCCGGTCATCACCGAGGACAACCTGGTGGTACAGATCGACACGGTGCTGTTCTTTCAGGTGACCGACCCGCGGGCGGCCGACTACGAGATCGTCAACTACATCCAGGCGATCGAGCAGATCACCGCGACCATGCTGCGCAGCGTGATCGGCTCGATGGACCTGGAGCAGACGCTCACCTCGCGCGACAAGATCAACACGCTGCTGCGCGGTGTCCTCGATGAGGCGTCTGGCAAGTGGGGGATCCGGGTTACCCGGGTGGAGATCAAGGCGATCGATCCGCCGAAGTCGGTGAAGGACGCGATGGAGAAGCAGATGCGGGCCGAGCGCGAGAAGCGCGCCGCGATCCTCACCGCCGAGGGCATGCGGCAGGCGGCCATCCTGAATGCCGACGGTGACAAGCAGAGCTCGATCCTGCGCGCCGAAGGCGAGAAGCAGGCGGCGATCTTGCGCGCCGAAGGCCAGGCGCAGGCCATTACGCACGTCTTCCAGTCGATCCACAACAACGACCCGGACCCCAAGCTGCTCGCCTACCAGTACCTGCAGACGCTGCCGCAGCTCGCGCAGGGAGCGGGGAACACGTTCTGGGTCATCCCGAGCGAGGTGACGACCGCGCTCAAGGCGGTGACGTCGGCGTTCAGCGGAACCAGGGACGAGGAGCCGGGCAACGCCGGTGCTGCCGGGCCCGGGCCTGGCGCGGCCGCCAGTGCGGGAGCCAGTGCGGGAGCCATTGGCGCGGGCGCCTCGACGGCGGCCGTCGAGGAGGCCGAGCAAGCGGCTACCGCGGCGCTCGCTGCCGCGGGGATTCCTGTCACCGGCCAACTCAGCGCGGGCAACGCGGCGGGCAACGGGGCCGCGCCGGCTCCCTCTAGTGAGGAGGGCGCTGGCTCAGCGGAAGATGTGGGCGGTGGCGATCAGCACTAGCACCACCATTGCCACCGTCACGACGATAAGCCCGATGACGAAGAGCATGACTCCGGGCACGACCAGATGCCGGGAAGCGCTGCTCTGGCCCCGGACGGCCCCGCTCGGGGCGGTGCGCGGCGGCACGGTCGCGGGGGGCACGGTCGCGGGGGGCACGGTCGCGGGGGGCACTGCGGCGGCAGCAGGCGCCGCGGCCGCGGCACCGCGGGCTGGCTTGGCCGGCGCCGGATAGTCCGGCCGCTTTGCCTTTGGCGGCAGATCCCAGGCCGGGTCGCCGGCCGGCTGATCGAAGTGCCAGCCGGCGTCGCCCGCCGCCGCGTCGAGATCCCATTCCGATGCGGCCGCGAAAGTGCCGGACAGCGGGTCCGAGCCATTGGCCCCATGTGGCGCCGAAGGTGTCGTCGCGGCGGCGGCCATGCCGTCGGCCACCCTGTTGAGAGCGGCCATGACACGGTCCGGGTCGTGGCCGTCGGCGGTGGAGACGGAGGCGCCCACGCGTGCCCCGGCGTCGGCGGCCTCGGAACATCCGGCCGCCCGGGTGGGAAGGAGCGGGCTCGCGGGCGACCCGGTTGCCGCCCGCCAGCGCTCCTCCCAGTCCGCCGTCGTGCCGCCGCAGCCTCGGACGAAGGCCGACAGCACGGGTAGGTCGGGGAGCGAAGGACCGGCCTCAGCGGCCTTGATGACCTCGCAGGGATAGTGCGCGCGTGCGGCGAGCTCCGCGTGGTCGAGCCCGGCGCGGTTCCTCAGCGCGCGCAACTCCCGCAGGAAACGTGCAGGGTCTTCCCTCCGCGCGGGGCGCAATTCCATCTCACGCGGCTCGGTCACCCTAGCACCCCTCCCATTGAATCCGATTCCCCTACCAGGATTCAGCCGCAGGTTACCGCGCCGACCCCATCGGCATCTTATATCCGCGCTATTTTCGGCTCCGCTATCGGTCTAACTGAGCCTGATGTGATTGCGGATGTCAGCTGTTCTCATCGGTGCATGGAACTTTCGCCCGGCGCCGCCCAGCCGTGCTGGTTTCCATGCTAGACCGGCAGCCAAACCGTTGCGCCGATTATTGTGCAGGACTGTGCGGCCGCTGGTGGCTGTCGCGCAGCTTCTAACAAAGCGGCGGCTTGCCGGCGATGACGGGGACAGTTGTGGCGTGCGGGGCTGCGCCGGATGGCCCGCCGCGGAAATGTATGGCGTTTCCGTGGCTATAGTTACGGAAACGCCATACATTTCGAAAAGTATTCCGATTGAGTAGGGCTATCCGTGGATCGCCAGGCCGACGGTGAACGCTAGGCCGAAGGCGAGCTGCAGCCGCCCCGTCTGGCCCAGGGTGGCGATCAGCGCTGGTCCGCAGGCACCGCCGCGCACCGCGCGGATCGGCGCCGCGGCCAGCGGTAGCGCCAGCAACATGAGCAGCGCGAACGGCCGCGCGAACGCGATCGCGGCGCCAAGCGCGAACGGCACGAGAACCAAGGCGAGGTAGGCCGCGCGGCTGTGCGCGTCACCGATGCGGACAGCGAGCGTGCGCTTGCCCGACTCGGTGTCGGACCTGATGTCGCGCAAGTTGTTGACCATGAGCAGCGCGCAGGCCAGCAGTCCCGCCGGGATCGACGCGGCCAGCCCAAGCCAGCTCAGCGAGCCCATCTGGACGTAGGCGGTGCCTGCCACCGCAGCCACGCCGAAGAACACGAAAACGGCCACCTCGCCGAGCCCGCGGTAGCCGTACGGGCGGGACCCGCCGGTATAGAACCAGGCGGCGAGCACGGCGAGCGCGCCGCCGAGCACGAGCCACCACGACGTCACCGCGGCGAGCACCAGCCCCGCGGCGCAGGCGACGAGGAAGCAGCCGAACGCCGCGCGCTTGACCTGGCCGGGTTCCGCGAGCTTGGATCCGACCAGCCGCACCGGCCCGACGCGGCGCTCCGCGGAGTCGGAGCCGCGGATGCCGTCGCTGTAGTCGTTGGCGAAGTTCACCCCGACCTGCAGCGCGAGCGCGACAAGCAGCGCGAGCGCCGCCCGCCACGCCGAGAACTTTCCGTACCCCGCCGCGACACCGGACCCGATCAGGACCGGGACGACGGCGGCGGGCAGGGTCCGCGGCCGCGTTCCCGCCAGCCACTCTCGCGCAGTTGCCACCGGCAGATTTTACGATGCCATCGCCTAGTTACATTGACGCGGGTTCAAGCAGCGTGTGGAGCCGAATCACGCCGACCTTCACGCCCATGTCGAGATTGCTCTGGCAGCCGTCGGCCGCCCAGCCGGCGGACTCGAGAAACGACAGGCGCGCGTAGTCCGCCGACAGCGCCCACGTGCACGCTGTGCGGAAACCGTGCTCGGCGAGGGTGTCGGCGACGGCATGCAGCAGCCGGCCGTCATGCCCGAGCCCGTCCTGTTCAGGTAGCACGTGCAGTTCGTAAAGCTCGCCGTCCGTCCCCGGCCACAAGTCAGGGTCGGTAGCGGGCCCGGCCGACGCGAAGCCGGTGCAGCCCGCCATGTCGGGCCCGACGGCGACGTGTACCCGGTGCCTGCTCGTCGGCGGGCTGACGATCGCATCAAGCCAGCGATCAGCCCATTGCCGCTCGGCGTCCGGGCTCGTCAGCTCGCCGAGCACGGCGTCAGGCACCAGTCCGGCGAGGCGGGCGCGCCAGCTCGCCACCTGGACGCGCGCGAGGCCTGCCGCGTCCGGCGCGCGCGCGGCCCGCACGAACCCGGCGGTCACTGCCCAGCGACTCCGGAAATGGCCGAGATGTCGCGCGCCGCGCCTTTGGCCGCCGAAGTCGCCATCGCCGCGTAGAGCTGCAGCGCGGGGCTGACCGATCGCTGCCTGGTCGCCGGCCGGTATGAGCCGAGCGTCGCCAGGACGGCGGAGCGCCGCTCCGCGAGCTCGGAGTCCGGCAGGTCAAGCCGCAGCTCACGGCGCGGGATGTCGATCACGATCCGGTCGCCGTCGCGCACGAGCGCGATCGCCCCGCCGCCGGCCGCCTCGGGGGCGACGTGGCAGATGGACAGCCCCGAGGTGCCGCCGGAGAACCGGCCGTCGGTGATCAGCGCGCACGCGCGGCCGAGTCCCTTGCCCTTGAGGAAGCTGGTGGGGTAAAGCATCTCCTGCATTCCAGGACCGCCGCGCGGCCCCTCGTACCTGATGACCACGACATCGCCGGCGGCCACCTGCCCGTTGAGGATGCCGTCCACGGCGTCCTCCTGCGATTCGAAGACCCGGGCCGGACCGCTGAACGTGAACAGTTCCTCGGGGACACCCGCGGTCTTGACGATCGCCCCGTCCGGCGCCAGGTTGCCGTAGAGCACCGCGAGCCCGCCGTCGGCGCTGTAGGCGTGCGCCACGTCCCTGATGCACCCGGCGGCGGTGTCCAGATCGAGCGCCGCCCACCTGGCGTCTTGTGAGTACGCCTTGGTGGTCCTGACGCCGCCTGGCGCCGCGTGGTAAAGCTCCACGGCCTCCTGCGTAGCCGACCCGGAGTGCAGGTCCCAGTCCGCGAGCGGCAGCCCGTGCACCGTGTGCACGGAGCGGATGAGCAGTCCCGCGCGGTCGAGCTCGCCGAGGATCGTGTGGATGCCGCCCGCCCTGTGCACGTCCTCAACGTGGTAGGAGCTGCTTGGCGCGACCTTGCACAGGCACGGCACCCGGCGGGACAGCTCGTCGATCTCCTTGAGCCCGAAGTCCACGCCGCCCTCGTGCGCCGCGGCGAGCAGGTGCAAGATCGTGTTTGTCGAGCCGCCCATCGCCACGTCAAGCGCCATCGCGTTCTCGAAGGCGTCCCGGCCGGCGACCGAGCGCGGCAGCATCGACTCGTCCCCGTCGAAGTAGTGCCGCTTCGTGATCTCGACGATCAGCGCGCCGGCCTTCTCGAACAGCGCCTTGCGTGCCACGTGGGTCGCCAGCGTCGTCCCGTTGCCCGGCAGCGCGAGCCCGATGGCCTCGGTCAGGCAGTTCATGGAGTTGGCGGTGAACATCCCGGAGCAGGATCCGCAGGTCGGGCAGGCCGCCTCCTCGATGGCGGCTAGTTCGGCGTCGGACACCGACGGGTCCGCCGACGCGACCATCGAGTCGATGAGATCGAGCTTGCGAACGCCACCAGCGAGCTCTGCTAGCCCGGGGGACGACCCCCGGACCCCCGATGTGGGGGAGCGCCCCCCACACCCCCCCGAGTAACCTTGCCGGCCTCCATCGGCCCGCCGGAGACGAACACGGTGGGGATGTTCAGCCGCATCGCGGCGATCAGCATGCCCGGCGTGATCTTGTCGCAGTTAGAGACGCAGATCAGCGCGTCCGCGCAGTGCGCGTTGACCATGTACTCGACCGAATCGGCGATCAGCTCTCGGCTCGGCAGGGAATACAGCATGCCGCCGTGCCCCATCGCGATGCCGTCGTCGACGGCGATCGTGTTGAACTCGCGCGGTATCGCGCCCGCGGCGCGGATCGCGTCGGCTATGACCATCCCGACCTCGCGCAGGTGCACATGGCCGGGAACGAACTCGGTGAAACTGTTCGCGACCGCGATGATCGGCTTGCCGAGGTCTTCGCTCGCTACTCCGGTCGCGCGCAGCAGCGCCCGCGCCCCTGCCATGTTCCTGCCGTGCGTGACCGTGCGGGACCTCAACGGTGGCATGCCGAACTCCCCTCTGTTTCCAGGAAGTTCAGCCTACCGGGGTCGCCGTCCTCGTCGGGGCAACACCCGGCCTTGCCGGGGCGACACCCGGCAGCACCGTGCCGGCCGCCTGGTAGATCTCCTGCACCCGCTCGGCGCTCAGCCGCGGCAGTTCTTTCATCCGTGCGCGGCGACGCAGGTACTTGCGCAGCCGTGGGCCGCTGAACACGTCGACGTCCCTGATCGTGGCGATGTCCCACGGCACCTGCGGTCCGTAGACGGCCATCGCGGGCCGCACGACGATCTCGGTGCCGAGGGCCGCCGACAGCCGCTGGCTCGCCTGCCCCGCCTCCCAGCGGGCGTGCTCAAGGCGCGCCTTCTTACTGTCCGGGCCGTGCCAGAGCTGCTTGCCGTTACGGGTGCGGATGGGCAGTTCCTTGTGCCATTTCTCAGAGTCGATCGCGTATACCCCGGTCGGTCCGACGACCAGGTGGTCGATGACTTCCAGGCTGTCTGGAATCGGCCGCGCGTGCAGCGTGTGGTAACCCGAGCGACGCATCCCGGCGAGCTGGCGCCTGGTGCGCCGCTGCGCGCGAGACACGCTGCCCCCTGTTGGGATGTCCGCGACCGTGCGCGACCGGTAGATCGTGTGCGCGATGCCCGCCAGGATGGCCAGCGTCAGGCCGACGATCCAGTTGGTGAGCAGCAGCCCGAACGCGACGCCGACGACCACCATGATCAGCGCGCGCCACCGCCAGATCCGCATGCGCTGGTCTAGGGCAAGGTCGCGGATGCGCTTGGGCTGGATGCCCCGCGCGGCCACCTTGGCGTTTCCGCCGTACCCGGTGCCGAATGTCTCTTGCTTGCCCTCCACGTCCCCTACCGGCCGCGGCGGTGCGGCGAACGTCTGGTTCAGCGCCGGCTTGGGCGCATCGGGGTCTTCGATGGCCGGGATCTCGATCGTCGCCACGTCGCCGAGGATCCCGATGCCGCTGTCCGCGGGCTCCTCGTAGATCACTCCTGCGGTCTCGTCGAGCGTGGCGCTCGGGTCGAAGGTGTCCGGGCCGCTGTCCGCGTACCGCGTGCGCGGGTCCCGGGGTCGCGCTCCGCGCGCGCTCGCTGGCGGGGTGTTGACTACGGGGGTGTCGACTACAGAGTGTCGAGTGCCGCTGACGCCCATGTTGTGCCCGCGGGTGCGGGCCGGGTCAGCGTCAGGTGCCGGTTCCACCTGCACGCCACTGTGCTCGTGTGTCCCGGGCAGCGCTGATGACCTGGACTTCTTGAATCGTGGCCGGGCCATCCATCTCACCACCTCAGCGTACCGATTTCGGCGCCACGGATGCAGCGCTCAGTAATCAATTGTCCCCGCCCGGCACCGCTTTTAAAGAGGACATCTGGCACTAATGACGCAGGTATCCAACCGAAGCGATCGGTCAGACGTGATAAACGAGCAGAATATGGACACCCATGAGGCCGGTAAACGCGACTCGCCGGCTGCGCCGGGTGGCCGGCGCGAGGCCCCGATACCCGTGTCTGGCCGTACTCCTGCGCGTGCGCGGCCAGCCCCGGACTTCGGGTCAGCGGTGCCGCCGGGCCGCTATAGACTCCGGCATGACGAGAACGGGAGGGCAATTCGTGCGCTGGTCAACCATGCACATCCCGACGCTGCGTGAGGACCCCGCGGAGGCGGGCGCGCCCAGCCACCGGCTGCTGTTGCGCGCCGGATACATCCGCCAGCTCATGGCCGGGCACTACTCGCTGCTGCCCCTCGCGGTCCGCGTCCGGCTGAAGGTCATCGGGATCATCCGCGAAGAGATGGACAGGATCGGCTGCCAGGAGATCCTGATGCCGGTCATGCACTCGGCCGACCCGTGGCAGCGCAGCGGGCGCTGGCAGCTGATGGGCGATGCGATGTTCCGGCTCCGCGACCGCAAGGGTGCCGATCTTGCGCTCGGCATGACGCACGAGGAGATCGTCGCGACGCTGGCCACCGAGCTCTCCTCTTACCGCGAGCTGCCGCAGATGTGGTACCAGTTCCAGACCAAGCTGCGCGACGAGGCACGGCCGAAGGCCGGCCTGATGCGGGTCCGCGAGTTCACTATGAAGGACTCCTACAGCTTCGACCTGGACGCGGCCGGGCTCGACAAGTCGTTCGAGCTGCACCACAAGGCCTACACCCGCGTGTTCGAGCGGCTCGGCATCCCCGCCATTCCTGTCGAGGCGTCCAACGGCACGATGGGCGGGTCGGACTCCACCGAGTTCGTCTGCCCGTCAGACACCGGCGAAGACGACATCATCAGGTGCGCCAATTGCGGTTACGCGGCGAATGTGGAGAAGGCGAACTCGGCGCTCGCCGCGGTGGACCACGCGCTGGACGAGGCGGCGGCCCTGGCCGCCCCACAGCGTTTCGACACGCCGGGCGTGCGGACGATCGAGGACCTCGCGTCGGGCTACGACGCGCCCGCGGTCCGGCAGATCAAGACGCTGGTGTACGTGCTCGACGGTCAGCTCACGCTGGTGCTGCTGCGCGGTGACCATCCCCTTGAGGAGCAAAAGCTCATCGACGCGAGCGGCGCCGTCGCGGTCCGCCCTGCCGTCGGCGAGGAGATCGTCGCGGCGCTCGGCGCCTCGGCGGGCTCACTCGGCGCGGTGGGCGTGACCTCGCTGCCGGTCATCGCCGACCTGGCCCTGCAGGGCAGGTCGGGCATGGTGACCGGTGCCAACACCGACAACGTGCACGTGCGCGGGGTGGATGTGGCGCGCGACATCTCCGTCGGCCGCTGGGCTGACCTGCGCGCGGCGGAGGCCGGGGACCCGTGCGTCCGCTGCGGCCATCCGCTCGAGGTGGTCAAGGGCATCGAGGTCGGGCACATCTTCAAGCTCGGTTATAAGTTCGCCGACGCGATGGAGCTTTCGGTGTCAGGGCCTGAGGGCAAGCCAGTCAAGCCGATCATGGGTTCGTACGGGATCGGCGTCGAGCGCGCGATGGCCACGATCATCGAGGTGCATCACGATGCCCGTGGCATCGTGTGGCCGGCCGCTGTCGCGCCGTTCGAGGCGGTCGTCGTGGTCGCCCAGCAGGACGACGCCGCGGTCTGCGAGGCGGGCGAGCAGGCATACCGGCGGCTTCTCGACGCGGGGGTGGACACGATCATCGACGACCGCCCGGTCCGGGCGGGCGTCAAGTTCAGCGACGCCGAGCTCGTCGGCATCCCGTTCCGGGTCACGATCGGCAAGCGTGGCCTAGCCGGCGGCAACGCCGAGGTCACCGACCGCGCCACAGGCGAGACAGTCACGGTCCCGCTCGACGACCTCGCCGAGCACGTCCGCAAGACGGTGGCCCACGCCATCTCCGGCCAGCCGTAGCCACTCCGAAATTAGCCGTCAGAAAAATCAGTTCCGCTGTAACCCGCGCTCCCGGCCAGGCGTCATCAGCATGTCAGTCGCGACAGCCGGCCAATTCGGGCCTGCCTCGTGACTGGCACGAGGAGGCTCCCGAATGGGACGAGGCGCACGTCAATGAGAGCGCCGGGACCGAGCTTTGACGAGTTCTACGCCGGTACCGCGGCCAGGATCGTCCGGCACGCCTACGCGCTGACCGGCGACATAGACGACGCACGCGACATCGCCCAGGAGACGTTCGCGCGGGCCTGGCAGCGCTGGTCGTCGGTCAGCGCCTGCAACTCGCCTGAGGCGTGGGTCCGCCGGGTCGCGACCAACCTGGCCGTCAGCCGCTGGCGCCGCGCGAGGACCGCGCGGCTGCTGGCGGGCCGCGAGGCCGGGCTGGCTAGGCACGCGCCCGAGATCAGCACTGACACTGTCGCCCTCGTCGCCGGCCTTCGCACTCTGCCGCAGCGGCAGCGTACCGTCCTCGTTCTGTACTACCTGGCCGACCTGTCGGTGGACCAGATCGCGGCCGAACTGGGCTGTCCGGCAGGCAGCGTCAAGTCCTGGCTGTCCCGCGGCCGGGTCGCCCTAGCCGCGGCGGTGCGCGCCGACGATGCCAACCCGACCTCGGAGGCCAGTCATGCCTGATCGCCTGCCCGAACTGTTCGCCGAGCTCAGGCAGGCGGACGTCCCGGTTCCCCCGCCCGGCCGGGTCGCCGCCCGCGGCCGCCAGTTGCGGCGAAGGGCCAGGCTCCAGGTTTCGGCGCTCGCCGTCGCGGTCATCGCCGGTACCGCGCTGGTAGCCCAGTTCGTGAGCGCTCATGGCGGCGGCCGCGGCCCGATCCAGCCCAACCCTGGCCCCCGGCCTACCTCGCCGTCACCCGCGAGGACGACCCCTGCGGCGCGCGCCGTGCTGCCGCCACCCGGTAACGGCCTGCTGATCCTCGGCCTGAACGCCCATGGCCAGTTCGTGATGACGAGGGCGGGCTCAGGCGGGCAGCCGGTGCCGGTGCCCGGCCTGGCCCCTGTGGCGGGCTTCCGGCCCAACATCGCCACCGACCCGTCTGGCGGCTGGGTCGTTACGTACGCGGTCAACCCGAACGCGCCGTACGGGTCACAGACGCCGGGACTGGCCATGGTGACGACGAATGGCCACGCGGTTGACTTCGGTCCGGTCTTCACAGGCAAAGCCGTCACCTCCGTGGCAGTGAGCCCTGACGGGAAGCGGGTCGCCGCCGCTCTTATTCCGGCTTCGGGCTCTGCGTCCGCTGGCAGTGGCAACGCGACGATCGAGGTGCTGCCGACTCCAGGCCACCACGGCACTTCGCGAACCTGGACCATCCCGCCTCCATCGAACCTGGCCGACAATCTTTCCTGGGCGCCCGACGGACGGCATCTCACTTATGCCGTCGGCGTCCAGACCGGTGGGGGCATCGACGGCTACCCGGTCACGCTCGACACCGCCGCGCCCGGTTCCGTGGCGCCGGGCCAGTCAGGCTGGCCGCTGGTGGGCAAGGGAGCGTCCACGGCGGCGGGGAGGGCGGGATGCCCGCCGGACGTGGCTGCCTGGCTGGGCGGCACTGGTCAGTTCGCGGCGCTTGAGGAGTGCGACAACTCCCAGACCGAGGTATTGCAGCGCGCGAGCGCCAGCGACGGCACGACGGCAGGACCGGCCGTCACGATCCCTGGCGCGCAGCCTGGGTGCGGGGGCGGCGGCGCGCTAGCGCCGGCCCCGGCAGGCAACCCGGTCCTGATCACCTACTGCGGCGTCGTCTACCTCGATGATCACGGCAGGATAACCGGGCTGCCAGGCGGACTCACCGCGGCCGCGCCGGCAGGCGGCTGACGTCCCGCAGTCGCCGCGCTTCGTTCGGGAAAATTCAAGATCTTCTTTATCCCGAACGGGGCGCGGCATCTTGTGTTGCGGACAAGGTCCGCCGTTTACTCGGCGGCGCGGTCGCGTTCCTGGCAGCGCAGGGAGCGGAGCACCTCGTCGCGGCCCTCGATGAGCAGCCGGTGCAGCGCGGCCGGCGCCGAGGCACCCGCCAGGTACGCGTCGGTCGCCTCCACCGTCGAGGCGTCCACCGCGCAAAGCTGGTAGCCGCCGGCCACGAAGTCCTGGGCCATCGCCGTGCTCCAGTCCCGCCATACCTCATCGAGGGCGCCGAAGTACTCGGGCCGGTACGGCTCGACGAGCTCTGCCTGGTCCGGTTCGGTGAAGCCGAGCAGCGTCGCCCGGAACATGGCGATGGTCAGCTTGCCTTCGGTCAGCGTCTCCCAGGTTTCGCGTTTGCCCGCCACGGACGGGATGGCGGCGCGGCAGGTGGCGGCCTGCCGTTCGCCCGCGTCCGTGGAGTCCCGGGCCAGTTCCGCGTCGATTTCGGCCGGGCCGGCGGCGCCCCTGCTGACCAGGCGGCGCAGCAGCAGCCAGCGCAGGTCGGTGTCCACGGCGAGGCCCTCCACCACAGTGGACCCGGACAGCAGACCGGAGAGCAGCTCAAGGTCGGACGGCGACGTGGCCACCGTCGCGAACGTCCGCGCGTAGGCGAGCTGATGATCTGACGCGGGCTCGGCCGAAAGCAGCAGTGATCGCAGCGACGAGGCCATCAGCTCCAGCCCGGTAGCCTGCCAGGCCGGGTCGGCGAACCGCCGTACCGCCTGCCCTGTCTGCCGCAGCAGAGTCTGCACCACGCTGATGTCGCGTACTGACGAGATGCCGCCGAGCACAAGCCGCACGTAGTCTCGCGCGGCCATCTCGCCGTCCCGGCACATGTCCCACGCGGCCGCCCAGCACAGCGCGGCTGGCAGCGACGCGTCGAACGTGCCGATCGAGGTGATCAGCGTGCGCAGCGACTGCTCGTCCAGCCTGATCTTGGCGTAGGTCAGGTCCTCGTCGTTGACCAGCACCAGGTCGGGCCGTCGCTGCCCGATCAGGGCGGGCACCGGGGTGTCCGCGCCGCTCACGTCCGTCTCGACGCTCGTCCTGCGGGAAAGGCCGCTCTCGGTCATGTCGTACAGGCCGATCGCGAGGCGATGCGAGCGCAGCACCGGCTGGGAGTCGGCCGCCACCTGCACGACGGAGAACGAGGAGAAGCGTCCTTCGGAGTCGAGGCTGAAGGACGGGTACAGCGTGTTCACGCCGGCCGTCTCCAGCCATTCGCGTGACCACGCGGTCAGGTCCCGCCCTGAGACGGCTTCGAGCGCCGAGAGCAGATCCGCGAGTGTCGCGTTCCCGTAGGAGTGTTCGCCGAAGTAGCGGCGCACCCCGGCGAGGAAGTTCTCCCGGCCCACGTAGGCGACGAGCTGCTTCAGGACCGAAGCGCCCTTGGCGTAAGTGATGCCGTCGAAGTTCACCTCGACCGCGTGGATGTCTGGGATGTCGGCTGCGATCGGGTGGGTGGAGGGCAGCTGGTCTTGCCGGTAGGCCCACGACTTGTAGGCCTGCGCGAAGGTGGTCCAGGCGGCGGTCCACCGGGTGGCTTCGGCCTGCGCGAGCGTGCCCGCCC
>Ga0126381_100002534_pt1 | contig 19733 bp, 16 predicted proteins | sample PanSoiMetPlot_28_FD_96465 | JGI IMG/M metagenome (GOLD analysis project Ga0126381, IMG submission 96465) | Tropical forest soil microbial communities from Panama - MetaG Plot_28 | ecosystem: Environmental > Terrestrial > Soil > Tropical forest > Bulk soil | place: Panama | collected 2016-02-17
GCGCCATCTGCTAAACCGAAAGAGGCGACTCCTGCTGCCAAATCCGAAGTAGCGAAGGCTGACGTACCGAAGGCAGCACCTGCAAAGTCGGAGCCCGCGAAAATCGAGCCCCCGAAAATTGAGCCTCCGAAACCGGAACCGGCCAAGGTGGAAGCGGCGAAGAGCCCCGAGGCGAAAGCACCTGCTGTCCCCGAAGCGCTTGCAGAAAGTGCGAAGTCGTCCAGTAAGGTGCCGATGTTTACTGGTCTTCTGGCTGCGGCGATACTCGTTTTCGTGCTTCTGTTCGTATACCCCGGATTCCTCCACCGGGCACAGCGTGGCGTTACGGCTACCAACGTGGATTCGTCGCCGTTAACGCTTCACGTGGAGCATACCGGCACCGATCTTCTGCTGACCTGGAATCGCGATGCGGCAGCCATTCGCAACGCATCACACGCGACGCTCACGATCTCCGATGGCGAGCGTCACGAGAACTATGAGATGGACTTGTCTCAGCTTCGCACGGGGAGCATCGTTTATTCACCGCTCGGCGGCGATGTCAGCTTCCAGATGGAAGTCGTCGCGAAAGACAATACCCGCATCGTAACCGATCCACTTCGGCTGCTCCGTACTCGCCCCTCGCCGATGCCCAACGACGGCCAGGACGCTAAGAGTGCAAAGAATACGAATTCAGGCCAACCGGCTCCAAACCCCCAGAGCCCGCAAGCTCAGATCCCCGATGCCAAGCAGCCCGAGGTCGTGGCCGAGCAGCCTAAGCCGTCGGCCAACGCGCCCGTGAAACCTTTCGATGCTTCGTCCCTCGGCCAGCGCTTGAGACCGGCTCGGCCCACGGAACTGGCTGACGTTCCAAGCCCTGCGCCTGGCGCGTTGGTGGCCCCGAAAGTAAACGCAGACGGCTCGCTGCCCTTTGCTTCGCTGCCGTCTGCTCCTGCAGCGCCACCACCTGCTGGTCAGCCCGCGCCTGCCGTTCCTGCACCGGCCCGCACCACACCGACACCCGCGACCGCGAAATCGACCAATACGTCCGCGGCATCGGGCGGCCAGATCCAGGCTGCCCAACTCATCTCGCGCAAAGAACCGGAATATCCGCTGCTCGCACGACAAATGGGAGCAAAGGGAACCGTGGAACTGATCGCCACGATCGGGACGGACGGAACCGTCAAAGCAGTCAAAGTAGTGAGAGGACATCCGCTGCTCGTCAAGGCTGCCGAGGACGCAGTCATGCAGTGGCGCTACCGCCCCACTCTGTTGAACGGTGCTCCCGTCCAGAACGACACACGTGTCACGTTAAACTTCGTCGCACAGCAGTAGCGCGAGAATCGGTTGGGGGCATGCCATACTGAAGGTCTGCCCCCGATGAGTAGCTCTCGACCGTTTCTTTCGCGTGCCGCGCTTTGGCTCACTTTTGCTTCCGCTGCGGCCATCCTGTTCTCGATAGCGATTTCGCAAATCCTGCTTGGCCTGGCTTTGGCCGCCCTATTCTTCTCCGGCGATCCCATCCGCATCCCTCGTATCAAGTGGCTGCTCGCGTTGTTTATCTTGGGCACGCTCATTTCATGGGCTTTTTCGGGCAGCATCGCGGCCGGACTGCCGCAGATCCGCAAATTCTACGTGTTTTGTCAGCTTGTAATCGTCTTCTCGTGCCTGCGCGACGTCGCTGCCGTACGGTGGCTGTTTCTCGTTTGGGCGGGATTTGGCAGCATCGATGCCCTCCGGGGGATCGTTCAGTTTGCCGGCAAGATTCGGCAAGCCCATCAGATGGGAATCAATGCCTACGATTATTACGTGGCCGAACGAATCACGGGATTTACCAGCCACTGGAATACTTTCTCAGCTGAGCAGATGTTTGCGCTCCTCATGCTCGCATCTTTCCTGTTCTTCGCTCCTGCCGCCCGAAAGCGTATGTGGATATGGGTGCTGTGTGCGATATTAATGAGCGTTGCAGTGCTGTTGGCTGAAACACGTGGTGTGTGGATCGCGACCGCCGTGGCGGCGTTATACCTCGTCTGGCAATGGAAGCCCAAATTTGTCTTCTTGGTGCCGGCGGTTATTCTTATTGCGTTCCTGATATCGCCTCCTGCGATTCGAGAGCGCTTCGGCTCATTGATTCGTCCGCGGCAATCGGATTCGAACGCATTTCGCCTCGTTACCTGGCGAACTGGTATTCGCATGATAGAGGCTCACCCTTGGCTCGGGCTGGGTCCGGAAGGCCCGCATTACCAGTTCGATAAGTGGGTGCCTCCTGATACTCCACGGCCGTTGCCGGCGGGTTGGTATGGTCATTTGCACAACATCTATCTCCAATACGCTGCCGAACGCGGCATTCCGACGATGCTGGTGATGATGTGGCTTCTAGGGCAGATGGTCGTAGACTCCTGGCGCGGTCTTCGTTTACTGCCGCCCGGTCGAAGCAATCGCCGCTTTCTCCTTCATGGCGGCATCGCTATCATCTTGGCCATACTTGCCGAAGGACTGGTCGAATACAACCTCGGCGACAGCGAAGTTCTTACGATGTTCCTTATAGTGGTGGGCTGTGTCTATCTCGCTCTCGAAAAGGACCTTGCTTTCGACTGAAGGGTTATCCGCCCATGTAGCCGGATCGTGCGCTGCCTGGCTCCATCGGCAGCGGATAACCAATAAGACAGAATTGGTCAAGCGCGAACAAGACAACTGATTCCAGGCCCGCCGACATGGCAATACTCCACTCCTTCAGCCAAGGTGTGGTGTAATCTCCGATGCCGATCAAATGGCTGGATTGAGATGCCGGAAATCCCAGCGTCGTCGGGAGGTCTACGGATTGCCGCGCGGAGTTCAGATCGCGGTCGCCTGTATAAGTAAAATTTTCAGTCTTCAAACACGCAATATTTGCCGGTCCCCAATCTTTCGCCGGAAGATTGATTACCTGCGTGAGGCGCGCATTGTTGACGTCCGGCGGATACAGGACCTCGAACTCGGCGGTCGGATAAACCGTCCGAACGGCATCCGCGACCGTCTTGGTGAAACTGCCGATTAGTTCTGGCAGGAAAGCACTTTCATTCCGGTACTGAGTAGGATCGTCCGAGGGGTCCATGAATACGTGCATCGCAGCGCCAAACTTCGCCTGGAACGTAGCAGTCGTGAAGGTGTCATAGAACGGCATGCCTCCGTTCTTTGTGGGACTCCAGTCGCCGTGTATTGGATCGGTGGGTGGGCAGAAGTACCACCACTGTATCTCGCCGAATTGCAGATAGACCGGCAGCCCGGCTGCGTTCATCAATGCGGCCATATCCAGGTACACTTGAGTCCAGAACGCGGTGCTCTGCGGCCCGAAGTTCGTCTGAAGAGAAGGTGTGTTAAGCCAGACGGGCGATCCGTTAGGGTATCGCTGCGCAATACCGGTTGCAGGCGAATCGTCACCGTTCCCAAGCTCCATACTGAACGAGACCGCAGCGGGGATTCCATATCCCTTCAGAGCCTGAAAGAAACTCGAACTCCAGTCGCGCGCCGCGCGGTTGATGCGTGGAACGGCAGTGAGATCCGTCACCCATTTTCCATCGATGCCGCCGACGAGATAGGAATTTGCGACCTGTACCGAAAACTGGGTACTGTTAGTCGCGGCGTCGACCCGGATTCCATTTCCTGCCACTCCCATCGTCCGAGCTGTGAGATGCACGGTTGCGCCATTTGCGTGCGCCCACACGCCAGTTACTCCGCCATTGATCAGCAACTCGAAACATTTTGCGATGCTCTCTGCGGTGTCCCCAACGAGATTCAGATGATCGAGTTCCGTCGAATCGAGCGAGATCGACGTCGTCTTCCCGAACTCCGGTGTTCCCGAAAACACGATGCTCCCCGTGGCATAGCTTTGTTCGAAATTGCTCAATTCATAAAACCAAAGACACCCGGCGTAGTGATTGGCGCGTCCCACAAATCCCAGCTTATCGACCAACCACGCCGTTCGTTCCGGCGCCAACACTTGTGAGTGAGCCGTATCCCAGTCTGTCGCGAGGGTTGTTCGATTGACGGCGTCAAACGTTGGCAGGGCCGTTGTGGGCACGGCGATTTCAAAGAAATCGAAATAGAACGCCGCTCCTGTTCCACCTGTATGGGTAACGATGACGTGGTGCGCCGCGCCGGCCGCAAACGATCCAATCGGTAGGCGGACCAGAACGTCTTCACCGGGCTTGTTCAGGTCGAAGGGTATTGGTGTTGCGCCATCGACGCTGATGCCGATTGTGGAGCCGTTCTCTAGGTACCGTGTCCCAAGGTAAAGAGAATGTGCTGATACACTCGCGTATGTGCACTCCACTGCGTTCCTAAGCACGGTCGTCCAGTGAATGTTTCCGCCCGAGTAATTCCCGCGCTCCTGAGACCACTGGCCTGTGTAGGCGATAGTTGTATCTGTGTCTTCCACACGCCTGCTGCCCTGACCGGCTACGCTATATTGCAGGTTCGTACCCGTTACTGTCCAGGCGGCGATGGCGGCCGAGAACTCGCATCGCTGAAAAGTTCCGGCGGTCAGGTTGGCCGCCCATGTCCACCGCAACTTCCGAACGCTTTTGGCCGGTACCTTCGTCCCAGTAACATCGTTCAGATTGCTGAAATCTAATGCTATCTGCCAGGTAGCTGGGCTGGTGCCCTCACTGAACACGGCCGCAGCCGGAGCCCAGACTTCCGTACCTACACCTTGTATTGTTCCATATGCCCCAATGCGATTTCCGTTTGATCCCGGCATTACCAAGTAGGTCAACGTGATGCTCTGCCCCGCGGAAATGGCGGTCACCAGGCCAGTAGACTTGTTGCTGGTAATAATATTAGCTAGTGCAGCTACAGCTGTTTCCAGCGTATCGCCCGATGCGAGCTGATAGTTGAAGTGTTGATCCACCCAAGCGAGCTCGATGTAATCCCCTGCGGAAATATTGCCCTGCAGTTCAAATGTTGCCGTGGCGGCCGAATAGTCCGACAGAGGTTCGGCGTAGTTCAGGAGCGGGACCTTATAAACGTGCTCCTTACCGTCCGATTCCGCCCAGATCCTCAGGTATGGCCAGTCTACTGTCGGATATAGTGTTGAATCGATCGGGATACAGTTAGTCCTGGTCTCCTGGTATGAGAGGTGGAGGCCGCTCAAGTCGCCATCAGGTAGATTGCGTATCGTGGGATGCTCGAAGACATTGTCCCGGTTCCACTCGACTACGGCCCAGTCGAACTGCTGCCGCCAACAACCGGACAGGGTAAACGCATCGGGCGTGGCGCCGCTGATTGCGGCGATGGCCGAGGGCTGATAGAAATAGCATTGCAAATCACGGTCAGGCCGAAGCTTTGTAAGTAGGTCTTCCATTAGAGGCGGATAATGAGGGTGAGATCAGCACCGGGACAGTTCTGGCCGACGGAAATCACAGAAAGGGTAATCTGTGCATTGGTCGGCAGAGGAAGCAGCGTTGAACCATCGACGCTGTTCGATGTAATTGCGCTTGTGGCGAACTGCAGAGTGCAGTAAGGATTCCCGTTGAGACTAAGCTGTAGCTCTACGGGGCCGTCGGCAGCGGTGCCTAGCACCGCAAAGATATCTCGGACGGCGTGAGCTGCCTCCGTCACCAGAGCAGGAGCGGCAGACTGATCCACCGCTAGGAATCCGCTTACCTGAATCGAATATTGTCCGCCTGAAAGCGTTCGGAGTCCACTGGCAAGAGAATGTGTCAATCCGATCGAAGCTGGGACGCCGTTACCCTTTCGGTTTGTCAAATACAGTGTTCCGCCCGCGATCCTGACATCGGGTATCTCAATCGCATAGCTCCAGGTTCCGCTATACGGACTTCCGAAAAACCCCGGGGGAAATGGAGCGATCACGGTTTTACAGGCAAGATGGTATAGGGGGCGCTGCGCTGTGTGTGACCCTGCGGTGGTACCCAGCGCGCCCCTGCTGACCGTGTATTGCTTCTGGTCAGGTGACGTGGCGCTCACCTCCATGACCTCGCCGTCGATTTGGATGAAGTTCCCCGGCTGGGCGGTGCCTGCCGCGCTAAGTGAGATGGTTTGATCAGTGTCCACCAGGGCCGTTATGTTCGTAATGCCGGTTTGACCCTGCAGTTCATCCCAATAGTATAGTGCGAGTGTTCCGGCGGAAACGGTGCGTGTGTTTGCCAAATCGGAAAAGGAAATGCTGCTCAGCTCAATCGTCCCCGCAGTTTTGCCGATTCCTAAGGCGAACACGGGCGCCGGCGGTACGTCGGTGTCGCTCTGTCCCGACCCGCCGATCTGCCATGCTGTTACCGGCGAGAGCACCGGTGAACACTCAACGTCATTCGCGTTAGCAGCCCGCCCGGTGACTTCAACGATCTCACCTCCGAGATTCGGAATGGTAAATTCCACCGGGCTGCTCTTAGCGACCGCTCCGAAATGCCAACCGGACTCCGCGATGGCAAAGAAACTGGTTGCATCTGGTTCTACGGTCCACGCCGGGGATACTGTCACCGTAGTCGCCGTATTCGATGCGATGACTCGCTCTTGTCCTGCCCCGGCTCCCCGAGTGATCCGCACGGTCAGTCCTCGATACGTATTCATGGTCAGGTTAAGCCCGCTGTTTCCGACCGTCGTCGTGGAGTGAATTGTGGTTGAAACTTCCGGAACGCTCTCGAGCCGCCAATAAAAATTGGCGTGATCGAAATTCGAATCCGGTGGGGCAATTGTTTGGGGAAGTAACCCGGAATCGGTGAACTGATTAGCCAACGCTTGATTCGAAGCGATCTGTAACAAATTCGCGGGGCTTGTGCCGCGGTAAACATTGAATTGCGTCGTATCTGCCGTGAAGCTCAATCCGGATAGGGTCGCCGAACTGCCGTCCTTTTGGATTACAGCCGTGGCGATAAACGATAGGGAGCTTTCATTTCCTGCTTGATCCGCGGCAGAGACGGCGTAATAGAATACCTCGCCGCCTTTGAGCGTGCCACCCTGACCGACGGATACCGCCATGTTGATCAGTGGCGTTCCTGGCGCGAGTCCCGCACTTGTGTTCGGAGTGACAAAACTCACGGACAGGCTTGTCTGAACGGTGCCGTCGCTCGCAGTCATGTCGCTTTCGACGACGCCGAAGTATACATTCCCATTCGCATCGACCACGCTGCCGGTTAGTGGCCGCGGAATCCCTACCCCTGCTTTAGCCTGTTGGTTCGAGACTGGGGCCGACGCCGTCTGGCCGTTCGAGTCGGCATACCATAAGTCGTCATGTAGTTGACCAGTGATTGTCGCAGTTCGGTAATTGGTTGCCGGAGAGATTTTGAGGACCCGGAACGGCTGCCGATTGAGGCCCTCTTTCTGGTATGTAACAGCGATCAAGTCGCCCGGCCGGATGCCAAATGCTCTTACGCTCGTTTCGAACTCGATATAGGTGTTGCCGCGGACCGTCCGATCCAGGTTGAACTTCAGAATTCGTGCAGCTTGATCGTAGTTAGGCAGCCCGAGCGCCATCAGGTTTGTGCTGACCTGCTGCCCCGCTACCGCGATATCGTTCGGATCCACGACCGTGTAGCTGTCCTGCTGGTATCCGTTCAATGCATCCTGGAACTCCACAGTCATACAATTCGGCGTATCCGAGATGCTCCGCGACCATAGTGTTACACTTGGTTCACCATTTGAGCGTCGTAGGATGCCTGAAAGTCCTGTCGTTCCATCGCCGAATTCGTAACTGGGCCAACCGCCATTCAGTTGTTGGGTACTGTTTGACCATGTCACTTGGTTCGGCTGCTGCAGCCCGATGCTATTCTCTACGGCAAGTTGCAGAATACCGCCTGCCCCATAGGTCAGAAATAGCCTCGCGCAGTTCCGAATACCGCGCACTACATCTCCGGCGCTTCGCCGTTTCTCCAGAACCAGATTACACTCGAACCTGGGAATACTAATCGCATTGCCATTCAAATCGACAGTCGTGATTTGCTCGGCGCAATATCCTGCGGCCCCTGCAAAGCTCTTCACGTCTATTTCCGACAGCGCCCATCCGCTGCGTCGCAGTACGTCCAGAAGAATCCATGCAGGATTACCGCTGAACTGATCTCCTATATACCCGCCGTCCGCATCGTAAACAGGGATGAGCAATCCTTGGACGAGGACCTTCACGGTAGGCAGCGAATTTCCGTCGTTAATCTGATTTGGAACGACGACCGAGAGGTACGCCATGCTCCCGTAGGGATCGCCTGCTGGCTGGCCGCTTGAGTCCAGAAAGTTAGGATCGAAGGCGCCGTCGCGGGATCCCAGCGTGATCACGTTGTACCATCCCGTACCCGTCATGTTCTTGCCGCTGACCCCGAGCGGAATCTGGATATCATTCACCAGAACGGTAACGACGCCCTGAATCGCCCCGATTCCCAGCAGCACTTCCATCCGTGTCAGATTGCCGTCATTCCGCGCGAATGTCACCAGTGGTTCGTACCACGCCGTTCCATACACCATCGGAACGTAATCGTTGTAACGAGCTTGGTTGACGGATACCGCAGACGTGGACCAGTTCTTTCCGTAACTCCGCACGGCGATCGCGGATGGCACGAATTCCAAACCGCCGAACCGTGTCGTCATTCCTCGTGCCTGGCAATCGCCGCGCGTGTAGCTGCAATCTGTGAAAGGCGTGCCTCCGTTCAGATCCCCCTTGCCGCCCGTCACTCCTGCGGAGTATCCGCAGCGATAGAACCGCGAATACCTCCCGTTCGATCCGCCGTTCACGGCCTCCTGCCGTTGATCGGCAGTCGCAGGAAAGGTCCACGGGCAGCGCCTCTGAATACGAACTTCCGGGAGCAGCAGCCGCTGCAGGTTCATCCGATTAGTCGCACTCAGCCGGAATGTGGCCTCCTTGATCTGGACCGGGGGATTACAAATCCCCTGAAAGACCACCGCTGTCTCGCTAAGAGGGACACTGTTGCGCAGATCGTAGAACAGAAACGACACGGTCAGTCGTGCACCTTTCCAGCCTGTGGCACGCTCGATCTCGGAAAAATGAGAATCCGCATTCGCCAACAGAATCGAAATCGTTGGGCTTCCGTCGACGCCTTGGTCGGAGGCCGTTTGTAAATCGAAGGCGCTGTGTTGGATGACCCGCGGCGAATACCCCACCCCGTTAACGGTTATCCCGTGAGTGCTCCAGTGTTCCGAGTTTCCGTTCGACATTGTGCAGTCGAACAGGACCAGCGGCGTGTCCGTGACGGCTTGTTCCTTCAGCTCACAAATGGTCTGCATAGAAGATACTCACCGTTGTCGCGTGCCGATTGACATCCGTCGTGGTGTACATGAACTCGTTGTCGCGAAATCGGGCTCCCTCATATACGCCGCCGGCCACGCCCCGTTTATAAGCGGACGCTGCTGGCTGCGCTTCCACCTGCGGACCGAAAACATCAACCGCACTGCTCGCCGGAATCTCCAGTCCGAAAGCGACCGAGTTGGCTGTGGGATCCCCCGCCGCGGTGAGTACAAACCGTGTCCATCCCGTCGTGGCCGTCCGAGCGGTCCGCTGACCTGCCACAAGTAGCGTTAGCCCGGTTGCTTCTGCTGCCTTGGCGTAGACACTAAACGAATAAATGTATCCCGCCGGCGCATTCAGAGTTTGAATCACGCATTGCGGGGCTTGGCCCGAATTCGCCGCGTGCCAGGCGCTGGTGCCGCCTGACGGATCAGCAACCCCCCCTGTTAGCGTCAGCAGTGGATCGGCCTGCCAAATCACATCATTGAGTTCTTCCGTCCGTGCGAGCAGATTCCCGTTTGGATCGACGAATGTGAATCCGGTCAGTTCTCCTTCCACATCGGTGTAGAATTCCTGAAGCGTCGCGATCTCCGTATCGTCAAGGCCCCTGAACTCCAGTACCCACTCGATGTAGCCGCCGGCCGGATCGGCCAGTTTTATGGAGCTGCCGTCCGCTGCTCGATTCACTACTGTTCTTAACCGGCGGTGTTTCACGACTGGAAACTGGCTGATTGCACCGGTGCCGAGCTGTGGAAACACTTTCATGGTTTTAACCGCGATTCTCAATCACCGTCAGACTCGTCTTCCCGCGCATCTCCCCTGAGGCGATCGTTTCAATCTCGTCCTTCGAGATGCTGCAATTCGGATATGTATGTCCGTCCCACGGATCGACAAACAGAAAATTCCCGAAACGTCCCTGGTTTGAGGCAAAGAAGTCCTCGATTGCCGCCATTTCCGTTTCATCTAGTTCGTTTAGCCGGATCGTCCAGGAGTGCAGTGGCCCTGCCGAACCTCGATACCGTTGTTCGGCGCCATCCACAAACCGCAGCGCCTGATGTTCGAATCGAATTGCTCTTGACGCCGGGTATTGCGCCACCGCTTTCGTCTTCAGAGTTGGAAATATAGCCATCAGAGTTCGTTAACCACATCGTTGATCGAGCTGAGATTCAACATCGCGCTCCTGACCGCTAGCGCAATATCGCTGCTTCGATCTGCGAATGATTGCGCATCCATCGCCTGAACATTCACAGTAATCTGCGGAGCGGTCGCGCCCGGCCCAACACCTCTTGTGCTATTACCCATGCCAGCATCCGTTGGTGTGCCACCTGATGAGCTGCCTCGGCTCACTGGCTCATCCACATAGGAAGAGTCGTATACTCGTGGCGATCCCAACTGGTCGTAATCCGCTGCTGTTAGTCCGCTGCCCGTGTCAGCACTCATAAAGGAGATACTGGAAGGCATTTGATACTTCAGTAGAGGAGCCGGTTGTTCGGAGCCTCCTCCGAACAGACCGAACAAGCTGCTGAGTAGCGGGACTACGCCCAAACCACCTTCGAAAACGTTTTTAATGACATCTCCGACCGTACTCCCGCCCCCATCCTGCTGTTCCGTCTTCGTTCCGCCCTGTACACTCTGTCCCGTTGGTGTCGCGGCGGCCTGACTTCCGGTCATTGATCCAGCCATGCTGACGGCCGTGGTTATCGTGTTCGGCGCCGTCATTACGTGGATTTCATTGGAATTCGGCCCGCTCGAATCCCCCTCCCAGCCGCCGCTCACTCTCTGACTCCACGACGCCTTTTCAAATCGCCTGAGAATTTCTTCTTGCGTTCTGCTGGCCATCCTGTCTCCCCCGCCGGAACTCGTTCTCCAGCACTACGAATGCCTCCACCTGGCGCGCGCTAAGGCTCCGAACATCGAACCAGCCAAGGCGATGTCGCATCAGGAACTCCTCGACGAAGATCTCGCTCTCGGTTGTCACAAACGATCTTGGGCACTGCCACAAGAGCAGTCCGCCACGCGCCCAAACCGGCGGACCGCTTTCGTCATACTCGCCCGTTACGCGTCCGCAGCGCCGCCGCTTTTCGAGGCCGGATTTTCGGCACGCGTCGCACTTCCACCCGGTCTGGTTGGAAAAATAGAACTGGAAGGCGACAATCAGTTTTTTCGTTCAGCGCTGCTCAAGCCGGCCTGTGCCCGGACGGTCGTGAGTGCCTCATGAAACAGGTCCTCGGGGCCGGCGTTAGCAAGCAATTCGGGGGTTGCCGCATTTCCGTCGATTTCCAGCCCGGATATTGCCCGTAGGCCCCACATCAGCCAGATCCGATCAATCTCCGTTCTAAGTAGCGCGGCGTCCATTTTACCTCCGGGTTCCTGTCCCGCTTCGAGGAACTCCATCCGCTTCGCCAGTTCTCGAATTCTCCGCATCAGTTCGAGCCGCCGCTCGAACGATACCTTCGCCACGGTGTAAGTCACTCCGCTGGCAATTTCCGATTCAACACTAACCTCGCTCTCGTATGTCATTTAGTTGTGGCGCCGCCAATCTCGTTTATCCAAATGCAACCGCGATCTCGTCGTCAACGGTTCCCTGCGCACGCGAGGCCTTAAACTGCCACTGCAGCCGGTTCTTGCCGTCATCGAACTCGGGTACCACTGGAATTACGCTCTTCAGGTAGACTCCCATCATTTGACTAGCCGCCTCGCCGAGCTGGAACATTACATTGATCGGCGATTGCTGCCGCGCTGCCTGATAGAGACCGGCGGTCGCATTGTCGTCCCGGCTGTAGAGCTGGAACGTAGCTTCCACGGAACGCTCACCAGGTGAAATCGCTTGCGGCAGGCTCGATCCGAACTCGTGCATTCTCGCGTCCAGACTGTTTTTCAGCGTCACCGATGCGTTGGTGATTGTAAAGAACTGTGCTGGAGTGCTGCCTAACCAGGCTTGTCCGAGATTTCCGGGGACAATCGAATAGTCGAACGGGCCGGGCGCCGGCTCTGCTGGAAAGCTCGAAAGCTGGCTCACACCTCCCCAGAAGCTCGAACTGTCCACTACATCTTGGGCCAGACCCTTGAAATGAAATTCGTGATAATCGCCGTTGATTTCGATCGCCATCTCATCCACTGCCGAGCCGCCCAGAATCCGTTGCACCGCTGTTGTGGGACTCCAGTAATCGAAGATGCTCACGCTCGGCAGTTCCGTTGCGGGGACGTAAGTGATCGTCGCTCCCGCTGTCGCGCCGCTCGCCGGTGCGCTCGTCAATGGTGCGTTCAGTTGAACCGTATTCGCATCGACTACTGCCGCCACAAAGCGAATCTCGCCGCTGCATGCCACAGCCTGCCCGGCGCTCAGGCCGTGGGCAACTGCGAATCCCAGCCTTCCATTGGAGTAAGATGCCACAATGCCTCCGGCGAACTGCGATGGTGCAGCGCCCAGCGCTGCTTGGAACAGCGGCCCATACGCAGGACCACTTGACGCCGCCCAACTCGTCAGATACGTCCGGAGTTCGAAAGTCGTTCGTCGGCGCCCTCCCGTCGGCAGCCCTGGGAACGTCCGGCTTCCCGTTTTGTCTTTCCGGTCCACCACCTCCAGCTGTTGCTTCACTGCGAGCTTCAGGGCCGGAATTCGGTTAGTTGCCGTAATAGCCGGGATCGTTCCGTACGCGCTTTCGAGCGCCGTATAGAACCGATTCGCGTTCGAAGAAATATATGTGGACATCTAATTCACTCCTACTCCAATGTCAAAAGTCACTTTGGCCGACTGCGCGAAATTCCTGCCCCCATGTTTTACCGGGCTGAAGACGACTTGGTAACCGCCGACGTAGTACATCCCGTCTCCCCAGTCTCCGCGGCTTCCGTTCAGGACTTGCATGACGGCGTCTGCGTAAGTCTCGAGCGCCGCTTCAAGTCCTTCCAGCCGATCCTGCGAGTGTCGGATCTCGATGACCATTTGCACCTTGCCCGAAAATGTCTGGAACTTCTCCGTCAGAGTGTTCGCTACCTTTTCGCAGTAGACCTGTACCATCGGATACTGCGCGGCGGTACTTCGCTCCGCCAGGTCTGCGGCAACGTTTTCTGCGCGGACCTGCGCAATGCCTAGCGGACCCGGTGGCGCGGTGTCCTGTAGCGTGAGCGTGGCGAGACTGGCGTTGACGCCGGTACTCGCTGTAAGTCGCTGAATGGTCTTCGTCGCACCGGCACTCCCGATCCGCCCTGCCATTTAGCCCCTCCCGATAAGCCGCGGAACCGGCTGAATGTAACTCGGCTTTTGTCCGCTGCCTGGATTACGGCCGGTCGTTTGAACTCGATTCGGCTGTAACCACGTCTCACCGACTCCGATGGCCGCTGCGTTCTGCTGTACCATCGAGTCCGGCGCCGACCCAAGGTAGATGTTCCATCCAACGGCATTCTCCGGAACGCACCCATTTGGTTGGACTAATAACGTACTCGAAGCCGGGTTCGCGAATGCCGGGGGCGCGCTCTCGCCCTCTTCCCCGGACCGGTTGAGCCACGCCATCGTCACGTAGTAGGTTGCATCGGGGATCTGTCCGGTTGCTAAACTTACGGTTGGCGTCTTTGCCTTTGCGACGGGCAATCCCACGATTCCGATTCCGTTCTGCACCAGCTTGTCGTATGCCCACCGCGCTCTCTCGTGATACTGATCGCGTTTCCCTGCGTAACGGTCATTGAGTTGATTGTTGAACGCATCGGCGTACACCATCTCCAGTGCTCGGAACGCCTGCCACAACTTGAGCGGCGGCGTTATCGCAACCACATCCAGCGTCGGTTTCGGCGCCGTCCAGAGAAGCGGATCGATGTTCCTCATCCTCGCGAGCAGAGAGTAAATTTCGAGCCCCAACTCCTCGTGCGCCAATGCGAGTTTCTGTGTCACATCGATTCCTTCCGTCGCGGCCACGCTGAGCAGTTGTGAATCCTGCGCCGAGAGGTCCTCGACACTGGCGGGAGGCCCATCCGTGAACAGAGCCATAGGTTATCCCTTCCTGCGAACCTGCTCCAGAAACTCTTTGGGAATCAGAGTCACCTGCACCTTTGACGCCGCACGCTCATCCTCGGCGGCTTTTCGCAACTTCGCATGCTTATCCCGGAACTGCGTCGCCTCGTCGGCCGTCGCCAGGTGAGCGGTCCCATCCACAAGCATCTTCGCAGCGAGATCACTGCTGACTTCCGTCAGAGTTCCGCCCTGTCCGCCGTCCTGCGTCTCCTCACTTACCACGATCGGAAACTCGTCTGTAATCTCCGCGCGCTTGTCCCGAATCTTCTGGTAATAAATTCTCAAATCCATGCTCTCTCCTTGTCTTCCCTGTACGTTCCTCGCGACCTGCGGCTCCGGCGGGCTAGTGTGCTGTCTCAGAAGTGGCTTTACCGCGTGGCTCCATAACAGAGCCGCGACCGTAAGGGACTGTGAAAAAATCCGGGGACATTGCGGCGTAGCGTTTCGAAATCCTTCCGCTGCAACGCGCGGCAGGATTGTCCCCGCATTTATTCACAGTCCCGGAAGGGAGCGGTAAAGGGACTTCCAAGACGCGAGACTAGTACGTCTGACCGGAGCCGCCACGGTGAACGAAGACAACCTAGGTGGTCACCTGAACGCCGGCCGAGTTCCGCAGTACGCCGCAGCCATAAAGGACATCGACCGTGAACTGCTGTGCCAGTGTGTTGGGCTGGTAGCTCATCACCACTCGCATGCCGAAATTCCCGAGCTCCGCGTATTCCGCAATCGCTCCCGTACCAGGCAGGGGTTGCGGCAGTCGCCGGATCACCAGCCCCATCGCATCCCGCGTGAATGCCAGGTTGTGCGTGGTCACCGGGCTGCTTCCCGTCTTCTGCACGAACTGCGAACGGAACACGAAGAAGTCCTTGACCTTGCCGATCGTCCCGTCGACGATTGCGCGCAAGCCGGCATCGCCCGCCGTCTGGAATTCGCTGAATCGGGGAATTTGGCGCCACGCCGAGTAAGCGGCCGCGTCGACCACAATGAATTTCTGTGAGGTGGGCGGTTCCTTTGCCAGGAACAGCGCCGTTTCGGCTGCGTCGATTGTCGCTTCCGTAATGGTAGTGCCCGCCGTTCCAACCGGTGTGTTCGCCGTGAATCCGGCATAGAGATTGAGCAGATCGCTCTCGATCCGCTGTGCGATTGCCGCAACAGCCGGTTGCATGTAAACCTTCAGCAGGTCGGGTACTGCCAGCACCTTGGTAACATCCGGAATCTGGAACGTCGCTTCAGCGTGCGTATTCAGCACGATCTGCGCATTCCCCAGACTCGGATTTTGTAGGGTAACTGTGTTGCCCTCCGCGATGTTATTAGCTACCATCGTCGGAGGAATCGGGATATTCACGGTGTCGCCGGCATGTGCCAGCACCGGTTCGTAATCCCGGTTCACCAGATTTCCCATCACTAGGTTGCCTACCAGCGTCGGCAACGCGTCCGCCGCCACCAGCTTCACAATCGCGCTGGCGACGTTATTCGAAGTAATTGCTCCCATATTTCTCCTTCTCGTTCGTTACAGACCGCGTAGGGTCTGTGATGCCACGCGCACGATTTCCTCTCGTACCCGCTGCATTTCTTCCGCGCTCATACCAGGGCGGATGCGCTCGAGAGTTATAGTGTCACTCCCGCCCGCGGGGGCCTTCTGTGTGACCGTCATCCCCGTTCCTCCGGGGATTCGTGCCGGTAGTAACTCCGGATTCTCGTTCACGAACGCTGTGAGATACTCCCTGAGCGGCGTCTCGCCGCGTTCGCTCCGCGCTAGGAATCGCCCATCCGCACCTCGCGTGATTCCATCCTGCACAGCCTTGAATGCCAGCTCGACTTTCGCAACGCCGAGCCGTTGTAGTTCGCTCCGAATGGCGGAGCTCCGTTCCGCTTCCGCCATCTCCTTCTTGGTGCGGCTGTTTTCCTCCGCCAGGTCATTGAACTTCCGCTCGAGCTCCTCCCGTCTCCGCCGTTCATCTTCTAACTCGGCCTTATACGCGGGTTCGCTCTTCTTCTGTTCACGATTGACGAACTCCTCCACCGCCTGCCTTACAATCGCCTGTATATCGATCCCTTCCATATGCCTCCTCTTCTGATCCCGTCTACCCGCGTCAGTTCCCGTCGATCTCCTCGGCCACCCGATTCTTCACGTGTTGGCGCGCGTCCGCAAGATACTGCATTGCGAGCCGCTTGAATATCTGCTTCTTCAATGTCGGAGAGTCGATTCCAAGATCCAGGAGCTTCTTCGCGTCGTCCAACTCGGTACTGAAGTCGTCGATGTCGAACTCATCCATGCCGGCCACATCGAGTACGACGGTGTCCTGTCTTGCTGCGGCTATGGCCCACAGCACCTGCTTTATGCATTCCCGCACCATGCATCCATAAGCCGCGAGTACCTCATCCGTCGTTTGAAAGTCTAACCGCTTGCTCAGCCCCGACTGTACTGTGCCACGGCTGCCGGCCTGGTTGAGTAAGTAGCAGACCCGGTAGATCTCGTCCTTTAGCTGCAAGAGATTGTCGGCAGCGATCTGATAAACCTTACCTTCCGGCTCAGTCCATCCAAACCGGTCCTGCGGACCGAGTTGGATGTAGTACGATTCACCCACCATCTGTGTCCACTCGCGGTCGGAGTAGACCACTGGCATGGCGAATAGCCCCATCGTGAGTGCCCAGGCGAGCGCATTAGACTTATTGAGGTGCTCGAGCTGCAGCAGGGCTGCTTTATTCATCAGCCACAGGCCCTTAGTAACCTTCAGCCGGAACACTGGCACGCGGCCCAGCGAAGCCAAGGCGTGGGTTCCTTGATCGATCGCTTCAATCCTTCCGCTCTCTCCCGCTTTCCGGAACACCTTGAAGTCCTTGCGGTCATAGTAGATCCACCGCGTCTCCTGCTCCCACTTTGATTCGGTGATTTTCGACTGCTGCAAGCAGGACGTCCTGATCACAACCCAATCCAGCCCGCCATTGGTGTCGTAGCTCCAGTTGATGACCTCGTCCGCCCCGTAATCGACCAAATATGCTCGCGATCGACCTGAAGCATCCTCGTCAGCCTTGTTCAGTGCCGGAGTGCTTGCCCGCGGGAAGTCCACTACCAGGTAGCTGCTTCCACACACAAGAGCCTCGATGAACCGCTTCCGGAAGAACTCGGTTAACCGGGTACCCTTCAAGTCGCAATCATCTGCAAGTAGGCTGTAGTATCGCTTTGCCGCGCCATCGCTTCCGTCCACCTGCAGGGCAGGCTCCCGATGTATCAATGTCGCCGCGTACCAGTCGATGATAGATCCGACATAGTTCTGGTAGAACACGCGGTTCAATCGCTCCAGGTAGATTTCATTCGGCTCTTTGTTGCGGCGCACCAGGTATTCTGCAGCTTGCTGCCGTAGTTGCTCACCGCCGGCATATAGGTCCTTGTATCGTCGCCACATTGCCTTTTGGGCGACGTATTCCGGGTGTTCCCGATTAATGTTTTGCATTCGCATTCCTCACACACGCAACTACTACGTCGCTGCTTCTGTGTTGCCGTACGCCTGGATCGGAGCCGCGACCGTAAGGGAGCGGAGGGCCTCAGCCAGTAACGATAAAACTGGGACACTTCCCTAATTCGACAGCAGCCGGCCTGAGCCCCGCAGGCCGACCGTCCGCTGTCCTCCACGGTGTTGGCACAGCAAATATCCCAACGCGTCCGAAAGGTGGGTCCTCTGTCGGTCGCGATCCTTATCGATTGTGTTGCCATCCGATTTGTAGGCCACCTGCACCAGATCCTCGATCAACTCTGTGCATTTGGGGTCAATCGTAAGCCCGACCTGGCCGCTGGCTGCTTTCAGCGTTGCATTCACACGGTTGATCCGATCCCGGACTGGTGGATTGCTGTTGGCCACCGAGATGTCGGGCGTCGTGAAGGAGGTTGCGTTGAAGTAATCCGTCACAATGTCGTAATCGGACGTTCCCGTTGTCTGTTGGTGATATCCCGATGCATCGCCGTACACGATCACGCCTGCCTTATGTCCGCCAAAGCGTTTCAAAAACTCCTCGCAGGCTTGCATTGTCGTAGCATTCCGTAACACGATCTCATCCAGGACGTACATATGCCCTCCGCTGGACTGCGCCACTATCGAACACATTGGGTTTACGTTGAAATCGAGCGACCACAATAGCGGATCCTTGGGGTTGAGCTTCGTTTGCCGAACGTGTTCGTGGTTTGAGAACGAACTGTATACCTTACCCCCGGTCAGGTTAAGGTAGGAGCCGAGCGCCTCCTGCATATAGAAGGTCTCGTCATAGCTGGTCTTCAACCTGTCGTAATAATCGGGTATTCTGTCCAGCAGAAACCGGTTTTCGAACGGGCTCGCCAGAATTGCCACGTAGGCGCCATGGGAATCTACTACGAACTTCCGATATACCCACTCATAGCCCTTTGGGGTCCATACGGCAAAACCACATAGCCGCTTCGCTTTCGGATCCCGGAGGCGTCCTTCCAACCGGAGCCATGCCTCTTCCTGGGTGTATGTAAGCTCATCGAGGCCGAACCACGCGAGATTCGTTCCGCGCAGTCTCTCGAATTCGTCCACCGCCCGAAACACGATCTTCGACCGCGTCTCTTTCATCACCAGCGTGTTCTCGCCCTTGTTGTGGTCGTACGGAATCCCGTTCCCGTCGAGGATTTCGAACAGTGTGGCCTGCGTCGCGTCCCTCAACATCGGGAACGTGGGCGCTCCTAGGAGCCCCATTCTTCCCGGGTTCAGATAGCTAAGCCTGATTGCCTCCTGACACAACGCCTGGCTCTTTCCGCTGCCGATTGGTCCGGAAAACCCTTTGAAGCGTGCCTTCGATTCATGGAACCGTTTCTGTGACGGCAAGGGCACATACTTTATTTGCCGGAATCGGACGCCGTCGGTTCCACCCATGTGACTCTGATCTCCTTGATGTCCTCCGTACCGTCTGCTAACTCTTTCTCCATTTCGATAAGCTTGAGATAGTCCGCAACGGAAGGTTTGAAGTCGTCCGCCTTGAATCGCTCTCTCAGCTTCCTGATTGCAGTCGATAGTAGTTCCGCGATCCGTGCTCGATTGCGAATGACTTCCCAGTGGCTGCATTGTTCGCACGCTTTCACCGTCTTCGCCACCAGGTCAACCTCCGTGTCCTCCGTGTTATCTTTGCTACTCTCCGGCTTCTGTTGATTTGACTTGGCCATCTGTGTCCCCACCGTTTCCCCTTACGGCAAAAAAAGCGGCTTCGCGAATCCGCGAAGCCGCGCGAATCAACCCTCTACCCAGTCTTACGCTATCACTGCAACTCGGCCGTCAAGCCAGCCGTAGAGCGTGAAGTTACTGAAAAGGCGGACAAAAAAAGTTCTTATAGGTTGGTGAAGAGGAATTTGCCGCCGCTTTCGGCAACAATGTGTAATGCCGGTTTTCCGACGAGGTGTTCCAGCCGTGGCACTTGTGGACCTTCTACTACGATGTAGTAGCGGGACTTCTGCTGCCATAGCTCTTGAAACCTGTGGTCGTCGATAAACACATTTCGCGGGGCATCCGGTGCATACGATCC
>Ga0126381_100002535_pt1 | contig 19730 bp, 21 predicted proteins | sample PanSoiMetPlot_28_FD_96465 | JGI IMG/M metagenome (GOLD analysis project Ga0126381, IMG submission 96465) | Tropical forest soil microbial communities from Panama - MetaG Plot_28 | ecosystem: Environmental > Terrestrial > Soil > Tropical forest > Bulk soil | place: Panama | collected 2016-02-17
ACAAATCCCGAGCGTCGCCCAAACCATCGAGCGGTAACTGAACAGCCCCTTGCCGGAAAAGGTCGGGACCACTTCGGAAAAGACGCCGAACACCGGCAGGATCAGTATGTAGACTTCGGGATGGCCCCAGGCCCAGAACAGGTTGGCATACATCATCTGGTTGCCGCCGGCCTCATTGGTGAAAAAGTGCATGCCGAGGTATCGGTCGAGCAGCAGCATCGCGAAGGTCGCGGTCAGGACCGGAAATGCGGCGACGATCAGCAGATTTGCACAGAGCGCGGTCCAGCAGAACACCGGCATGCGGAAATAGGTCATGCCCGGGGCGCGCAGTTTGAGAATCGTGGTCACGAAATTGATGCCGGTCAGCAACGTGCCTATGCCCGAGATCTGCAATGACCAAAGGTAGTAATCGACACCGACATCGGGCGAAAAGGCGAGCTCCGAGAGCGGAGGATAACCCCACCAGCTCGCGCGCGAGAAAACGCCGATGACGAGTGACAAGTTGATCAGCAGCGCTCCTGTTGCGGTGAGCCAGAAACTGACGGAATTGAGCACCGGAAAGGCGACGTCGCGCACGCCGAGCTGCAACGGCACGGCGAAATTCATCAGCCCGATGACGAGCGGCATCGCCACGAAAAAGATCATGATCGTGCCGTGCGCCGAAAAAACCTGGTCGTAGTGATCTGGCGGCAGGTATCCCACCGCGCTACCGACTGCGATCGCCTGCTGCGTGCGCATCATGATCGCATCGGAAAAGCCACGCAGCAACATGACCAGGCCGAGCACCAGGTACATCACGCCGATGCGCTTGTGGTCGACGCTGGTAATCCACTCGCGCCACAGATATGGCCACCAGCCCTTTATGGTAATGGTCACGAGGGCGGCGAGAATGACGATGCCGACGACCAATCCGCTGAGGAGCGGGAGCGGCTCGTTGAACGGAATTGCGTCCCAGCTCAGCCTTCCCAGCATATCAACCTCCCGCTTTATGCAGCGGCGGACGCCCGGCCCCGCCGATGCCCGCCTTCCCGGGCCCCCCCGTCGTCTCCTCGATGATGCGCTCGAACAGCTTCGGTTCGACCGAGCGATAGGTTGTGGGCGGCACGGCCTTACTCGGCTTTGCCAGCTCGGCGTAGCCGGCCTCGTCGAGGGCGGATCCGGTGCCGCGCGCCTGCTCGAGCCAGGCATCGAAATCGCCGGCCGGTACCGACTTGACGACGAACCGCATCTCGGAAAAGCCGTCGCCGCTGAAATTTGCCGAAATGCCGGGATACTCGCCTGGCTTGTCCGCGAGAAGGTTGAGGTGCGTGGTCATGCCGCCCATCGTGTAGATCTGGCTCCCCAGCTGCGGCACGAAGAACGAGTTCATCACCGTCGCCGAGGTGAGTCGAAATTCGACGGGAGTCCCGGCCGGGATGACCAGCTGATTGACGGCGGCGACGCCGTGATCAGGGTAGATGAACAGCCATTTCCAATCGAGCGCCACGACGTCCACGCGTAGCGGGTCGGAGTTCCCGGCAAGCGGCTCGCGAGGATCGAGCTGACGAGAACCGATCCAGATGACCCCGCCGAGCAGGATCACGGTCAGCACCGGGATCGACCAGACGACGAACTCGACACGCCCCTCATAGGACTCGTCCAGGCTGCGAGTGGCGTGGGTGTTGGAGGACCGGTACCACCAGGCGAACGCCAAGGTGGCCACGATTACGGGAATCACGACGACAAGCATGATCGCCGTCGAATTGATCAGCAGGAGTCGTTCCGCCGACGCGACCGGCCCTTGCGGATCCAAGACGCCGGCCGGCGCACAGGAGGTAAGGAGAAGGGCAGCGCCCACCACGGACCAGCTAAGCCGGCGCGAACGACAGCGGGGCGTCGGATTACCCGTTCGACGCATCGAACCGAAAGGGACTTCGGTTGTCATAGCTTCCACTCTGTCCCTGATCGCAGTGAACCAACATTGCAGCTGCCGGTGTGCACCGTTACCAACCCGCACAGGCGACGAGTTCTCATAGCCCGGCACCCGGGGCATGATCATTTCGGGCAGCCAACGTTCGCCGCCAACTCCGTACACGATTTGAATCTGCTCCCGGCTGCCCGCGACAGCGGGCATGATCCAGTCGCGCCATGCTCGGGCCTCATCGTATTAGCGCGAATTTTGATTACGCCATGCGTGTTCGAATCCTGGCGCCCCAGCCAATCAATGCGGGTTCCCTTCAGGCAGTTCCGACTGATTCACGTCCATGCCTGCCCGGCGCGTTCGCGCATCTCGCGGCGTCTTGCCGGTCCAGCGCCTGAACGCGTGCGTGAATGCACTGATTTCCCGGTAGCCGAGGAGCCACGCGATTTGGGAAATCGACAAATCCCTGTCGGCCAGATATCGCGTCGCCAGATCGGTTCTCAGTGTGTCCAGGACCTCGGAGAAGTTTGTTCGCTCCAGCGAAAGTCGCCGTGCAAAGGTTCGCTGGGCCAATCCAAGGCGCGCTGCAATCTCTCCGGCTCGCGCTTTTCCGTGCGGGAGTAATGGCACAATGGCGTTCTCGACCTCAAACCGGAATGAAGCACGAGGACTTCGATGGCGGGCAAGGGCCTCCTCGCAATAGGTGATCAGCAGCTCGTTGAGATAGGGATCCGCACTGACTACCGAGCTCCTGTTGATCCTGGCTCCAAGTACGATTTCATCGGCGGTTGCCCCAAATTCCACAGGGCCGCCGAAGAATTCGGCAAACTCTTCAGGCACGGCTTGCCTGCGGTGGGTAAAGCGTGCGTCAACAGGGGCCCGGCGGATGCCCGTCAGTTGCCGTAACAGGCGGACCACCAACGTCGAAATGAATTCAATCTGATGCCGGTCAACATGTCGACTGACGCCGACATACTGAATCCCGAGGGTGCCCTCACCCTGTTCGACATATTGGAAAGAGACGGATTCATTGACAATCGAACAGTAGCGGACACCTCGCTGCAGAGCCTGGCTTATGGTTTCCGACGAGGCGACGACGTAATAGAGCCAGCCGATTTCACGAAGATCGGTGCTAAGGGCGAGATGAAATCCGAACAGATCGTCGTGCAGCACATCGGCGATCAGGTCGAAGAACTTGATCTGATCTCGAGCCCTCAAACGGATCTTCGGATCGTCGACGTGGCGCAGACTCAGGCCTGATTTTGACAAGATCGGAGCGATATCAATGCCTGCCGCTTTGGCTTGCCGATAGGCAAGCCGGGTCATGGTGCCGCTCGCCATCGGGGGCGCGTGTGGGTGTGTTTGGTCAAGAGCGTCCACGATGTTGTCCTCGGGCGCCGTCAGAACGACCAATTGCCGGCCGAGCTTCGCGCAAGCAGACGCAGACCGACAAGCATTTGGCAGTGCGCAGCAAGACCGCGGCTCGAACGGCTCGATAACAAGGCGCATCTTCGGTTGCCCTCCGGACGCCGGAGAATATCGTCTGCGCCGGCGGGTCGCCGCCAGGTCGATCTCAAGCACTCGCTTCGTGGTTTCGGAAAGCCGTGACAACAATCAAGAAGAAAATTGTGGCGGTTGTCGATGACGATCCCGCAATTCGGAAATCGTTGCACGGCCTTTTGTCGAGATTTGGCTATGCCGTATACACCTATGAGTCCGCGGAGGCGTTCCTCGACGTGGCACGGACGAGCAGCGCGAATTGTCTGGTGATCGACATCCAGCTTGGCGACATCTCCGGGATAGAGCTCGGGCGCGAGCTTGCAGCAGCTGGCCTCAGGTTTCCGATTGTCTTCATGACCAATCTCGATGACGATGCGATCGAGGAACAGGCCACGCAACTGGGCTGCGTCGCGTATCTTCACAAGCCGTTTTCGGCAGACGCGTTGATTGAGGCGGTTGTGAAAGCGATAGGCTAGCGAGGGAAACACGTTACCACCCCGGGGAAGGGCCCCAGACAGGCGGGTTGCGTCGCGCGACTCATCCTCGGTCACGAAGTTCACGAAAGGGCCCTTCAGCTCGTTACGACGCCCTCGATATCGCCAGAATCATTTCCATTCTTGATTTGGATCAAAAAAATCACAGTTCCCTGCCGTTGATAGCTCCAGTCGAGCATGCCAAGCGCGACGAGGGTGACCGGTCGGGCCGTGGCCCTGCATTGCCGCAGGTTGCTGCCGTCCTACCTGCGACGCGGCGGCATCAGTCCGATATCGCGCTGCCAGACGGCTCCGTGATCGAATTGAATGAACATGCGATCCTCCGAGCGCCAAGAAGGCACTTCATTTGCGCTCTCCGGTTTGCGGGGCTCTGTTGATCCGGGTTTCGGCATTTGCCGCCTTCCCCGTCCGGGGATGATGTGAGGCAGGTGGATCTGTGCTTCGACTGGTGTTCAATTCACAGGCGTCAACAAATTTGATCGAGCCATCCTCTGCATACTTCACAACCGGGCAAGGCGTGTCCGCCGGCTGGGCGTTCGCGCCGCGGGCGGCCGCCTCTTGCTTCCTCTGTTGGAACACGTCCCTTGTGATCTCCAGGCATGCCTGCCATTCGACGTAGCTTGGCAGATATTCGCCCGGCTGCACGCAAAACGACTTGGCGAGCGCGGGAAAGGTGGACCATTCCATCAGGATCTGCTCGCGCGCGGCCTGCTCATTGGAGACGCAGATTTGGAGTGAATCCTGGGCAATGTCGGTGAAAACTTCGCGAACGACGACGTCGTTCTGTCGGCAAAGTTTCTGAAGATCGATCATTGGGAGGCGGCCGTCTCGCTGCTGCGCAAGGCAGGGCGACATGGCGCCGATGACCAGCAGCGCAGGGAGGACGGCTTTCGGGATGATGGCGGTCATATGCCGACTCCACCAGGGTTGAGACGATGCGTGGAAGCGTCGCCAACTATCACCCATGAATGGCGCAAGATCCCTGCCGCTATTTGACTTAGATCAAATCGCCTGGAGCCGGTTTGGCCGCCAAGCGTTTGACTGATCCGGGGCGGGCCGCGTCGGACGACATGTCTGGCGAGGAAATCTCGACGGGGGACTTTATGCCTGTATTCCGGGCTCAGAGGGCCATCGGCGCTGACTTGATTTAGATCAAAACTCGACAAGACAGCCCGCATAATTTGGGCCTAGACGGGCGAATTGTCTTTCGGAGGAACGTCCCATGAGAAAATCGATGTCGCTGTCGGCTGCGGCGTTCGCTGCTGGAATTCTGGCCGGCGCTGCCACGTTTGGCGGCGCCTACGCAAAAAATGCGCTCGTCATCGCCGATAAGGACGGGTTTTTCATTGATGGGAAGTCGTTCACGATTGTGCCGGGAAAGACGCGGAGCGATGCCCGCGATATGATCCAAAGGCTTAACGCCAGAAGTCTTGGGGCGGGCGCGATCATCTTTCGATCCGGTGATGCCCTTTACATCGCTGGAGGCCCTTCTGTCCCGGAGACGGTCACGGTCCGCCACGGCAGCGATCGCTACGGTCGTGATTCCGGCGCAAGCGAAGGGCAGGCCGAGCGCGATTGGCAGGATTGGCAGGACCGTCTCCGCGGGGGCGCCTCTCGGCGCGCTTACGGCAGCGATCGCTACGGCAGCGATCGGTACGGTCGTGATTCCGGCGCAAGCGAAGCGCAGGCCCGGCGCGACTGGCAGGAGTGGCAGGACAGTCTGAGCGGAAGCGCCTTCCGGCGGGCCTACGGCAGTGATCGCTATGGCAGCGACCGCTACGGCAGCGATCGCTACGGTCGTGGTTCCGGCGCAAGCGAAGCACAGGCTGAGCGCGACTGGCAGGAGTGGCAGGACAGTCTGCGCGGGGGCGCCTCTAGGCGGGCCTTCGGCAGCGACCGGGATGGCAGCGATCGGATCTACATCAGTGATCCCGACTATGTCGAATTCAGGCTGAAAAGGCTCTTCGAAGAAAATTGGAGCCCGCTCGACAGCAATTGAGGACGTCCTGATCTTCCCCCGCTCCGATGGCGCCGGCGTGCAACAGGAGAGACCTATGAGGAGTTCCATCTCGCAGGCCTTGGTGGTCGCCCTTGTTGTGCTGGCGCCGGCATTTTCCGGTCCGGCAGCCGCCGAACCTCTCGGCGTGCCTGACACGATCGCCGACAACAACAGCATATTTATCGACGGAAAAAGCTTCAGAATCATTCCCGGAAAGGGAAGGGGCAACGCATCCACGCAGATCAAGCTGTTGGATGCCCGCGACCTGGGCCCCGGCGCGATCATCTTCCGCTCGGGAGAAAAGCTCTACATCGTCGATGCTCCCATGCGACTGTCGACTCAGGACCCCGATCAGAACGTGTACGTCGACGCCGGCCGCGCCCGACCGAATCGGATCGTCGTCGAGTATGTCCCGCCCAAGAATCCTCGGCATCAGATGCTCTACGAGGCGCTTAAAGAAGGCCGCGTCCTCGAGACGATGCAGCAGATCCTGAGTCCATTCCGATTGCCGGTCGACCTGAGGATAAAGACGCTGGGGTGCGACGGCATGATCAACTCCTGGTTCAATACCGTCGACGGAAAGCCGACGGTGCACATGTGCTACGAGCTGTTGGAGGACATAACCCGAAACGTGCCGAGCCAGACCACCCCGGCGGGGATAACGGCGATCGACGCGGTCAACGGGCAGTTCTTCTTTTGGACGCTGCATGAGGTCGGGCATGCAGTGTTCGATATCTTCCACACCCCGCTGTTCGGTCGAGAAGAAGATGCCGCCGATCAATTCGCCGTCTTCATCATGCTGCAATTCGGGCAGGATCAGGCGCGCCGACTGATCGGAGGCGCCGCCTATGCGGCCAATGAGGTTATAAAGAGCTTCGATCCGAATTCCGCGGTTGAAAAGTCATTGGGGAAGTACTCCAGCGTTCACGGTTTGCCCGAACAGCGCTTCTACAATCTGGTGTGCTGGGCCTATGGGGCCGATCCCAAGACCTTCGCCGATGTCGTGGAGAAGGGATACCTTCCAAAGCGACGGGCCGAAAACTGCGAATACGAATATCAGACCTTCAAGAGCGCGTTTGCCAGCGAGATGCTCCCCCACATCGATCGACAAATGGCAAGGGCCGTGCTGAACACGGCCTGGCTGCCGCAATCGGAACCGCCGCAGCTTCCGAGATAGGCTTCGGTTCTTTTCTCGTGCTTGCGGCGTTGTGGGCCTGCCAGTGGCGCCCGCCCGCCTTCGGACTCAGCCGCTCTTGATCGCGGCCGCCCCAAGGCCACCGGAAATTCTCAAACAAAATGCAAGAGCTGAGCAAAAATACCCAGACCGGGAATACGAGGAAGCCCCAGGTTATGTAGTAGCTGCCGAGCAGCAGCACCAGCGCCAGCGCATAACCGGAAAAAGCCAGCCATCGTGGGGCGAATCGCGTGTAGACGGCGACCGTCGAAGTCGCGATCATGAACACGGCAGCCATCTTCATCATGTAAATATTTACGAGGTTATAGGCCGCGGCGCGGGCGAGCGCGAAAGTGGCGGACTCGATCGGCCTGCCGGGCTCGCCTGCAAACGTAATCAGAATGGCGCCAGTCACCCCGGAAGCGATGAACAGCATCGCCAGAAACAGGAGGCCGCTCCCGAAGAACACTGTGGAAAAAAAGCGATCTTCGAGCCTGCCCAGCCGATCGCGCAGCACGCCGATGAACCACAGGAAGGCGATGCCGGAGAATGGCACGAGATTCAACGCGGCCGCCACGCTCCGCGAGCTGGTGGCAAGCCAAGCGCCCTCTTCATGGGGATCAGCGGGCAGAGCGGCGTGCAAAAGCCAAAATGTCGCTATCGAGAGCATCGAGAAGAGCATGCCGGCAATGGCGGCAGCCCTTGGAGTCCGCGCTCTCGCCTCACTCAGGTTCTCATCCAAGACCGGCTCCGGGCTCCCTTGCGGGTAGGCCTTCCTCAGCCCCAGCTGAGGGTCATTCCGACGTCGCCGGGCATTCCGCCCGGAAAGTCGATGATCTGCACCCGCAGCTTGTAGCCTCGATCGCGAAAGTGCTTGGCCCACAGGGCATGGATTTCCTTGGGCACCCCGGTCAGAGTGCTTTCCCAGCCAGGCTCCTGCTGATTGATTGCACGCCCCCGATCGGTGCAGAGCACATTGGGAAACCTGTAGACCAGCACTTCGGTGACCCCATTGTTTGTCGCGCGCTCGATCATGGCCACCGCTCGCCGGATGGCTTCCTCGTCGGAGACGCCCGATGGTTTCGTCATCTGCTCGATCAGTGCGGCCCGTTCCGCCTCCTCGGCGGCGCGCCTGCGCATCTCCTCGGATGCCTTTTCGGATTCGGCCAGCGCAATCTTCTTCATGAAATCCTTTGCGGATGGCAGCAGTCCGTCAACATTCGTCATGACACGCTCCTGGGCGGTTGCCTGGCAAAAATATGGGGGCTGCGCGCCAGAAATTTGATCTAGCGCAAAACGTGAACCCCTCACCGGAACGAAAAACGCCAGGACAGGGCTGGTACGACGACCGGGCGTCCCTGGAGGGAAGACGGCTGGTGCCGAAGGTGTATTGAGCTGCTGGGCGCACATCCGGCCCTCTCTCGATCCGCGTCAACAGGATGGCCGATGCCGCTTTGGTTGATCCCAATTGTCTATGCAGTGGCGAGCACGATCTGCAGTCTCGTGCTGCCGCGCATCGAAAGCGGATATTTTCCCGATCACATCGCCGCTATGTCTGTGGCCTCCGCGCAGGCATTTCTTTCCGCCGCAGCCTCCGGCATGATGGCGCTCACCGGCATCGTCTTCGCGGTTGCCTTCGTGATGGTGCAATTCAGCGCCGTTGCGTACTCGCCGCGACTGGTGCTTTGGTTCGCCCGCGATCCGACGTTGTTTCATTCGCTGGGAATCTTCGTTGCTACGTTCGTCTATTCGCTTGCCACCATAGCCTGGGTCGATCGGGACGGTTCCGGAACGGTCCCACTGTTTTCCCTGATATTGGTGAGCATCCTGCTTCTCGTCAGTGTGCTGCTTTTTTCCTGCCTTGTGCAGCGCCTTGCCCAGCTGCAGATAGCGAACGTCCTGCACCTCCTCGGCGACAAAGGGCGCGAGGTCATCCGCGAAACGTTTCACGAGCGCAGCGGGCAATCGTGGCACGACCGAGCCGAGAGGGCCGAATTCGCCAGCGGCCACGGCTTCGCTCCGGTCACCCAGACGCTGAAATATTCCGGCAATCCACGTTCGATTACGAAGTTCGACGTCGATCGGCTGGTGCGTCTCGCCCAGCGGGCCGATGCCGTCATCGTTATTGCATGTTCGGTCGGTGACACGCTGGTCGAGAACACGTCCCTGCTCCGGGTGCATGGCGGCAAGTGCGAATTGTCGGCTCGAGCGCTGATACGGGGTGTTCATCTCGCCCGGGAGCGTACCTTCGAGCAGGATCCCAAATACGCAATCCGCCTCCTGGTCGACATCGCCATCAGGGCGCTCTCCCCAGCCATCAACGATCCAACCACCGCGGTACAGACTATCGATCAGATCGAGGATCTGCTCCTCCGCCTTGGGGGGCGTGGTCTGGACGCGGGCCATGTCCGGGACCGGAGCGGCGCTCTGCGCCTCGTCTATCCGATGCCGACCTGGGAGGACTATCTCACGCTGGCCTTCGATGAGATCCGCCAGTACGGCGCCGGGTCGGTCCAGGTGATGCGCCGGCTCCGATCGGCCCTCGGCTGCCTCGAGGATGCGATGACGATTCCGTCGCGAGCCGAGGCGGTGCGGCGAAATATCCGGCATCTCGATCTGGTGATCCAGACGTCCACGCTTGACGCTGAGGATCGGCTTATCGCGCTGCAGGAGGATCGCCAGGGCCTTGGCCTCTCGCGCAAGCGTGCCATAGCCTGAGGGCTCGGGCGGATCGCCAGCGTTCCATCAGCAGGTCCTTGCACGCCGCGCTGGGCGCCGCGGCTGCCCCAAAGTTTGACTTGGATCAAAAATCCCAAGCCCGTTTGCGATAAAGCCGATCCTGCGAAGCGGAGGAAGACGGATATGTTCCCGCGCGAATGTGCAGCTGCTTCGATGCTCCGCAAGAGTCTGCTGCACCTGTGGACCCGGAAGAATTACGTCCTCCTCGAGGACACCGAGGACCGATTTAATTACTTCGATCAGGCGATCGCTCAGACAACTCAGGAGTTGGCCACATGATGAGGACCAGTCTCGTTGCAATCGCATTGTTGTCGGCGATCCCGTTTATTCACCCTGCCGGGGCGCAGGTGACCGTCGACGTCGCCAAGATCACCTGCGAGCAGTACATCCTCTACAAGATCACGAATCCAAAAAACATCGCCATGTGGCTCAGCGGCTACTATCACGGAAAGATCAACAACACTGTCCTTGATACCGGGACGCTTGAGAAGAATGCGGATAAGCTCAGGGACTATTGTTTGACTAACCCGAATACTCCCGTGATGCAGGCGGCTGCGACCGCGCTGGGCCTGAAGGAGCTAGGTCCTTAGGCGTGCGCCGCACGCTCCGCGTCGATCCGTGTCTTGCCAATATGCTGCATTGTGTCGATCAAGATCAGTCAGGAGTTGAGCCGGCTCAGCGCGGAGCGATTGCGCAGCACTATCCGGCGCGAGGACGAGAGCTGTATGGCGGCGATCTTCTCCAGCTGGGTGAGGGTGCGCGAAACGGTTTCGATCGTCAGCCCCAGGTAATCTGCGATATCCTGCCGCGACATCGGCAATTCGACCGCATTACCGGTGGAAACCCGCTCCGCCATTTCCAACAGGAAGGCAGCGACGCGCTCCTGGGCGCTCTTGATCAGCAGAAGGTTGTGGGCCTGCACGCGGCGCAATTCCTCCCCGATGATCGACCAAAGTTGGCGCGCAATTTCGTCCTGGCGCCCTGCCAGCGCAACCAGCGTGCGGCGCTTGATCAACAGCGCCTTGCATCCGCTTATCGCCTCAGCCGAAAAGGAATGCTCCTCCGCGGTTTCGAGACCCAGAATATCGCCTGGCAGGTAAAAGCCGCCGATCTGACGCCGGCCGTCGGACAGGACCTTGTAGGTCCGCGCCGTTCCGCTGACGATCTTGTAGAGATAGTCCGCCGGCTCGCCCTCGCCGTAAATCTCGGCATTGCGGCGGAACGACATTGATGCGCCCATGAGCTCGCCGGTCTCGATCAATTGGTGACCGTTGACAGGTGGCAGATGACGCATCGACAGTATCTTGATCGGATCGGCGCGATGGGTGGTTGGACTCAGCATGGGCGATGTCCTCAATCTGTCGCCGTCGTCATGGTCGACACATATCCGGCGATTGATGTCCTCGTCATCCTTAACGGGGAGACGACGCTGAAGCCGTGATCGTTGTTTCCTTTGATGCCCTCGGCTGCGACCAGTACACGACGGATAGGGCAGGTCCATCTATTGGGCCTTGGTCCAATCGCCGGGTGAAATCCCTTGAAACAGGCTTGAACGCTGAAGCAGACGTATTTTGTGAAAAACAAATACGGTAAACGGCGCGGAAGAAAGCTTGCCTTCATCCGTCTGTCACATCGGCTGGCTTCGCGTTGGACCAAGGTCTAATTGATCAGTTGAAGTCAGCCGTTCTAGAAGGGGGGAATGTCATCCCGAACCTCCCGTACCGAATCGGGATGCCATGCGCGAGGCGCATCGTCCCCTTCCCCCCACCCCCGGCGAGATGCGCCTCGCGCCACTCTTCCTCTCGAAATATCGAATGCATCGCCCCAAGCGTGCGCGGATTTGAGCATGGGTCCGCGGGAAGGTTGGGACGCGGCGAACGCTGCCGGCTCGGACTCTGGCTCCGCGGTCCGCCGCCCAGTGCGCTGTTAACCGTCAGCTGTCAAATTCGGGCAGGTCGAGCCGCTCAGCTCGATTCAATTCTGAAAGTTTCCTTGCAGTTTCCATGATCATATCTACTCGTCGTTGCAATCTGTTTTTCAGGTCCGGAATATTGACCTTGTCGGTAACCCGATAAGCGTTGCCTACGCGCTCCACGTACCCATTTTTCACCAAGTCTTGCAGCCGCCGCAGCACGGTCGAGCGCGGCATCTTCAGAGCTTGAGCGATCTTGCTCGGGGGAACGGGCGAGCACAGCAGCGTGCGAAAAAACACGTAAATGCCGATTGTTCGAAGGCTTGAGCTGTCCTGTGCGGCGAATTCGGCGCCGTAGTCGTCGGTCATGCTGCGGATCAGGCCTATATAGAGCCGACATAGAAGCATCCGCTCGCGCGCCAGCTCGATGCGAAAGGGCGGCTTCGCCTGCTCGACAAGAACAAAGTCGCTGCCCAGGCCATCCCAGGCAGCCCCTTCGATGTCTTCATCGCCACGCGATTGTGAGGCCCGCTGATTCGTCATTGAGTTGCGATGAGCGACTTCTCCGCCTGATCGGAGGCCTGAAATGTCAAAAACCGGCCCCGAGCTTGCCGCCCAGCTTCACGCGATACGCGCAACGGAACTTTACCAAGGCCACAAATGCACAATCGAGTTGGACCCTGGTCCAATACGCCTGTTGCCTCAAACCTGTTTAAACTTGCGACGAGAGTACCGCTTCCTGTTAACCAGAAGTAGGTACTTCCACCCAGGTCGGCCATTCACGTGCTAGGTACTTTATCGAGCACTGGGAAAATCGGTGCTGCCCAAATGGCGTTGGCTCGGGTCCGATTCCTCAACACGACAGCGCCCTCAAGGCGCGCCCGGATGTTGTTGTTCACCCCGTATCGTCTGAACGTGTTTTCTGCTGCCCGGCAACAGTCCGTGACCGGGCATGTCGGCCGTTATGTCTTCGCGAGTCCGGCGGCTCCCCAAGTCGGTAGACCAGGGAGGGGCCAGTCATGATGACCGATGATGTCGGGCTTCATCCGCTCTGGTCGCAATTCGTCCCGCCCAAGGGACTCCTGCCAAGGGCGCTGCTCGTTGGCGTCGCGTATTTCATCGGCGCGGAAGCTGCTTTCCTGATTGGTACACTCTCGGACCGGATATTCGCCCCATTCTGGCCTCCAAACGTCATTCTGTTTTGCGCGCTGCTTCTGGCTCCGCGCCGGCACTGGTGGGTGTACATCGCCGCGGCATTCCCGGCACACGTCGTGGCGGAGGCGGGCGTTGGAATGCAGGCTCCGCAGTATCTGGTGGCATTCGCCACGAACTGCCTGATCGCCTTGCTCAGTGCCTCTTTCATGCGGAGCGGCTTGTTCGAAGAGCCTTGGCTTGGAAGCCTCAGGAAGGCAGCCCTGTATATTTTGCTCGTGGTAGTGGTAAGCCCGGCTTTTTCCTCGCTCGGTGGCGCATTCGTGCCCATCCTGGGCGGCGGGGCCATGGATCGTTATCTCGAATATTGGGCTCAATGGTTTCTGGCCAACGCGCTGGGTTTCCTGACCCTTGGACCAACCTTCCTGATGTGGTTCAGCAAGGACGTTCTCGGGCCGAGGACCATTTCGATTCAACGCCTGGTCGAGGGAATTGTGCTCGCCGCAGGGCTCGTCGTCGTTTGCACGTTGGCCTTCCGAGTCAGCGCCGGAGCGGTGACAACAAGCTACCTGCCCGCCGTGCTCTATTCGCCGTTGCCCCTCATTCTTTGGGCTGCCGTCCGGTTTGGACAGAGGGGGGCGAGCGGGGCTATTCTCGTCGTCACCGTCACCTCGCTTTGGCTGACCTTGAACACCTCAAGTTTCTTCATAGCGGGGAGCCCGGAAACGAACGTGCTTGCTCTGCAGACTTTCCTTATCAGCTTCTCCGCGCCCGTGCTTCTTCTGGGCGCTTCCATGGATGAAGCGCGTCACGCCGAACGTGCCATACGCGAGAGCGAGGAGCGCATGGTTTTCGCAGCCGCGTCGGCCAATATCGGGCTCTGGTACCTGGACGCGGAAACTGAGCGGCTGTGGGCGACCGAATATTGCCGTTCCATGTTGGGGTTCGCCGCCGATGCTCCGCTGACGCGCGCCGCGATACTTGAGGCCATTCACCCGGAAGACCGGCAGGCAACGATCGATTCCATCAGATCGGCAGCGCGGTCGGGCGAAGATGTTGCCAGCGAATTCCGCATCGCGCTGCCTGGCGGCGAGGTTCGCTGGTTCCGCGCGCGCGCGCGCGCGGACCGCGACGATCATGGCAAGCCGTTCCGCATAAGCGGAATTTTCGCCGACATCACCGGCGCCAAGATGGCAGAGCACGAGGCCGACCTGCAGCGGCGGGAGCTCGCCCACCTGACGCGGGTGGCGGTAATGGGCGAGCTCTCGGGGGCGATCGCGCACGAGCTCAATCAACCCCTCACCGCAATCTTGTCGAACGCCCAGGCGGCGCAGTTGATGCTCGCGAAGGACGCTCCAAATCTGGGCGACATCGGGCAGGTGATCGACGATATCGTGCTCGAGGACAAGCGCGCCGGTGAAGTCATCGAACGCCTGCGCGGGCTGCTGAGGAAGGACGAAGGCAAGCGGGCCTCGGTCAGGATCAACGAGCTCGTACTGTCGACATTGCAGCTTCTGCACAGCGAAATCATCAGCCGCAGAATCAAGCTGGTTACCAACCTGGCTCGCGACCTGCCGCCCATTTGGGGCGACAGGGTCCAGCTTCAGCAAGTGCTGCTGAATCTCGTCATGAATGCAATGGAGGCGCTGGCCTCGGTGAGCTCGGACCGGAAGATCGTCACAATCAGCACACGACAGCTGATCAATGGTCAGATCGAAACCATTGTTTCGGATCTCGGGCAAGGGCTGGGCCCCGAAGGGCAGCGGCGCGCGTTTGAGCCGTTCTTTACGACCAAGCCTCACGGCCTTGGCCTTGGCTTGTCGATCTGCTCGTCGATCGTAGGGACGCACGGCGGAACGCTTCAGCTTTCCAACAATAGAAAGGGAGGAGTCCGGGCATGCTTCAGCCTGCCGACCGAGTGTCCTGCGGAGGCTACGACATGAGCGACGGCGATTTCACCGTTTTCATCGTCGACGACGACCCGGGGGTGCTTAAGGCCCTGTCGCGCCTTTTGACTGCCATGGGGTACCAGACCCGGGCCTTTTCATCTCCGCGCGCGTTTCTTGCCGACCACGATCCATCGATACCGGGCTGCGCCGTTTTGGATTTTGCGATGCCCGACCTTGACGGTCTCCAGCTGCAGGAAGCGCTTTCCGTTGAAGGCGCCGGCAGGCAGATCATCTTTGTAACCGGCAAGGGTGATATTTTCACCAGCGTGAGAGCGATGAAGGATGGTGCCATCGATGTCCTTACCAAACCCATCAGTTACGACAGTCTTCTGACTGCGATCGATCAGGCCAGAGAGAGGGATTGCCAGGTGCGCCAGGTCCGCCGCGAAAAGGCGAATATCGAGGCGGGACTTGCCAGGCTCACCGCGCGTGAGCGCGAGGTCTTCACGCAAGTGGTTGCCGGCAGACTTAACAAGCAGATTGCCGCGGACCTCGGCACCGTCGAAAAGACCATCAAGGTGCATCGCGCCAGGATGATGCACAAGCTGGGGGTTCGGACGGTGCAGGATCTTGTGCGGCTCGCCGAGAGGGTTGACATCCGTCCGCAACCGCCAGATCCCGGCCCGAGGCCGCCCGGATAGATAATTGCCGAAATCCCGCCACGGATTGGCCCCGAGGCCAACTCGACTGATCCGCATTTACGGCATTATTAAAAGAACCATGAGCACAGCGATCCCATATGTAGCGATCGTCGACGATGATGCGCCCGTGCGCAAAGCGTTGGCCAGGCTGCTCAATGCTTCCGCTTTCAAATCGCGAACCTACTCGTCCGCGCTCGAGTTTCTTGATTCTCTGGAAGGCGCCTTTCCCGAATGTCTGGTTGTCGACTTTCAAATGCCGGAGATGAATGGATTCGAACTTCATGATGAGCTTGTGCGCGCCGGTGTCAGGATTCCAACGATCCTCATCACAGCGCATGAAGACGCGAGCTGCCGTGAACGCTGCCGCGCGGCCGGCGCCGTCTTTTTGCGCAAGCCGCTGGACCATGCCGTTCTTATTTCGGCGATAGACCGAGCAATCGGGCGAACCCACGCAAATTAGAGGCGTTCAAAAAGCAACCGCGAATTGATCCGCCTCGGACAAGTTCCTTTGGCGGCAGTTCGGGGCTGGGCGACCGCCGAGTACGACAGCCCGCAGAGCTTTGGCATCCAAGCATCGTCGCGGCATATCGCCGCCCCTAGTCGATGATGTGGTAGCCGCCATCAATGTACAGCGTTTCGCCGGTGATCAGGCGGGCTGCGTCATGCGCCAGGAAGGCCGTAGCCGCGCCGACGTCGTCGATGCTGACCAGGCTGCGTGCCGGCGCCTTGACCTTGGCCCTGTCAAGCAGCTCGTCGAATTCGGGAATTCCGGAGGCGGCGCGCGTTGCCAGCGGGCCAGGCGAGATCGCGTGAACTCTTATTCCCTTCGGGCCGAGCTCGGCCGCCAGATAGCGGACAGCGCATTCGAGCGCCGCCTTGGCCACCCCCATGATGTTGTAGTTCTTAACGACCGTCTGGCTGCCGTAGTAGGTCATCGTGAACAGTGTGCCGCCCTTGCGCATCAGCGGCTCTGCCAGATGCGCCATGCGAATAAAGGTCCAGCAGGACACATCCATGGTCGTAAGAAAGCCCTCGCGCGAGACGTCGGCGACTCGTCCGCACAATGCCTCCTTCGGCGAAAAGGCGATCGAGTGCACGACAAAATCGAGCTCGCCCCATTCCTGCGCAATGCGTTCGAACACCGCTTCAATCTGGCCGGGTACGTTCGTATCGAGCGGCATCAGCATCTGCGCTTCAAGCTCGCGGGCGAGCGGCTCGACATGTTTCTTCGCCTTGTCGTTGAGGTAGGTCACCGAGAGCTCGGCCCCCAGCGCCCGGAAGGCCTTCGCACAACCCCACGCGATCGAATTGTCGTTGGCAATCCCGACGACGAGGCCTTTCTTGCCTTCGAGAAGCTTGGCCTTTGCGGCGGGAAGCATGAAGAATCTCCTGTGCCTGGGCTTGAGCAGATGCCGGGGGATTTACAAGGTCATTTCCGGGACCTTGCTTGGAATGGCGAGCTCTGCCTCAGTTGCGGCGACGATCTGGGCGACCGACACCCCAGGACCGGACTCGAGGAGGCAGGCGCGGCCGTCCCGGAATGCGATCACGGCGAGCTCGGTGACGACCAGATCCACCGGCCGCAGGGAAGTCACTGGCAGCGTGCATTTCTTGACGATCTTCGGCGCGCCCTTGGCCGTGTGCTGCATGGCCACGATGACGCGCTTGGCGCCCGTCACAAGATCCATGGCCCCGCCCATTCCCGGCACCATCTTTCCGGGAATCATCCAGTTGGCGAGATGTCCGACCGCGTCGACCTGAAGGCCGCCGAGGACTGTAAGGTCAAGATGGCCGCCCCGAATGAAGCCGAAGGACATTGCGCTGTCGAATGTGCTCGCGCCTGGCAAGGCCGTGACGGGATGCCCGCCGGCGTCGGTCAGCGTGGGATGCGCCATGCCTTCCTCGGGCGGTGCGCCGGTCCCGATGAGGCCATTCTCTGATTGGAAGAAGACTTGCATGCCGGCAGGCAGGTAGTTCGCAACCAGGGTGGGGATGCCGATACCCAGGTTCACGAGCATGCCCGGCGCCAGCTCCCGGGCGATCCGCCGCGCGATGATGACCTGCGGTTCCATTGCGGTCTCACGCATTGGCGACCAGATAGTCGACGACCGGCGCCGGCGTTGCCACATGGTCAGGCGAGATCACCCCGACCGGGACGATATTGTCCGCATTGGCGATGACCGTGTCAGCCGCCATCGCGATCACCGGATTGAAATTGCGAGCCGTCAGCGCATAGCTCAGGTTGCCCAGATAGTCTGCGAGAAACGCGTGCACCAGAGCAAAGTCGGCGCGCAGCGCCAGCTCGAGTAGATAGCTGCCGCCGTTGACCTCGATCCGCTGCTTGCCGGCCTCCACCGGCGTCCCGATGCCGGTTCGCGTGAGAACGCCGCCGAGGCCATGCCCGCCGGCGCGCACGCGCTCGATCAGAGTGCCTTGAGGGACGAGCTCGACCTCCAATTCGCCCGCTACCATCCTGCGTTGGGTTTCCGGATTGAGGCCGATATGGCTGACGATGGCCTTGCGCACCGACCCGGCTGAAACGAGCTTCCCGATTCCGCGGTCTGGCGTCGCCGTGTCGTTGGCAATGATCGTGAGGTCGCGCTTGGCCTGGCGTACGATCTCGTCGATCATCCGCTCGGGCGACCCCACTCCCATGAAGCCCCCGATCATCAGGACGGCGCCGTCGGGAATCATGGCGATCGATTCCTGGAGCGACACTGTGCGCATGCCTGAGCCTCAAGCCGCCTTCAATCCGTGCTCGACGGATCGAGCAATACCGGGGCCCGCTCATCCGGCGGCAGGCTGCGGACAGCCCGCAGCAGCCGCTCCGCTTCGTCCTCGAGGCCAATCCAACGCAGCTTGCAGATCAGTCTCGCCCACTCGTCGTATCTGTGATCTGTCGAAGTCTCGCGATTTTGGAATGCCAATTCCATGGACGTCCTCCTTTCAATTTGCATGTTCTTGGTGTCATCGCAGGCCCCGCCCCAGCGGCGTGCGAGGAGTGGCTTACATGCCTTCTCTCTTGGGCAATCCATTCGTCAGCAAGCGTGTGGCCCGCTGCGTCACTTCCCGGCATTCATCGAACAGCCGCTGTCCGTCCGCGACGGTCATCTGCATCTGCAGTGAGGCAGACCTGACGCAGGCCTCGAGCGCGTCGTTGACCGAGCGGGTGGCTGTCAGCTTGGCGGCGAGCTCCGACCACAGCTCGAGTTCGGATTTCACGCGCTCAAGCCACAGGCGACTTGCTCTCTCGTAGGCGTCCAGAACTTCCTTCTGCAGGTCCAGTGCCGATTTCGTCTGCTCGCGCCCGAAAGCAACGAAAGGATCGATTGATCCCGTTGGGGTATCGCCCATCAACCGTCTCCGCCCATCGATTTTCTGCAGGTGGGGAACCAGCGGCGGTTCAGCTATGCCCCTCATGATCTGCGAGGTGTTGATTTAGATCAAAAGGCGAGCGAGGCCGCGGCTCAAATGTCGCCGGCACGTTTTTCGAGCCGGTCGTCCGCAGGACGATCGAACACAACACCGGCCGCAGGCGTTCGCGGTCGCAGCAATAAGAAGGGAGCGGCAAAATGCCGGCCAAGCAGCCCCTCTCGCCCGCCGCCGCGTTCGGTATTTATGCACCGCTGCTCGATTACCTGATCGATGCGGGGCAAAGGACCGTGCTTTTCTGGGACGCGCTGCGTGAGCGGGGCAATCAATATCGCGAGCATCTGGCCAAAATCGCGCCGCATGTCCTCGACTATGGGGCGGAGCTTCTCATCGACGGCAGAACGCTCGATCGCCCGGTCAATTATGTCCTCGTCAGGGTCATTCCGCCCGCGGGCGTGGAACTCGATCTGGCGCGTCGGCCATTTGTGATCGTCGATCCGCGGGCGGGGCATGGCCCCGGAATCGGCGGATTCAAGGCTGAAAGCGAGATCGGCGTTGCCTTCAGGGCTGGGCACCCCTGTTACTTCATCGGGTTCCTTCCGGAGCCTGTTCCCGGCCAGACCATCGAGGACATAGCCCGCGCGGAAGCGAGATTCCTCCAGGAGGTGATCGCGCGCCATCCGGCGGCGGACGGCAAGCCCTGTGTGATCGGCAATTGCCAGGCGGGGTGGGCTGTCGCGATGCTCGCCGCCATTCGACCGGAATTGTTCGGTCCGATCATCGTTGCCGGATCGCCACTCTCCTACTGGGCCGGGGTGCGCGGCAAGTACCCGATGCGCTACCTGGGCGGCTTGCTGGGTGGGAGCTGGATTACGGCGCTCACGAGCGATCTCGGCCA
>Ga0126381_100002536_pt1 | contig 19728 bp, 28 predicted proteins | sample PanSoiMetPlot_28_FD_96465 | JGI IMG/M metagenome (GOLD analysis project Ga0126381, IMG submission 96465) | Tropical forest soil microbial communities from Panama - MetaG Plot_28 | ecosystem: Environmental > Terrestrial > Soil > Tropical forest > Bulk soil | place: Panama | collected 2016-02-17
CATGAAATCCCGATCTGGAAGCACATCGGCGCGACGGTCTACGCGGGGTACACGTCGTCGGAGTGGGGCGACTATCGGTACGATGACGTACTCGTGGTTCTGAGGAAGGAACAAAACGTATGATGAATGAACATTTCCTGGACGTGGTGAAACGGATACGACTCTTCTGGCCGAACGAGGAGTACGATCACCGGCCCTATCTTCCCAAGATCGAGGGCATCGACAAGTGGGACGGCGGCGAGGTCTTTCGCAAGCGCTACGCCGCCTTCAAGTACACCGTGGCCAAGGTCATTTGTCCGCGTAGCATCGTCGAGATTGGCGTCGGCTTTGGCGTGGCGGCCTGCGCCTTCATCAACGGCGCGGGCGGAACGTGCGAGTATCGCGGCTTCGATGACGGCTCGATGGACGAGCGATCTCTGCCGGTTGCCGCCAAGGTTGTCAGTCAGTGGCCGCGTGCCAGGATCGAACGCTACGAGTCCCTGCATATCCCCGAACTGGATCACGTTGACCTCTTTCATGTGGACGGGGCACACGACTACGCGCACGCCTTCGCCGACGTGCAGCGAGCCATGAAGTGCGCCCTGTGGGTATTGATCGACGATGCCCGCGACAGCCAGGTCGCCGCCGCCGCGATGCAGGCGCTCTACATCAAGAGGCCGGGTAATACGAACTGGTGCGCTTTCGAGGACAGTTTCTCCGGGGACATTCTGATTTACATGGGAGATGAACCGTGAACGGTGTAAGTAAGGAACATGCGGTGTGTGCCGTCTGCGGCAGGTTGATTCTGCCGTCGTACTACAACAAGGGCAAGTGGTATCACCACGGTATGTACGTCATCAAGGACAATCACGAGGCACGACCAAAACAGGAGAAGACATGCAAGTCTGCAAAGACGGCCTAAACAAGATGGCCTTGTTTAATCCAAGAGAGGCGTCTATAATTAGATCATGGAGGTCGAAAAATGATTCACGAAAAAACGAGAAAGTGCCGCAAGTGTAACAAGGAGAAACTTATTGAGGACTTCAAGGATAGAAAAGATGTAAAATCTGGAAAGCGATGGATTTGCAAGGATTGTGCTCACGAAATGCACGTTTCTTGGACTCAGAAAAACAAAAATTTTTACGAAGAACGAGTAAAGATAAAAGAGAAAAAATGTCCATGCTGCAATCTGACTAAGAGATCGGAAGATTTTCCTATTTGCAAGTCTTTCAAAAGCGGACTGCACAGTCATTGCAAGTTGTGCATTCGTCTTAAATCGGCAGGAATAACATCTGAGGTTTTTTATGAAATATATAACAAACAAAATAAAAAATGTTCTATCTGCGGGTTAGCGTTTGAAAGGTCTATTGGAGACAAAACAAACAGTCCTCATATAGATCACAACCACAAGAACGGTAAAATAAGAGGAATCTTGTGTCACAAGTGCAATTCCGCTATTGGGCTTTTTAATGACAATTTAGAATTGCTTCAAAGGGCAATCGAGTACCTAGAGGAGAATGAATAATGTCTATCTGTAAAAATGGTATCGCTAAGATGCACAGGATCATTGAATGCGCACCGGGGGACATCGCCCGGCGTCTGTGGACGCTTTACTGGCTGACGCGGCTGGTCAGATGGTCCACTGGCTCTGGCGTCTTCGTCGAACTCGGTACGCGACAAGGAGACAGCACGAAAGCGATCCTCTGCGCTTGCATCGACCTGGAAGGCCAGGGCGCTCTGTGGAGTTTCGACCTTGAAGACTGCTCGCGCTGTATCGGCGATGCGGCCATGTTAGAATACTGGAATTTCTCACAAGGGAACTCCATTGAAGTAGGAAAAGAATGGTACTACCCAAGATGGCGCAAAAGCTCCCACCATGTAGCGTCGGTTTCTTTGCTCTTCATCGACACCGACCACACTTACGAGACAACGCGACAGGAGATCGCCGCCTGGCACCAACACATCCGCGTCGATGGCTGCATCGCCTTTCACGACTACTGGCTCGACGAGCCGGAACGTCCCATCAGCCGAGGTGTCAAGCCGGCCGTCGATGAGTTCGCTAATCAGTACAAGGACAACTGGCAGCTGGAGACGCATGATGCTTACAACGATACGGGTTTTGCGATTCTCTGGAGGACGAAGTAAGTGTCTACGCCTGTACTGATTCGTTTCGTGCATGGTTTGGGAGATGTCGTGCAGTTCTCCGTCATCCTCAAGCATCTACGCAAGTACCGTGCCGACTGGCAGGTGACGGTACGCTGCGGGCGCGGCAAGCACAGCGCGCTCAATGGCCTCTGTCATCGCGTCATGCACGATCAGGAGCCGGAGCCGAACGATCACGACTACAAGATCGTCCTTGAACTCATGTGGTTTGAGAACTACAACCGCTTCCCCGACCGGCCCAACAGCAAGATCACGAACTGTCTGCGCGAAGTGTTCGGCCTGGAGTGGGACAGAGAACTTGGCTGCTACCACATCAACGTCCGAGACGAGGCGAAGATCAGGGCACGCGAATACTTGACTTCCATCGGTGCCCTGGGAAAGGCCGTCATCCTGCACTATCAGGGGAACACGAGTGAGCGAAAAAAGAACCTGCTGCATTGGCAAGCGGAAGAAATTTGCCGGACTATACTCGCTGCTGGCCGAGTTCCCGTACTGTTCGATTGGGACAACCGCAGTAACATCGCTGACAACAAAACGATCTTCAAGCCGCATACCGGCAAGGGTGATATTTGGGGCGGCTTCGGTTCGGGAGATGCTGAGACAATCGCGGCTCTTATCGAGTTATCTGCGGCTTATGTCGGCATTGATTCAGGACCGGGCAAGGTTGCCTCGGCCACGGCAACGCCGACGCTCATCAACTGGATAGGGCACCATCCCATTCAGTTTCACGATCTGGCCGAGAACACACTGCACCTTGTTCCGGCCAATCACCGGACCATGACACCGGCTTGCGACGATACCCGGATTGCCGACTTCTTCGAGAAGAACTATCGGTTTCGGACCTACAACGGCGAGCATGACCTCGTGACGCAGATACGCCTGTGGCTCAGTGAAACTCTCAAGTGCCCAGAAATAGGACGGTCGGAGATGGAAACGAGGTTCGTGATTCCCAATGGCATCGGCGACACCATCTGGGCGCTGACCAAGATTCGCTCGATTGCCGGGGACAAGCCGGTGAACATCGTCCTGTCCGGCGATCCCAGCCGGGCGCTCGACCATCGCACGGTGCCCTTCCTCGAACGCTTCGACTTCGTTCGCCGTGTGCAGGTACTCGACATTCCGGTACTTCACGACAAGCACGAGCGACCAGCGAGAAAGGACGGCCGCTACGATTACGTCCCCGACGGTCTGCGCGGCGACTTCCATTACCTCGTGCCCAACGCCGTCCTCGAACAAGGCGAGCGGCTGGAGACCTGGCAACCGGATCACCCCGTCGATTGGGACATCATGTCGCACTTCTCCTGGGCGAATACGGAGCGGGGCGACTCCGTAGGCCAGGCGATGGAAACGTTCGCGGCCTTCTACTTGGGGCCGGAGGGTGGCCATACGGACGAGGGACACAACTTCGGTTGGCTGTGGGAACCGAAGCACTGGATCGCTTTGGGTAGGATGTTCAAAGAGCGCGGCCTGAACATAGCGCTCTTTGGCGCGGACTACGACCGTAGTTTCTGGGAGCGCTACGTCAAGGAAGGCGTCGAGGCAGACGGCCAGAAATGGATCGACCTGATCGGCCGCTTCGAGATCGGCGAGACGTTCGCCTGTCTAAAGCACGCCAGGGTCTTGATTTCCTATCAGTGCGGTCTGGGGATCGTCAGTCACTACCTCGGCGTACCCGTCGTCATGTGGTGGCGGCCGGACGGCAACACGCTGCATCCTGTACGACACATTTGCTTCGACAACCGTATGAAGGACGCTTGGGTTCGACCAGGACGGGAGGACAGATACATGGGATGTCTCTACGGCAGGGAGACGCCGGGGGACATCATGGCGGAAATAGACCGGAAAGGATGGTTGAAATGAGCAAAATTTACGAGCAACGCTGCCTTATGGACGACGGCAAAACGATAATTCACAGGGAAAAGGCGAGTCGCCGACTGGAGAAGTGTCGAATCACCGGAACTAACCCCAGAGATGGGTTCGTACCGCCGTGGGATGATTGGGAGAACGATCTCTACTACGGTTCTTTACGCCGCTACTCCGAGGGCGCACCGTTCGGCCCTCTTCTACCTGGAGGACGCGGAATAGGTGGTCCTTACGCCATCATTGGCATCACGGCCAAGAATGAGTCGGCGCTTCACGACTGGCGCGATTTCCAGCGTATCAAGAACGATCTCGTAGGTGAAGAATGGGAAGCCGTCGAACTGTATCCAGCGGAAAGCCGTTTGGTCGATCCGAGCAACCGTTTCTACCTGTGGTGCTTTCCCCCTGGCGTGCTGTCGGCGCTTGGGTTTCCCACGCGCATTGTCAAGCCGCCCCTCGAAGGTGGAGCGCCACAGCGACCTTTCCCGGAGGGCGCATGACCCTGCACACACCGATTGCCACGAAGTTCAAGCACATCCGCCGCGTGCGCTGTTACTTCGAAGGCTGCCGTAACTTCGCCACGCTCTTGTGCGACAAGACTCTGCCGCCGGTCGAGGACAAGCCGCCGGCCTGTTGCTCGCGGGCCTGCTGCCCCCAGCATGCACGCTGGTGGAAGGACAAGAGTCATCTGTGCCTGGAGCACGCGGAAGAAGAAGGACTTTTTAGTTGAAAGGATCGTCTCATGCTCTCACTGACGAGGAAGTACGGCGAGCGCGTCCTCTTGACGACGCGCGAAGGCGAGGAGATCATCGTCGAAGTTGGCAAGCCGAAACACGGTGGCCCAGCTGTCGTCCTGCACTTCAAAGCGCCGCATAGCGTGAAAATCCTCCGCGCGGAGTTGGCGGACAAGAAGGAAGAGGCGAAGTGATGGATACGGTCGTCTGGAAAGGTTGCTATGACGATTCCTGGAAGGGTATCATCACGCCGGAAAGTTTCGCACATCCGGCAAAGGCATCGCGCGCCCTTCTGCGGCGCATCATGAATCACATGATTGCCGAGAAGTGGCTGAATAAAGGCGACCTTCTTCTTGATCCTTTCGGCGGCGTCGGCACAACAGGCATTCAAGCGGCATCATGGGGCATCCGTTTCGTCGGCGTCGAACTGGAGGAGAAGTTTTACAAGATGGCGCTCGAAAACTTCGACTTGCACCGTATCCAGTGGGAGAAGTTCAGCGATCCGTTGCCGCGCATGATTCACGGCGATTCGCGGAAGTTGGCGGAAGTGTTAGTGATGGCGGATGCGGTCGTGAGCAGTCCGCCGTACAACGAAGGTCTGGGACATGGAGGATCGCCGACAGTTAATCCGAATACTGGCGCAAGCAAAGTTCTCATTGCGATGGAAGAAGGCTACGGCTCCTCTCCTGGTCAACTCGGCGCGGAGTCCGGCGAAACCTTCTGGTCCGCCGCCAGGGAAATCCTTTTCCAGTGTCACGCCGTTCTGCGGCCCGGAGCCTACTGCGCGTGGGTGACGAAGGACTTCGTGAAGAACAAGGATCGCGTGCCCTTCACCGACGACTGGCTGCGCCTGCTCGTCTCCTGCGGCTTCGAGCCGGTCCTGCGCGTCCAGGCGGCGCTCGTCAAGGAAACCAGAGAAGCGAGCCTCTTCGGTGGGGAGATCGTCAAGACGAAGGAGCGGAAATCCTTCTTCCGCCGTCTGGCCGAAAAGAAAGGCTCGCCGCGAATCGACCACGAGGACGTACTCTTTGTAAGGAGGAACGGATGAATCAACCCTGCACGAAGCGCTCCTACGCCGACATCCGCCAGGTGGAGAATGTTCTCCGAAATCTCAAGCGTGAGAAAGGCTACCGTGGCAAAGCCTACGTCTGTCCGCAGTGCGGCCTCCTGCACATCGGCCGCAAGAGGAAGGACGTAAGAAAGGAAGGGAAGTATCAATGAGCAAGTTACCTGACATCGCCGAGTTCTTCACGCCCGACCGCGCTCTGAACGAGGAAATCCTCTGGATTCTCGGCAAACCGTGGCAACCTCGTCTGGAGTTCATGAAGCCGTTTTTGGAAGAATACCAGATCAAGAGCATCGTCGAGTTCGGTTGTCGCAGCGGACTCTTGGCGGAACAGTTGCCGAAGGACATTCAGTATACTGGTTTCGAGAAGAATAAGTGGTTTCTCCAGAAGGCCAGAGCAAGGAATAATCTGAACAAAAATATGAGGTTTCCCGATTGGGATGAAATCGCTTGGGGATTCGGAAAGCCAATGCTTGCTATGTCATGGGACGACCTCAAACATCGCTCTCTTGAAGATTTTGATGACGACCTTGCGCTGACTATTAACGGTAGAGACAACGCCGCCTTTAATGTGCAACTGTGTGACGAGGAGTTCGACGACGGAGAGAAGTACCATCACTCTTTCGTCAACCTCGCGCGCGTCGAGAAGATCGTCAAGGACTGCCAGCACATCGTTCGGTCCTGCGTGTTTTACAAAGAATGGGAACACGGCAGCGGCCGGAAGTGCCTGGAAGCCTATTTCTGGACTCACCAACAGGAGACGCCTGATGCCTCTTAGGGGACAAGTCGAATGCCGTATCGTTCTTGGGAAAACTTACCGCTATATCCGCGACCTTCCCAAAGGTTGCCGAGACCAGTTATACAAGGTTCATCGCTTCGTCCTCGATGTGCCGAGTTATCAGGAGAAAGTCCTAGTCGAAGCGCTCGGCGGCAAGGACAAGGGGCTATGGTTCACCTGTTCGCCGGCCAACTTCGCCAAGCGCTATGAGATGATGGAAGAGGAAATCGTCAACTACGAAGTTGACATGACGACGAAAGGAAAAGGACTATGAACCCCATCGATGTTCTCATCGAGTCTGACCTGAAATCACCCAAGAAAATCTGCGTCATCGGCGATGCCATGACCGACGTGTGGATCGACGGCGACCGCCAGGAGTGCCAGGAAGGATGCATCCGCTTCAATCAGCACCAAACGACGGTCGTAGCCGGCGGCGCGGCCAACGCCGCCCGACAGTTGCGCAACTGGCATTCCAGAACAGAGTTGATTGCTCCCGTTCAGTATTACAACGCCTTCGATGGAGTTAACGACGAATTGTGCGTCGTCGGACACAGTATTCCTCGCAAGGAACGTTATGTCGATCAAGACGGAAAGATTGTCTTCCGCAGTGACGTAGAAACAGAAAAATTACCTAATGATCTCCGTAAAAAACTCAAGATTAACTTCAACAACACCGATTGGGATGCCGTCCTCCTGGCCGACTACGACAAGGGATTTCTTGACACATCCACCATTCGAGATATTATCAGTTACGGAATTGACTTCGATGTACCCTGTGTGGTCGATCCCCGAAAGCATCCGCGTATTTACAACGGCGCTATCCTCAAGGCGGACTGTGCTTACGTCAACAAGTTTCACGACGCCTCGGAACACTCACCGGCCTGCGTCGTCACTTTTGGAGGCTCGCCGCCCATCGTTCTTGGCGAGGACGCACAGCCGCTCCTGCACGAACCTATGCGTCCGATTCCGGTCAAGAACATCGTCGGGGCCGGCGACTGCTTCGCGGCCCACCTGACACTGGCACTGGCTCACGGAATCGACTTACACGACGCGGCCAAGATCGCGCACGCCGCTGGTCGTGTCTTCGTGCAGCACCCCTACGAGCGTCCACCGTGGCCTCATGAGATACGCAAAGACCTCGATCCGGTCGGCGGCAAGGTTATTTCATCTGGACTTGCGGCTCTGCGTCAGAGCAACGTCGGCCGGATCGTTTTTACGAACGGCGTCTTCCGAATCCCCCATGCCGGACACGCTTGGCTCATGAATTGGGCCAGGAAGCAAGGAGATGTCCTCGTGGTCGGCATCAACGACGACGCCTCGGCCGCGCGACAGAAGCCAGGGCAGGTCGTGCTGCCGCTTGCGGAGCGCATGGCCATGCTCGCCGGCCTCGAAGCCGTCGATTGGATCGTGCCGTTTTGTGAAGATTGTCCCACGGAGATTATTAAAAAGATTTGCCCGGATGCTTTGGTCAAGGGGAGCGAGTACAATGGAACAAGTGTCCCAGGCGAGAGTTGCGTCAAGGAGGTTCTGTTTGCTCCTCCAAGTCCGTTCACGAACCATGCAACGGAGATTGAACGACTATGCCGCTCAAACTCTTCGTAATGAAATTCCTCGTGGGAGGATCGGGCGCTGTTGTTTTCGCCGTGAATTTCACCGGACAGATAATAGCGGAAGAAACAGTGCCTAATCCTCTCACTGCAATCGGCGCTCTGGTCGCCGGCTTCACGGTCATGACGGGACTCATGGCCTGGGTTCTCAGGTATCTCCTATCAACTACCATACCGGCGATGCAGGTAAGTTATCAAACTGCTATGGATAAGCAGCGTGACACTTTCGAGAGAACCATAAATGCGCAGCAGCAACTCTTTGTCGATTCCGCCAAGATATTTCAACAGATTGTAACGGACTCTCAGGATGGATACAAGAAGGACGAAAAGTCATTGATGGATACGTTTGCCTTGGAACAGCAGAGACAAAGAGACTTGTTCGAGAGAGGTCTGTTGGCGCAAAGAGAGTTTTTCTCCAAGGAAATGCAAGCGGTAATGGCGGAATTTCGCATCGACCGCGAAAGGTTCTTCGACGCCATCGTCACTGCTGGGGAAGACAGCAGCACAGCGCGTACAAAGGCAGGCCGTTGAAGTTTCCCACCAGACGACAATCGTAGATTCCCGGTTGTAACTTTGTCCCGTTCGGCTCGTAGACGTAGCAGGCTACGCGGTCGCGGACGCCGAGGGGCGGCGTAAACTGCTGGATGAAGGACGAGTAAACGCCATTCGCAAAGATGCCCGTCACACGGATCAACTCTTCCAGGTTCGGATACGACGGCACGGTCGGCGCGAAGTTGGGCGGCTGCAAATTCGTATTATCACCTTGCATGAATATCGACCTCTGGCCAAGCTGGACGCGGCCCGCGTATCAACTCCGTGCGCCAGCCAAGCCTCCCTGACTGGCGCGTCTCTGGCCTCACCTTCGGGTCCGTCATGCGCAGAACCGGATCATCCTCGCGGCTGTAATCCTGCGCCCGGAAATCCATGTGCCAGCATACACCGTCACAAGAGGAGCCGGTAGTGAAGGGTAACGCGCCGGCGTAGGTCTGGCGCATGTAGCCCTGCGTGCTACCGATCAAACGGTTGTAATACTCCTGAACCTGCTCGGCGGCCACGGCGTTCGCCGTCGTCACGTCGGCCGCCAGAGGATTGTTGTCTACGTCGAAGCGCACCGTGAAGTCGCTCCACAGGTAATGAATCCCAATTGCATTAGGAAAGGGTCCGTTGACCGTCACCGCGTAGGAAGGCGTCGAGGACCACTGGAGGTTGTCCATGCGCACGGTCTCTTCCGTACCGTAATACTCGTTACGGCGCTGAAAGTACACGATTACCTCGCGCGGCACTCTGCCGGCTCCGGTGTCGATGTATTCGAGATCGTCTTCGAGGAGTCCGACATACTTACTTTGCAAGGCTGCGAAGGACGTATCATTGACGGACAAATCGACGATGGAGTAAGGTGCGGTAGCCTGCGTCAAATCGACGGCCACGGCACAGCCGAGTAGATCGAGAATTTGATTGACAGCTTCCCATGCCGAAACGCCGACGTAGCTGAATCCCTCCACTGGAGAAGTCGGCGTGATCGGCAGTCCAGGGTACCCAGGAAGAATACCAGCCATCTGCGCCCAGATATTCCCGACCATCTGGCTCCAGGTCCAGGTAGACGTGCCGCTGATAAGACTGTCGGTGTAATACTGTCCTGGATAGGCCGGTGCGCGCACGTTGTAGAACTGATTGATAGGAGCCTGGAACCACTGGTTGTAAACGAGGCCGCGCTGATCGGTCAATTCGACGAGATAGATGGCGTCGGGATCGGCGGCAATGCCGCGCGTCACACAACGGGCTTGCACGATGGAGAGATTATTGAATGTCAGAGTTCCGTTCTGAAAATCGTCGATTTGTAGTTGCAGGTTCGTGGCGTAAGGATTGATGTTGTTGTAGTCCCCACGACGCAATAATATCCAGCCGCGTGCCGGCCATATACCGCTCGAAACGTACAGGGAATTGGCGAGTTGCAACTGCGGGATGAGATGCCGATGGAAGCGCCGCCGCGAGGATCGCTGAAAGCGAGGATCGAAGAGGACGGCCTGAGCGGACGCCTGCACGCCGGCCGTATACGGTTGAATGAGAGCCTGAGCCATCAATCTTTCTCTCTGCGGAAGTAGATGTGCATTCTGTCCATAACGAACCAGCACAGAAGGAGGACGAAGATACACCAGTCGATAGTAGAGTCCATATTTCTTACTCTACTAGTTCGTAGGTAGCGGAAAATATATCTGGCTTACAAGGATATATTTCTCCTGCCACGCCTCTTATTATCCAGTCTCCTATCTTGGCTTCCATCTCTCCTTCGAGAGTTTTTATAAACAAACTGTCTCCACAGAGATTTATTATTCCTTTCTCTTCCGCTTCCACGAACCACATAGGACCGGGTGGGCAGACTATCTTTTTGTTTTCCCATCTGACGGCTTCTATGACTACTGGTTTTTTTCGGAACTTGGCCATGTCATAACCCCTTCTTGTCCGACGCCAGGCTTTCGACCGTTGCCGTCGCTGGTTGGCCCTCGGCCTCCATCTCTTCGAGCAGCAATTCTACCGCCGTGTTCGCCGAAATCAAAGCCGCGTTCAAGGTCGAATCGAAGAGGCAGTCACACACGAGGAAGACGCCCGGATAACTTTCCGGCTCCGGCTGATGCTCCTGACGCAACTCCTCGACCGGCCAGCCGCCCGGTTGCGCGTTGATACTGCCCGCATAGGCGTCCACACGAGCCTCCAGAAGCGCCTGGCGTGCGTCCTGCCGCCAGTCGGGGGGCAGGGCGTTGATGATGCGCTCGACGATCTCCCGCATCTGAAGGTTAGCCGAACACATGAGGAGCGCGTCCTGGCCGGCGAGCAGGAACGACAGAACATGGCCGCCCTCGCCGCGCCGGTCCCAGCGCTTTGACTCATCATAGACACAACACCCATTGCACAGGTCCATCATCCAGAACTCGCCGGGAAATTGGAAGCGGTCCCACCAGCGCGTTGAGAACAGCATCGACACGCGGAAGTAATGGGCCGGCAGGTCGTAGTGCGCGAGGAAGGCACGGATGGACTCGCGGAGTTTCGGATCATCGAAACGTATCTGCGTCAACCAGTGATTCGGCATGGCCAGGACGACGAAATCGAACTCCTCGTTTTTGTCGTGCCCTCCTTCGTTGGAAGAGACGATGTATTTCCCTGACGACTTCTCTACGGCAACGGCCCTTGCCCCAAGTCGAATGTCTGCCCTAATTCTTGCTGCCAGTGCCGACGCCACTCGTTCAATTCCTCCGACGACATGGTATAACTGCATGTAATCGTCGTTATCCAGTAGGACGTTTTTAATGCCATTGAGACCGTTGCACGAATAGGATTCGGTGGCAAGGTCAGAGGCGGCGGCGGCTTCGATGTATTCGATGGCGGCTCGGTCATCGCCCAACTCCTCTTCCAGATGGTGGCGAAAAGACTCCTTGGCCCACGGATGGTCGTTGTCGGGTTGCCAGCGCTGAGCGTACTTCTTGAGCGGCATCAGTTCCGCCATTTTCTTGTGAAAATCCTCGACGCGCTTCCTCGTTTCCGTGCCGAACTCCCGTTCAAGATCAGCACGATCGCGGAGAACTTTGTTCCGCAGGACGACGCCGCCGCCCGACATATTCTTTGTAGCCAGGCCGAGGTCGTCCTCGATCAAGGAGCGCAAGGGGTCTTTCTGCTTGGGATCGAGGTATTCGTAGAGTTCGGCTACGCCGGCCTCGAATGGCGTGCCGTCGCCGAAGGTGGACGTGAGGATTTTTCCGCCCAGACGACCGGACGACTCAAAGATCGTCACCGAGGCGTCAGGTAAGCGCTGGTTGAGGATGTAAGTCGTGAAAAGTCCGGCTGGACCGCCACCGACGACGGCGATCCGTGGCGCGCCGGCCGAAGGCGTCTTTACCCATTTCATCGGGCCAGCGCTCACCCAGCCAGGACCGGGAGGCTCGGTGCCGTAGAACTCTTCGGGGACAACGCCGTTTTGTTCACTGAGATTAAGTTGGACATTCTTCCGCTCTATTACATCCGTTTTCGGCAGAGCGCCGGAGCGCTCATCGTCCATACTAAGGGCGATCTCGGCGGCGAGAACCGCCTCGGATACGTCATCCGTTTCGGCAAGCGCCAGACAGACGAGTTCGCAATAACGTGCCATGCGCAGTTTCTTGTCCGTGGCGTTCACGCGGCACTCCTGATTTTTTCCGCGATGGATTTGATCCGGTCTATCGACTCCGCGAGAGACAAAGGCACCTGTCCCTGCTGCTGACCTTGAACCTGGATCGGCTCGTTCTTCTTCGGCGGCACCGGACCTGGTACTTGATCGGGCCGCATGTCGGGGTCTTGGTCCGCCGTCGCCGCTCCGCTGGCGTCTTGTCTCTGCCCCTTGAGGATGTTCTTGACCTTGGCCTGAAAGATCGCCTGCGTTCCGAAGTTCCAGCGCACGAGCGGCCTGAGAATCTGCTCGACAAACAAGGACAGGATCGCGTTGGCGATGCGCTGCTGCTGCATCAAGAACGCCTCCATCGGCAGTTTGCGCCCGGAGTAGCCGGTGCCCGTCTCGGCGGCCTGGAGTAATTCTGGAGAAACCCCAATTCCAAAAGAAATCTGGTCCTCCAGATATTTGACATAGGCGATAAGTCCCTGCACGTCGAGGGCCGACTTGGGAAACTCCGCATCCCACTTGCTACCACCGCCTTGCTCCGGAGGGTAGTTCGTCGAGGGCAGACCGATGCCCGCGCCGGCCTTGAACTGCTCGGCGATGAAACGGGCTATGTCGCGGGCGTAGCGCCTGGGACGGCCCTGAGAGTCGAGCGTCGTTCCCGGCGGCACGGCCGGCGTATTCGTGGCAATCTGGAGGTCTTCTTCGGGATAGCGGATCAGGGGGCCGCAGAAGGCGAAGCGGTAGCAACCGGTGTCCGTCACCGTCTCAGCCCCGTCCTTCCACGCCAAACGACGCCAGGGACGCCAGGCGCCGAGAAGCTGGCTCTGGCCGTAGTAACGGTTGTGGCGCGGCCTGTGGGCGTACCAGAGACCTTTGGCGGGCACGTCCTCGGTGCCCATCCACAGATCGACATTGCCCTTGTTGGGCACGTTCTTGACGCGCACGCCGATGGGTGCGAAGTCCTGCGTCAGAAGGAAGACATCGCGCGGCGAGAACTGGATCAGGTTATCCCAGATCAGGTAATTCTGCGCCTCGCGGTAGGTCGGCTCAAGTCCGATCCAGCCGTACTCGTAACCGCCCTGGACCTGTGCCAGACCGATCTCCCAAAAGCGTTCGACGTGCTGATCGACGAAAGACTTGATCTCTGCACTGTTGGCCGTCGTCTCCGTCTCCGCTACCGACAGACCACCCTTGTAATAATCGAGAGCGCTCATGACCTTGGGATGCGTAAGCATCAACTCGATGTCGCGGAGGATGTAGATTTGCGGCAAGTACGAGGCGTCGGTGTACATCGCCCACATGGGCAACGTCGGCTTATAGCCGAGGGTCAGCGGCTCGGCGGTCAGTGTCTTTTCAAGTTCATCTTTGAGCGCCGTAGAGACGCCGTTTGTGGTCGCGTCCACAATCAATCTCCCAGAGGCTTCTCAATGGGGATGCCCTTTAGAACATCGCTATCGGTCGGCATCGTCGTTACCGCGTTCCAGTCGGGGATACTGTTGGGCATCCGCACGTCGGTATCGGTCGGCAAGCCGCCCTGGCCGCCGATATGGGCCGCGAGGTTGTCGGGCGGCGGCTGTTCCCTGTTCGGCGGCAGTGCCACATAATACCACAAATCCCATTCAGCGCGGAACATGGGCACGCCGCCGAAGTTACCGACAAGGACATTCCGCGACCACTGGCGTTCTCCTGGAGTGGCCGCTACGCCGGCCACCGACACGAGGCCGGGGATGGGTATTTTGTAGGCGACTCGCATCGCCCGTCCCTTGAGTTTGAATATGTACGTCGAGGTCGCCATGCGCTGAATAACGTCCGTGTAACTTCCATTCGATTTCGTATTGACTCCAGAAGTAAGTGTGTCGAAATTCGTTTGATTTATGTCCGCCGTGGCTAGTGTGTCCACGGTGAAATCTTGCTGAGGCAAAGGTTTGTGTAACGCCATACCGGCGTCTAATTCACATTCAATCCAGCAATCGTAAAAAAACCAACTTGTAGAAGGGTCAGACGTAAAAGGGTAGGATAAATTCGTTTCAGGAGTAATTCCGGTATCCTGATTGTCTACGCCGGACTGCGGACCTTCGTAGTTGGCAGGAAGTCCTCTTAGTACATTTTCGTTTTGGAATATCTGAAACGTCATGTCCTTGTACCCATATCGACAATGATGTCATCCTGATAATTGAAAGCGTTGCGAATCCAGGAACTCCATCCTGTTACGTCCGCCATAGACAAGCGCCATACGTTTCCTCCTACCGAACGACTATCCACTCGCCAAAGGCCACTGGCTACAAGTATATTACTTAGGCTTGTGAACAGTATCCATGTGGCTTCAAATGTCACCGTCTTGGAGTCTCGGTGCATTCCCTCGTCCATGCCCATATCGACAAGCCAAGCCTGCGCCTTATTTTGGATAGCACCGACGCCGGTTTGAAATCTTTGTTGAGCAGTAGAGAACAAATCTCGGTAAAAGAGCGCGGGATCGGCATAAAACTTGGCCGGATCAAAAGTAACTTGCGATGGCGGCTGAATAGTCGGATTTACTTTATCGTTTTCGTTGAATCCCGCGACCGTATAATCCTTCTTGGCCGGCAGATTGGCGAAGCGACTCCATTGCATCCGATACCAGACCATGTAAGTAAAGGCCAGCCACGCGAGACGACGATCTTGGTCCTTGCGAACGGCATAGGTGATGGAAAGAGAACAAGTCCACTGAGGCAACGTGGAGAGGGGAGCATTTTTCTTTGTCTTCATCGGCTTCACAGTGAAACGGCCCCGCGCCTGCACGCAGCCAGGAGGATCGCCCATCGGCGGCTGTTCGTCGGCGATTACCTCCCATTCCATCGTGCGTCGATCCCTCGATATAGGGAAAGACCGGCGCGTGATGTAAAAGCGCGTCTGGTCGATTGAGCCGATGACCGCCTGCATAAACGCCTGCTGATAGTTATAAACGCTGTCCGGCAAACTGTTGTCATTAACGGCATTGCGTGTCATGGGTATCTCAAGAGTTCCAGACAGACGCAACTGAGTATAGTGATCCTCCAGATACACAACGCTTGTGTCGAAGTTGAATTGTAGAACAGGTCCGTCCTTTTGGCCTTTTACTCTATTGCTGACAGGCAACGTGAACACCGATTTGTAACGTAATGTCTGAAACTCAAACATCCTAATTGTTACTCTCCAGACAACGTATGCTCCTTGCCCCGCGCCGAGAGGCTGAAAATCAAGGACTTCCGGCGTCGGTCCCCAGGCCACGTCCTTGTTCACGCCGCCGAAAGACGGGCCGGGGGTAGGGATTACATTTCCTGGCGTGTTCACGACGAAGGAGCCGTAGCCTCGTCCCGTATACGACAGAGCGCCGCCCTGCGCGGACAGGTTCTTGCGGAGCAAGACCAGTGTATTGTCGGTGTCTTGATCCTGGCTCTTGAGAGTAACTACGCCGACAGCTTCAAGAACGTACTCGACGTACTTCGTCGTGCGGTTGGCGTTGTCTCTTACCGGCTTGGCCGACATGCGCGTATGATACAAACTGGAGAACTGAACGCCGTTGTACTCCAAGATACCGATGTCAGGAAGAACGACGGAGCCAGTATCGTAGTCAATTGCTTGCACGGCCATTTTTAGAATCCTCCCAGGCTGCCGGCCTGAGCGACGTTGACGTTCAAAATGTCGTCCAAAGCACCTATTTCTGGTTTTTCTTCGGTGTTTTCCGCAATCTTAGCGTTGGATGTAGCTATTAAATTTCCGACCGCCAGCAGCGGGTTTGTTATTGCCTGCTCAAAGAATCCACGCGCTACCTCTGGATTACCAGCCTGGGACTTGATTTCTTCAAATAGGTCTACTAAATGAAGTAGTCTTTCTTGGAAAGCCTCCGTTCGTCGAAACATCTCTACCTCGCGGTCGGCCCGGTGCTGTTCGAGGTCTGTTCTAGCCTTGATGAAGGAAGCAAGTTGCGGCCCCGCTTCTTGGGCACGGCGCACATTGCCAGTTATCGTTCGCGCCTGCGCTTCCGCCTGCGCGCGTGCGCTCTCGATATTGTAAGCGCCAAAACGTTCGGCAAGTTCGGACGACCGATCTACAAGTTCGCCGAAGCGAGCGACGACATGGCCTACCATGTCGTTCAACTTCCCTAGGGCGTAAATCCCCGGCATCAAGACTGCCGTAAACGGCCCTAGTGTCGAGGACAGTTCTTCTCCTTCATCCTGGACTGCCTTGCCGAAGTCGCTGATGGCTTTGCCGGCTGGTTCGGTCGCCGATCTGGTCGTCAAGCCGAAGTCGAGAATTTCCTTGGCCGTCTTCGCGGCGGCATCACCGAGTTTTTGAATCATCGGAGCGATGATGGCAAGAGCCGCAATCGGCCCCGCCGCCATCTCAGCTACTCCCGCTAATTCCGCAACTCCTGACAGAGCGCCCGTGGGAGAACCGCCCTTGCCGAAAATTCCTCCTATTTTCCCGATCAAGCCAGCGTGAGATTCCGCCTTCTCAGCCTGGGGAAACATCCTTTGATATTCCCTGTCAACTGCCTCCTTATTTATTTCCTCGTTCCGCTTCTTTCGCGCTTGCGCCGCTGGATCGAACGGTTCGACGAAAGGAACCTCCAGTTCCTTGGCCCGACGTAGGACTTCCGCGCGATGTTCCGCTGCCGCCGCCATGTCCTGAGCCTCCTGCTCAATCATCTCTGGCGTGCGCAGGCCCATAATGGCCCGTTGGACCTCGGCGCGGTGCTGCTCAGCGGCGAGGAGTTCCTGTGCCTCCTCCTCAATGGTCTTGGGCGTGCGCAAGGCGGCGACGGCCTTCTGAACCTCGGCGCGGTGCTGTTCGGCAGCGAAAAGTTCCTGTGCCTCCTCCTCAATGGTCTTGGGTGTGCGCAAGGCGGCGACGGCCTTCTGAACCTCAGCCCGGTGCTGTTCGGCTTCAAAGAGCCTCTGCGCTTCCTGCTCGATGGTTTCTATCTTGGGAGGTATCATCAAAGGCTTGCCGCTGAGGATCGCCTCAGCCGCCTTGATTTCCTCCTGACGACGCTTTCTTTCGAGAGATTTTTGCGCTTCGAGAAATGGATCGAAGGCGTCCCCTACATTCGTGGAAGCAGGAGACGGCGCGCGAGCAGTAGAAGGACGAGGCGATCCTGCACCGCCGAAAACTGTGCCGGCACCGCCCGAACCTTCGAGAATGACCTTGATAACCGCTTCTTCGGCCACAAGTTCCCTCCCTCCTTATGTGCAGGTGAAGGGAACATTGCTGCTACCCGATCCGCCCGAAGCATAGGGGATCAACACGAACTCCATCGGTAGCTCGCGCACCTTGGACGTGAATAGCATCTCCGAGGTCGTGTTGGGGGCGAAGCCAGCATTCGTGGCCGTGAGCGTCTGTGGCGTAGAAGGAGGATTGGCGAGGATGGCTGTCAGAAGAAGCGCCTGGCAATACTTCGTCCAGCGATCACCGATGGCGGTCAAGATCGGATTGATGTTCGACGCTGGCAAGCCGCCCGTCACGCCAAATGTCTGAAGCGCCGACAGCAGACCCGTCTTATTCCATTCCAGGCCGCGAAGACGCATACGCCAGTTCTGACCGCGATAGATCGCCTCCACGAGCGTCATACCGTAGGCGTCCGACTCGTTGACCTCCTGGCCCTGTAGCGTGGCCATGAGAACGAAACCGTCGTCATTCTGCGTTCCCAGAGGAAACGCATCCCACGTCCCAACATACGGGCCGGAGATCGGTACTACGAGCCCTGCTGCCATCGCTCAACTCCTCAATTCGAGGCCATCTGTTCCGTGTCTTTCATTTCGGCCAGCAATTTCTTCGCCTCTTCGGTCGCCAAACATTCAGGACAATTCGCCGCTCGTATGTCGTCCGAACGGATCAGAAGATGAATCTCGCCATGATCCATCGTCGGTAATACATTCTCCCTCTTCGGCTGACAGGCGATGTAACCCTGTGCGCCGCCCAGACGAAGGATGCCGATGGGGGTAATCTCCGTTTTGAGACCCGTCCTGATGACGCCCTGCGGAGAGCGTACAAACCAGTGAACGCGCACGCGGCCCGAACCATCCGGCAACAGTTTGACGTTCACAACCCTCATCGCTGTCTCCCAGCATTGCACGCCGCCATCGCCTGAGCATGCTCCGTCGTATGCAGACAGTTGAGACAGGACACCGCCCTGGGGTCTTCCGTGCGCAGTTTCAAGCCGATGTTCATGTTCTCGTCTATCGCTTCGAGGTCAGGCCAACAAGCAATCCGCCAGCGCTGCGGATTGCTCGCTCGCCGAATGGCGAAGTGGATCGTCACGCGAGCAATCTTGTCAGGATGTATCTGCTGCGGCAGAATCACGGCGACCTCACGAGTAAGACGCGATGGCCTGCGGACCTCGACGGCAATTCACGAACGACAGTTCGGCCACGAGAGCGACCTGATTGTCGTCAGGATCGGCGTCGAACCATTCGTTTCCCGCCAGAATCGGCGTCTCCATACCGGCGAAGTGAGCCGGCTCGGAAAAGCCATAGATCGTTTCGACATCGGGCATCATCGCCACGAGATTGTTGTTGGCGTTACCAAGTATTCCCCAATCCATGTGCAGGAAGGATGCCAGGACGTTCGCGCGCCGGTTGAATCCCGTTTGCTGTGCCAGTTGCAACGCCAGCAGTTGATCTCCTACTCGGTCCAGAGGCACGTTCGACAATCGCATGGTCAACGTCACCGCGTAGTCGAAGTATTCATTCAGAGCATTCATCATGTCCGACGACGAATTTTTCTGATGCACGGCGACGTAATAATCGCCCGCTCGTGGAGGAGGCTTGCCGCTTTCCCGTATGTCACAGGAAGTATAGTCGTAGCCGAATCCTCCTGAACGGATGGCGTCACGAACAGCATATAGCAGAGCGTCTATCGTTTTGCTTCCTCGCTTCCTCTTCCAGTTGCTTCGCGGCCTTCTCAACGGGAACACCGAGACAACCGGTGATCGCCGTAAACGCGAAGTATGACTCGACGACCGAACAAGGCGTGATGTCCACCATCAATTCGGCGAAACAATTCTCCGACAGAGCAATTAAACGCTTGAGTGCGTCACGGCGGCGTATGGCGGCGATCTCTTCCGTTACACCGTGGCCCATGCGGACGAACAGGTCCATGACGGTCTTGCGGTTGTCAAGACCGTCAAAGGAGCCGAATTGTCCGGTTACTTGCCTCATGGCTTCAAGTCCATATCCATGCGCTGATTCGCCCGCAGTTTGGCCAACTCCTGTGCCTCTTTTTCCGTATATCCCGCCCGGCGTGCCAGTTTCAGAATCTCCTCGGAGTTCATCTGCCCTCCGGTGTCGGGATCATGCAGCATGTCCCAGGCTTGCTTCGTCTGCATGATGTCCCAGAGAACGTCGGCCTGAAACTCGTCTATGTGGAGAAGCGTAAGG
>Ga0126381_100002537_pt1 | contig 19727 bp, 18 predicted proteins | sample PanSoiMetPlot_28_FD_96465 | JGI IMG/M metagenome (GOLD analysis project Ga0126381, IMG submission 96465) | Tropical forest soil microbial communities from Panama - MetaG Plot_28 | ecosystem: Environmental > Terrestrial > Soil > Tropical forest > Bulk soil | place: Panama | collected 2016-02-17
TGCTGCCTCGACAGGCTTAGCTTGCTCGACGCGCACAAGTTGATTTTCTGCGGGTGCAGGCGTAGCGCTGGGGCTCAATCCAGGTATTGGAATTGGACCGCCCTCAGCCGCTGCGACTTTCTGCTTATAGTCTGCATAGTGTTGCTCAATTGTGGTGCGTTCTTTTGCCTTAAATAGAGGCCAGCCCGCGACGAGGTTGAGGCTAAATGGGGGTTCTAGGCGAAAGGTCCCGAGGCCGCGCGTGACTGTGTAACTCCCGTAAAGCAATGGAACAGCGGTAATCATGATGCGGCCGTCGGCCAGTCGCTCTACGTGAATGACGGCAGAAAGATCGTGTGTGCGTTCAAGTTTAACTTCCAAGCCAACGCTAAGCGTCTGTTTCATCAGCGGCAGCATTTCCTGGTTTGCGGGGTAGAGATGCTCTATCAGCAATTGGCCGTTATCGACTGCATTCGTTAGGGCAACCATGCCCGAAGTGAATACGTCGCCCGGTCCGAGTTCACGCACCGCAACGATCTTGTATCGGCCTACTACATAAGGTACCAGGCCGCGCACCTGTTGAAAATTTCGAATATAATTACGCGTCAGTTCCGCATTTGCCTTCGCTAACTCTGCGCTGCCCATCCCGATGTAGCGGTCGTACAGCTCCTTTGCGTTTAGGAACTCGCCCGCCGGCGCAGCAGTCAATTCAAAGCGCTTAGGTGGATCGAGTTTGTGAAGTCTTTGCAAGATCCGGTAGCTATCCGGGCGCTCCGGTTGATCAAAAATGTAAAAACTACCCAGCCACGTCGCCAACGCGAAGCCGCTTAACAGAAGAATAGCGACTGTCCAGGCAAAATAATTCACCCGCCGCCGTGGACGAGCATACGGCTCTTCGTAGGGGAAACCACTGTAGTCCATCACCTAAACCCGACAAAATTCAATCCGAACGCGTTGTTTCGAAAGACGAACCGCAGCCGCAGGTTCGCGATGCATTTGGATTAACGATATGAAAACCCGCGCCGGTTAAACTATCGCGAAAATCCAGGGTAGCTCCGCGCAAGTACGGGATGCTCTCATTGTCGATAAGAAATTGCATCCCGTCGCGCTCTATCACAGCGTCCCCGTCTTTCTTCTCGTCCAGCGCCATCTCGTAGTGCAGACCGGAGCAGCCGCCTTTCCCGATCTGCACGCGTAGACCTTTGCGAGGCGTTTCCGTCTCCGTTGTAAGCAAATTCCGGAGCTGTCGAACAGCGTTATCCGTGACATTAATCATCTTTAGAAAAAAATACGGCGATGGTTACTCTAAGTCAAAGGACGTAGGCAGATCAGACTTTGTTTTTCTTCGCAATTCGAAGAGTGAAAACTAGTATTGAATTGGGATGAGCCGGATCCGATTACTGCCCGAAACGGTCGCCAGCCAGGTGGCGGCCGGTGAAGTGGTGGAGCGTCCGGCTTCCGTGGTGAAGGAGCTGATTGAGAACAGCATCGACGCCGGCGCGCGCAAGATCGAGATCATGATTCGGCGCGGAGGAATTTCACTTATGCGTGTGATGGATGATGGATGCGGGATGGATCGTGACGACGCGCTTCTCTCAATTGAGCGACATGCGACGAGCAAGATTCGTTCTGCTTCTGATCTTCAAGCTGTGAGTACACTGGGATTTCGCGGGGAAGCATTACCGAGCATCGCGAGTGTTTCGCGGTTTCGATTAACCACCCGAGAGCCAAGCGCCGTTGCGGGAACGGAGATCGTCATTAATGGCGGCAAGATCGACACCGTGCGCGACAGTGGAGAGGCGCCTGGGACACAGGTCGAAGTGCGTTCGCTTTTTTATAATCTTCCCGCGCGGCGGAAATTCCTTCGTTCTCAAAATACCGAAACCCGCAATATCGAACATCAGATTCACCTGCAGGCGATTGGCCATCCCGGGATCGCTTTCACACTGCTTCGAGACGATCGTGTCGTGCTTCAGTTGCCGGCGGCCGCAACACTTCGCGATCGAATACGCGATTTATACGGTTCCGAACTACTGGAACGCTTGATTCAACTCAATGGCGTCGCACCGGCGAAAATCCGAATCAGTGGGTTCGTGGGGCAGGTGGGCCTGAGCCGGCAAACGCGCGCCCAACAACTCGTTTTTGTGAATGGTCGCGCCATCGACAGCAGCATTGTTGGCTCAGCTATTCGTGAGGGCTATCACACCGCCCTCATGAAAGGGCAGTATCCGGTGACTTTCCTCTTTCTCGATCTCGAACCGGTCGCAGTGGATGTGAACGTTCATCCGTCAAAACGTGAAGTGCGCTTCCGTGATCCAAACGCCATCCGTGAAGCAATCGTGCGTTGCATTCAACAGGTGCTCAGACGCGGCCGCAGCGAGTGGGTCGAAAAATTTCGCAGACCGGAGAGGCCGCCTGTATCTGTTCCCGAGAAAGCAACGGTCGATCGTAAGCTGCGCGCTGAGGCAGCTTCTTCGGAGATATCGGATAGCGAGTTGCTGCATCTCGGCCCGACAATTGGCCGTGAAGTTTTAGCCGGAGTCGCGAGGCACGGCCAGACACCTAGTGCGCCAGAATCGGACGCTAGTTCGGCAAACGAAGCGCCCGCCCGACAACAGCATCCCGGGCGTGCTGCTCCTCAGCAGTTCCAAATCATCGGCGTGCTTAACAAGCTTTATGTGTTGATGGAGAACTCAAACGGGCTTGTCCTCGTCGACCAGCACGCGGCACACGAACGCATTCTCTTTGAAGACTTGCGCCGAAGAATGGAAGAGCAGGGGGTTCCAACACAAAAGCTGTTGCTTCCACAGACTTTCGACTTGTCACCGCGCGACGTGGATTGGATCGAGCGCAATCTGTCTATTCTGCAAAAAATGGGAATCGGAATCGAGGCGTTTGGGCCAAACACGTTCAAGATCGACAGTCTTCCAGCTTTTTTGGACCCCTCGGATCCGATGCAATTTATGCGGAAAGTGATTGACGATCTTAGGAGTGCGAGCAACAGCAGCTCGGCCATGCGCTTAGGCGAAGAGATGATTGCCATGACAGTCTGCCGCCACGCCGTCAAAGCCAATGATGAGCTGCATTTTCCAGAAGTGGGGAAATTGATTCGAGATTTACTCGCTTGCAATCTGCCTTATTGCTGCCCGCACGGCCGTCCGACAATGATACAGATTTCACTCACTGAACTCGAGAAACGATTTGGGCGCAAAATCTGAGATTCGTCTGTTCAGACTCCGACTGTGAAGGTCGGCGGGAAACCGCAGATAAAAATAATCGACGCTGCTTGCGATTTGAAGCGTCAGTTCTAGTTTGGCGCGGTGAAAAAGATCGAGGCAATCGTTAAGCCCTTTAAAATGGAGCCCGTAAAAGACGCACTGATTACAGCGGGTGTAGAGGGAATGAGTCTAAGCGAGGTCAAGGGTTTCGGCCGCCAAAAGGGTCATAGTGAGATCTATCGCGACGCCGAGTACACGGTTGATTTCCTCCCGAAGGTGAAATTCGAAATGGTCGTCCCCGACGATCGTGCGCAGCGGGCAGTCGAAGCAATTTTGCGCTCGGCCAAGACTGGCAAGATCGGCGATGGCAAAATTTTCGTCACTGAGGTAGAACAGGCCGTGCGCATCAGAACAGGGGAGCAGGGGATGGAGGCGCTTTGAGCGTGAAGCGTTCGCGTTTATCCAGAGTTTTGGCCTTTTAACCCATCGACGCTTTCGCGCTTCAACGGTTTAACGATGCACGATTTTATACTCTCTTTCGTTCTGGGGATCGTTGAGGGACTCACTGAATTTCTCCCGGTCAGCTCCACCGCCCATCTGCGGATCGTAGAAGCGTTACTGCAGATCAACCTTCACGACGGATTTTGGAAAATGTACACCATCGTCATTCAACTTGGGGCAATTCTGGCGTTGCCCGTCTATTTCCGCCATCGGATTATGCAGTTCCTTCGCACATTTCCAAGGGGCGAGCGTGGTGATCGGACTGTTTTTACCCATCCGCTCAGTCTGACACTAATTGCCTTTGTCGTTACAGCCATCCCGGCGTGGGCGTTGACCAAACAAATTGGCGAAAACCTGGAAAGCCTCAAAGTCATGGCTCTGGCTCTCCTTATCGGCGGCGTCGTAATGTGGATCATCGATGCGACCTTCACGCGACCGCGCGTCATACACATGGAGGAAATGAGTTTGCCACAAGCGGTCTGGATCGGAGCCGCACAAATTCTTTCCGCCGTCTTCCCAGGCACGTCGCGCTCCATGTCCACCATCGCAGCCGGGCAAGTAGCAGGGATGTCGCGCCCATCTGCGCTGGAATTTTCATTTTTTCTGTCGATGCCAACGATGTTCGTGGCTACGGCATATGATTTCATCAAAACGGTTCTGCCACATCATGAATTGAATATCGTACCGCTGACGATGAATCATCACGAATGGGTGGTCTTGGCAATTGGATTTGTAGTTTCATTTTTTGTCGCATTGGGAGTGGTTGCGTGGTTTATGCATTGGGTCCGTCAGAGGGGATTTGTACCGTTTGCGCTTTACCGGATTGTGCTCGGGACGGGATTATTGTTACTACTAGCGCGTGGTATGATGTAGTCGCCTGCTGATGGAAACGGACCTCATTCTCCCTGATCTGCAAAGCGCCGTTTTGTGCGAAGATGTCCGTTGCGAAATCAATGGAATGCAGACGCTAGTCGGCGTATTGAGTGTCATCCCAGCGCCAGCACTACCGGTCAATTGTATGCGTCTCTGCATCTGGACGCGGTGGTGTGGCGGTTTGGGTAAATTCCGGCAAAAATCCCGCGTGATTGGAGTAGATGAACAACAGGTCGTTGCACAGGCGGAGGTCGAGTTCCTGCTCAAGGAAATGGAGGGCCACGCCACTAATGTCCATTATTTTGGCGGTGTACAGTTTCAGCAATATGGACTACATCACGTTGAGATTTACCACGGAGACGAGTTGCGGTTGCGGTTCCCGTTGCCAGTCGTTCAAGTCCGTCCCCCGACTTAAACGCAGGCGGCAAGGCGCTCTCATTGCTGTTAATGCGCTTGCCAATTTCGCCGGATCTTTTTATCAGGGAGCTTTCATGCGGACCAAACTCTTCACCGCATTCTTCTGCGGGTTTGTCCTTGTCGGGCAAATCCGCTCACAGGAAGTGGTCGTTGCTCGCGAGGCAAAGCGAAATGCTTCCGAACAAGGAGCGCCACGTTCGGAAAACAGCACTTCGGGACCCAGCACATCGGCGGAAGCGAGACCTCAGGGTCAGAGAAAGAAATCTGGTTCGACTCAGCTGACGACCGAGCAAATGCGAATGGCGGGAGCACTCGCCGCGGAGCGACTAAAAAGCCAAGCTCCCGTCGAGCCAGCGAGGGGGAGCTCGAATTTGCAACCTGTCAGCACACCTGTTCCGAGCACTTTCGGAATTGCCAAGCCCATACGAAAGGAAACTCGCGATGGGCAGACGAGTGCGTCTCGCACATCGAATTTAAAGAACCCGAAATCGGAAGTAATCGGCCCCGTTCGACCGACCATGATTGAGGGCGGTAAGGAGACGCCAGACCCGTCCGGTGGGACAAAGGCAGAGGTCCGCGGTGGGGAACCAAACGCGCCACAATCGGGGAATCGCTCGGCGCATAGACAAGGAGCTATCTTAGCTGCTAAATAATCGCCTGTTCGAAATCTCTTGCGGCCCATGGCGGCCAACATATTATTCATGGGCAATCCCGAGTGTGTCCCGCGAGATGCATCGGGAGAATTTTTTGCCCATCTCGATTTCCGATGGCCAACACGATTCTTATTGGAGCTCAGTGGGGCGATGAAGGAAAAGGAAAGATCATCGATGTGCTCACTGCGAAAGCCGACATCATTGTCCGCAGCCAGGGTGGTAATAACGCTGGGCATACTGTCATCCACCGTGACGTCAAGTACGTTTTGCACTTGGTTCCTTCAGGAGTACTCCGTCGCGGTAAGATTTGTGTGATTGGTAATGGCGTTGTGATCGATCCAGTCGGGCTCGTTGCCGAGATCGACGGCCTGCGCAAATTGGGAATCACAATCGGCAACAATTTGCTCATCAGCGATTGTGCTCATTTGGTTCTGCCTTACCACCGTTTGCTCGACGAACAGCGCGAACTGCGGCGAGGCAAAATTGGAACGACCAAACGCGGGATCGGACCGGCCTACGCAGACAAGGCAGCCCGCACGGGTCTGCGGATGTCCGATTTAATGCAGCCGATCGTTTTCTCGAAAAAGTTACACACCAAGGTTCTTGAGAACAATCGCATCCTCCGGGCACTCGGCGCGGAAGAGATCAGTTTCCGAGAAGTCGATGAAAGTTATCACATAGCGGGAGAAAATTTGCGTCCGTTCGTGCGCAACACCGTTGTTTATCTTCATCGTGCCCTCGAACGCGGTAAGGAAATTCTGTTTGAGGGCGCGCAAGGCACGTTTCTCGACATTGATCACGGCACGTATCCTTATGTCACCTCCTCAAACACCACAGCGGGCGGTGCGTGTACAGGTACCGGTGTTCCACCACATCGGATGGATCGTGTCGTTGGCGTCATGAAGGCATACACGACGCGCGTAGGTGAGGGTGGACTACCGAGTGAGGATCGACAACTAACCGAAATGCTTCACAAGCTGGGGCGCGAGTTTGGAGCGACCACGGGACGCAAACGCCGCTGCGGCTGGTTCGATGCCGTCGCAACTCGTTATGCGAGGATGATCAATGGGATTGACGAGCTTGCCATTACGAACCTTGACGGCCTTGATAATGTCGATCCAATCCGCGTTTGCGTCGCATACAAGCTGAACGGGAAACGCCTGGATGTTCCCCCGTGTGATGCAACGCAGCTTGCTAATTGCGAGCCAGTTTATGAAGAAATGCACGGCTGGAACACATCTACGCATTCAGCGAGAAAACTTTCGCAACTCCCCTCAACGGCAAGGCAATACGTTAAGTATATTTCCAAGCTAACCGGAGCGAAACTATCCATAATTAGCGTCGGGCCGACGCGTCGTGAGACTATTATTATCTAGGGATGCCGCCGAGCGTGAAGACCGTTCCCCGTCACATTGCGATTATCATGGATGGCAATGGCCGTTGGGCCAAGGCGCGTGGATTGCCACGCATTAAGGGTCATGAGGCAGGGGCCAAAGCAGTTCGCGAATGCGTCGAGGGCTGTGGCGAATTGAAGATTGAATATCTTACGCTTTACGCTTTTTCCGCCGAAAACTGGCAGCGTCCCAGGAGCGAAGTCCACGCGCTCATGCGTCTGCTGCAAAAGTTTTTGGAAGAGAAAACCCCGGAGTTAATTGAAAGGAATGTTCGACTTCAGGCAATTGGCCGGTTGACCGATCTACCGGACAGTGCACAGCAACAGCTTCATAAAACGATCGAACGAACGGCGGTAAACAACGGACTGACTTTAATCCTGGCGCTCAGCTACGGCGGCCGCCTCGAAATTATCGATGGGATTAAAAGCTTGCTTCGCGCCATCGAGCTTGGACACATCGACAAGGGGATGATCGAGGTGGAAATGTTCAGCAAACATCTTTACACCCGGTATTATCCCGATCCGGACTTACTCATCCGCACATCGGGCGAAATGCGCCTGTCGAATTTTCTTCTTTGGCAAACGTCCTACACCGAGATGTACGTCACACCCAAGTTGTGGCCAGATTTTACCAAGAAAGATCTTTTCGCCGCCGTGGAAGAGTATGGGCGCCGGCAACGTCGTTACGGCGGAGTGGAATAACGTTCTCGCTAAATAAACGCTTCCGCAACGGAATCTGCGAGTGATTTTCCTTTTCGAGTAAGGACAAAGTTGCGATTCGATTGTCGCAGAAGTCCGAGCGCCATAAATTCTGCTACTTTATCATGTCGGTTGCGCACCGAGGAGATCGCAACCCCATCCCGTGTTCGCAACGAGAGCACGAATTTCTCCGTGCGTTTTATTTTGTTCGTCAGAATTTCCGTTGATCCAGTCGGCGATTGTTCCGACAAAATTCGATCGGTATACGCGCGATAATCGGCAACATTTTGCCAGCGTTGCAGCCCAACTGTGGAAAACGCGCTTGGGCCAATACCCAGATAATCTTGGCCCGACCAGTATGCGCGATTATGAGCAGAGGCAAAATTCGGCCGCGCATAATTTGAAATTTCATATTGGTGGTAACCCGCACCCTGCAGAATCGACATGGTCATCTCAAAGAAATCGGCATCTGCGTCCGGGTTTTGCCGAAATTCGCCGTTCGAATGACGCAGAAAAAATTCGGTGTCTTCCTCGTATGTCAGGCAGTAGGCGGAGATGTGATCGGGCTGAAGAGCGATCGTTTTCTCGAGCGTCAATCTCCATTGGTCAATGGTTTGACTTGGCAATCCGAACATCAGATCGACGTTGACGTTCGAGAATCCGGCCGTTCGCAGAATGCGAAACGATTGCTCAGCTTGGTGCGCAGTATGTTCGCGTCCCAGCAGTTGAAGAAGCTTATCGTCCCAGGACTGCACGCCGAGACTGATTCGATTCGCTCCGAGCCTGTACAAAATCGCGGCCTTGCGTGGTGAGACGCTGCCGGGGTTTGCTTCGATCGTCCATTCTTTCAGCGCCGAAAGATCAAGTCGCTCGCGAAAACCTCCCAGCAGGAAGTCTAGCTGTGATCTAGTGAGAGTAGTCGGCGTACCGCCACCGAAGTAGATGGTTTTGGGAACAAGAGGCAAAGAACCAGTCTTTTCGTCAAGTTCACGCAACAGGGCTTCGCAAAAGCGCCACGTTTGAGAGCGGTCGAGCAGTTGCTTGTAGAATGCGCAATACGGACAGATCCGGGCGCAAAACGGGATGTGAACATAGAGATGGCGGATCGGGGCGGTCATTCAGTAGAACCAGTGTAGGGCGTTTGTGTCAGACGCCACTTATTTAATCGGCGTTTACAGAAACCCCGTCCAAAAACTTGTATATGTACCCCAAACAGTTGTGAATCGAGCCGTTGCCCATAAAATCGCTTGTCTTTGTTGTCATTCCGAGCGGAGTCAAGGTATCCCTTACCGCTTACATTGAGACCTATCTCGACTTTGCTCGACATGACAAAACTCAGCAACGTAGCTCTCATTTCTTTCTGCGCCATTGTTTCAGCGTCAGCACAAATCCCGCAGCCTGCAGTCACGCGATCGATCGTCTACACCGCACACGACGCGGACTCTATCAAGGCTTACAAGACGAATCCGCGCGTCGTGCGTGAGATGGTGAATCGACTCGTTCTCGCGGCTACTGGTCAATCCGATGTGGCGAACGCCTGGGCGTCGTTGATTTCTCCAAAAGACAACGTTGGAATCAAAATTTCCGCGGCGGGCGGCGAGCTTTTCACGACTCACCACGACGTGGTGAACGCGATCGTTGACGGGCTCGTCGCAGCGGGGCATCCGCGCGGAAGCATCGTAATCTGGGACCGATCCCTTGGCGGAATTAAAGACGCCGGCTATCGCTCATCCGTTGATGGTTACCAGCTCAGAGCGGTCACGCCACACGATGGATATGATCCGAACGCAGTGATCTCCGCCCCGTTAATTGGAAAACTCGTTTGGGGCGATTTCGACTACCAAGGCGACACAAATATACCAATCCTCTCCGATACTGAAAACACGAGTGACGTAAGTCATTTTTCGAAGATCGTTTCGACCGAGGTCACTAAGATCATCAATGTTCCGGTGATGAGCATCAGTGAAACGAATGGAATCGCCGGTTGCATTTACAACATGACAATTCCCAATATTGACAATTGGCGTCGCTTCGCTCAGGACTCGCGTTTTGGTGCGGAAAGCCTCGCGCAGATATATACGAATCCGCTCATCGCAAAGAAAGTTGTACTTAATTTGATGGACGGACTCATTGCCGAATATGCGGGCGGTCCGCAGTCGCAACCAAACTATGCGATCCATCATGCTACACTGTATGCAAGCAAAGATCCGGTCGCGTTGGATGCTGTCGCTCTGAAGCGTTTGGAACAATGGCGTGCACAGGCGAATCTGCGTGCGATTGGTCCGTTAGCCGCCTATGTCGCCTTCGCCAGTCAGCTCGGCTTGGGTAACGCGGCGCCGAACCGAATCGAGATCCGAAATGTCGGACGATGAGATTTGGCCCACAGAACATTCCATGAGCGCGCGATTGCCCTCATTAGGCCGACGGTTAGAGACATCTGTCCTACGCTCGGTTTCGCGTTCAATTTATCTTTCGATTCGGCTTTTGCCGGCCGAGTTACGACAGTCGGTCGCACTGGCGTACTTACTTGCGCGAACAACGGACACCGTCGCCGACACAGCACGAATCTCGCGAACCGTGCGAAACGAGACGCTACGAATGCTGTCGAATGGAATTCAAGGTAAAGCGTCGCGTGATGTCGTTGTTGATCTGATCGCGTCATTTTTCCCTCTGCAGGAGAACATGAGCGAGCGACAGCTACTTGAGTCGTTGCCAGATTGCCTTGAATGGCTCGAGCAGATGGAGCATGCAGATCGCAATGATATTCGCGCCGTGCTCGAGAAAATCACTCACGGCCAAATGCTTGATCTGCAGCAGTTTGATAGTCCGGGAGAAATTCGCGCGCTTGGCACCACCGCCGATCTGGATGAATACACTTATCTAGTTGCAGGATGTGTTGGTGAATTTTGGACGCGACTCTGTTTCCGGCATGTTCGAAATTTCGCAACCCTGAGCGAGGACGAGATGCTCGCCCTGGGAAGACGCTACGGCATGGCGCTTCAGTTGATCAACGTGCTGCGCGACGCCGGCTCTGATCTTCGCGCAGGCAGATGTTATTTTCCCGAATACGAATTAGGTGCGGCGCATCTAACTGCGCCGGAGATTCTCTCCGAGCCGGAGCGCTTCGAGCCGATTTACCGAACTTGGCTGGAGAAAGCAAAGAATGGCTTGGAATGCGGGATGCAATACTCAGGGGCGATCCGAAAGCTGCGGGTGCGCGCTGCCACAGTTCTGCCGGCATTGATCGGCGCCCGCACACTTGCTCTTTTAGATGCGGCCGGGACGGGCGCGTTGCAGTGCGTGGTGAAAATACCGCGTCACGAAGTACGTACCATGATTTTGTCGCTGGCCGCCGCTTTCGCATCGCGTAAAGTGATCAACACGATGTTTGCGCGCTCTTACAGAAAATAATTTCGCTGGCGTTCGGTGATTGGTCGGTTAAGTCGTTCCAAGACTTGTAGCATGTCTTCCCAGACCTTGCGTTTTTCGGAAGGCGCTTGATTCCGGAGCAGGTAAGCAGGGTGATACGTAATCATGAGCGGGATTCCGTTGTAAGCGTGCCATCGGCCGCGTAATTCTCGCATTGTTCCTCGCGTTCCAAGCAAACCCTCCACTGCAACTGCGCCGAGCGCGACCAACACTTTCGGCTGGATAACCTCGATCTGGTCTACGAGGTACGGCCGGCAGGTTTGCATTTCCGTGGGCGTCGGTACGCGATTTCCAAAAGTGCCCGTTGGCGTATCTGGTCGGCACTTAAGGATGTTTGCGATATAGACATCTTCGCGTGCAAACCCCATTGTCTTGAGAATTTTCGTCAGCAACTGTCCCGCGCGTCCTACAAATGGTTCCCCCTGTTGATCCTCATCTACGCCGGGCGCTTCGCCAACGAACATCAAATCTGCGTCCGGGTTTCCAACCCCGAAAACAGTCTGTGTGCGCGAACAGGCGAGATGTGGGCACTTCGTGCAAGCGCGAACGCGGTCGCGAATCGGTACGAGCAGTTCTGCTTTGTTGGCCGCGGCAGGCATGTAAGCGATGAGGGGATGAGAGGCTTGCAATCGTGCGACGGCAGTTCGCGATGCGCGCGGCAGGTGATCGCTCGTCTGACGAATCCTTTCCAGCGCCGCGATAACGATGTCCAGGGCTGGCTGCATCATTTAGCCGATAATCCAAAACTTTGCACCTGGGTGCAATCTCTTTGATGATGGAGTAGAGGCGATTCGGGTGAACCGTCCTACCCGCGCAAACAGAACACAGCAATGAGTTCTAAGCTGAGCGATTACGAGTACGATCTTCCGCGGGAATTGATCGCTCAGCGACCGGCTCCGCAGCGCGGTGACGCTCGAATGATGGTGCTACACCGTGGCACGCAGAAGATTGAACATCGAGCTTTTCGTGATCTGGGAAGGTTTTTGCGGTCTGGTGATCTGCTTGTTTTAAACGATACGCGCGTCTTGCCGGCCCGGCGATTCTCAGCTGATGGTACGATTGAGTTCTTGTTTCTGGAACGTCTTGGTCCGAGGCGTTGGAAATGTCTGGTCAACCCCGGTCGCAAAATGCGTGTTGGCGCGACGGCGAGGATCGACAATGTCCCCTTGCGAGTTGAGCAAATCACTCCTGAAGGCGAGCGCGTGGTGCTGCTACACAAAAATCTCGATGTTTATGCCGGTGGCTCCATGCCGTTACCTCCCTATATCAGGCGTCCAACCGATGAGGAAGATGCAGCACGCTACCAAACTGTCTTTGCTCGCGAGGCTGGCGCAGTTGCCGCTCCCACTGCCGGTCTTCATTTTACTCCGGAAGTTCTGAGTGAAATCCCGCACAGTTTCGTCACGCTGCATGTAGGACCAGGGACGTTTCTTCCAGTGCGCTCGGAGAACATAGGTGAGCACCGCATGCATTCAGAGCGGTTTTATATTCCGGCGGCAGCTGCGTACAAGATCAATAAGGCCTCCCGGATTATTGCAGTTGGCACAACGACTGTGCGGACTCTCGAGTCAGCAAGGCGAGCGATAGGAAGAATCGTGCCGCAAGAAGGGGCAACGGAGCTTTTTATCCATCCACCTTACTGTTTCCAAGTCGTTGATGTGCTGCTGACAAATTTCCATTTGCCGCGATCGAGTCTGGTGATGCTGGTAAGCGCGTTCGCAGGCCACGGATTCTTGCTTCGTGCCTATCAGGAGGCCATTCGGGAGCGTTACCGTTTCTACAGCTACGGTGATTGCATGTTAATTCTGTAGGGAGATCGTGGCTGTCGCGTGGGAAGCTGACAGCTTCCCACGCAGCTGTTATTCTTCTCGGCAAATGAGCGCTGCTGGACAACCCAAGGGCGAGTTAGTGATTCAAACGATCGCCATGCCCAAGGACACAAATCCCAATGGTGACATCTTTGGCGGATGGCTGACTTCTCAAATGGACCTCGGTAGCGGAATTCTTGCGGCGAAAATGGCCCAGGCGCGAGTCGTCACCGTTGCAATGGAAGGTATGTCGTTTCTTGAGCCGGTGCGAGTAGGAGACACCGTCAGATGTTATGCGCGTGTGGAGAAAATTGGGCGAACTTCGATGACCATTCCGGTGGAGGTGTGGGTAACGCGCTATATGACAGGTGAAGACCTGCGCGTCACACACGGCGTCTTTACGCTTGTCGCTGTGGATAAGTCCGGGAGACCGATCCCGGTGAGGCGCGGAAGTGCGTAGTCGCTCCTCAATTGTTTAAAGTTACTCGGACCGATGTCGCATTTCGCCTATCTTTTCGAACGATTTCCGTCATTCGGACAAACATTTTGCTATAGGGAAGTGGTCGAGTTAGGACGACAAGGAATTGTCCCGCCGATTTTCTCTATTCGTAAGCCGAAGGACGAACCGCCACAGGACTGGGATGAACACACCATTAAACGCGTGCGCTATCTGCCCGAGGAGAAGGAATTATTAGATGACGTTCGCCGAGCTTCAAAAAGAGGAAAACTCACTTCAGCAATTGCCTCTACTATTGATGAGTGGGGCCGGCGCACGGATTTTCTGCGGCTCTATCAGGCTGTTTATATTGGACTGCGGCTGCAAGAAATGGGAGTTGACCATATACACGCGCACTTCGCCGGAATGGCAGCACGCACCGCTTTTTGGATCCACAAATTTTTTCAAATCCCTTTTAGTTTTACTGCCCACGCCAACGACATTTTCGCGCCACGAGATTTCGCGATCGGGGTCGATAAACTTGTCGATGCCGCCTGTCTAATCGTTACGGAGACAGATTACGCAGCACAATTTTTGCGAGAGCGCTTTCCGAATGGCTCGGATCGGATACATCGTATTTACAATGGCTTGAATCTCGCAGACTTTGGGCGAGCGGATTTCTCGTCGAGTCCGCCATCGATCATCGCAGTCGGTCGCTTAATTCCAAAAAAAGGGTTTGCCGATCTGATTCGCGCCAGCGAAATACTTGTTGAGCATGGAAAATCGTTTCGCTGTGAGATTATTGGCGAAGGCCCGCTTGAGGAAGAACTTCGAGAGCAGATCACTCAGCTAAGCATTCAAAATTGTGTCGCGTTGTTGGGTTCAAAACCACAGCGGGAAGTACGGACGCGTTTGGTTAGGGCACACGCTCTTGTAATGCCGAGCGTAGTCGATCCCGAAGGCGGAATGGACAATCTGCCCACGGTGATTATGGAAGCGATGGCCACAGGATTGCCGGTCGTTTCGACTACAATCGGAGGGATTCCCGAAATGGTGATTGAAAATCAGACTGGTTTTCTTGTGCCGCAGCGCGACCCTGTTGCGTTGGCTGGTGCGATCGAAGAGTTAATTAACGATCCTCTGCTGGCCCAAAGTCTTGGTCGCGCCGGCCAGGACCGCGCCGAAGGGCTTTTTTCAATTGATAGAAATGTACGCGAGTTATGTAAGCGGCTTATGATTGATAGAGGCGATTGATCTCAATCGACTGCCGTTATCGGATGGTTCAGATGAACCGCTCCCTGGCCAAGCTACAACGACTCGCGGATGCGATTTACTGCATGCAGGTAAACATTGTGTAGTCCACCACGCATTAGCTCTTCACTCATGAGGCTCACGGGGTCGTTCTTTCCCGCTGGCATCAGTTGCGGCATGCGCTTCTCGCCAGGTTTCCCGCGTGACACTTCGAGAAGATCGCCGCATTTAGCATGAGTGACCAGAAACTGTATCTCGGGGGTCTCCAGAGCGATTTCGCCAACCGGTTCTCCATGTCGTTCATGCAGCTGGACGTCGATCCTTTGGTGAGTCGGACTGACGAATCGCAAATCATTCCGCGCGTTCGCATTATCCGCGCGCCAATTGAGTTGTGCAGCGAGCCAACCGGCAAAGAGGATAGCGGTCGATCGGAACCTCGGGGCGAACTCGATCCGTACTTTCTTAATCTTCGCAAAATGATGATGCGAAGCCGGATGATCAAAAAATTGCGCGAGCGCAAAGCGAACCTTGTCCAATCGCGTCCAATTCAGGTCACAAAGCACGATCCGTTGTTTTGCCTCTTCTTGCGCGGATTCCACGAGACGCATCTGCGCACGGAAATCGGTCCACGCCTGGCTGTCATAAATGACCCGATCTACCCATGTCCAAAGTTGCGCATCCATTGGCGCACGGAATTCCTCCTGCCACCACACGTAGAACGGCAAGTCCGAATCCAGGTGCGAAAAGACAATGTTTGGCAGCAGAGTCGTGCACATGCCTTTGAGGAGGAATGAAATTTGTTCGGAGCAAACTTGTTTGTTTCCAGCGCCGCTCACGTGGCAGTGTGCGCTGATCCAAGCGTCCACTCGATTTTCTTTTGCTTTGCAATCCGCTTCGATTACGATCGCGCGGCAGGCGTGATTCTCAGTGATCTTCGCCATCAGTTGCGTATTTTTTTCCAGCGAGCTTGGTTCCTCACTGTAGACGGCGAGGTTAATGAGCGAAGCGCGCGTCATCGCGCCTTCGCTTTCCTGCCAAAGCTTTTTGAGTTCCTGGTTGATCTTGCCGATCTCCACCGGAATGCCGAGCGAATATGTTTCAGTCACTGACATGGCCGCCCCCGAACGGTCTCATAATCTTCTCCAAGCCTGTCCACCGCGCGCGAGCAAATCGTCGGCCTCCTCCGGTCCCCACGAGCCGACAGGGTAAAAGAACAACTTGGGCGGGTCCTTCTTTGCGTGCCAGGCTTCTTCGATCGGATCGATGAAAGCCCAAGCTTGCTCGACCTCGTCGCGGCGGGCAAAGAGCGTGGCGTCGCCGCTCATCGCGTCGAGCAGCAAACGCTCGTACGCTTCCGGGCTGGCTTTTCCGAAGGACGTTCCATAATGGAAATCCATCTTCACAGGTTCGATGTGAAAGCTCGTGCCAGGCACCTTGGCATGAATCCGCAACGCGATTCCCTCATCCGGTTGAATCCGAATCACGAGCACATTGAGGTCATGCAAGTCTTTGTTAAACAGTACCGCCGGCGCTTTTTTGAAATGAATGGAAATTTCGGTGGCCGATTTGGGAAGCCGTTTCCCCACGCGCATATAGATCGGCACATCGGCCCATCGCCAGTTTTCGATGAACAAACGCAAGGCGACGAAAGTCTCCGTTTGTGAATCCGGTTTCACATTCTCCTCCTGCCTGTAACCCACTGCGGGTTTGCCGTAGATTGCGCCTTCGGTGTATTGCCCGCGCACAACGCTGGCCGCGATTTCGGCAGCCGACAAACGACGGAGGGACCGGACGACTTTGACTTTTTCATCGCGAATACTGTCAGCGCTAAGATCAGTAGGCGGCTCCATCGCGACAAGGCAAAGAAGTTGAAGCAAATGATTCTGCACCATGTCGCGCAAGGCGCCCGCGCCTTCGTAATAGCCGGCGCGAGTCCCGACGCCCAGCGTTTCCGCCGCCGTGATCTGCACGTGGTCGATATAGTGCGTGTTCCACAGCGGCGCGAAAATCGCGTTCGCAAATCGGAGAACCAAGATGTTCTGCGCTGTTTCCTTGCCGAGAAAATGGTCGATTCGATAGGTTTGCTCTTCCGTGAAAGAATTGTGGATAATGCGATTGAGCTCGCGCGCTGAGGCGAGATCGGTTCCGAATGGTTTTTCGACGATTACGCGGACCCAACTTCCTTTGCACGTCTCGTTCAAGCCGGCCGCTTTTAGGTGCTTGAGAATTGGTTCGAATTGGTCGGGGCCTGCCGCAAAATAAAAAAGGCGATTGCCACGCGTTCCGTGAGTTTTGTCGATTTCGCCGAGGCGTCCGGCCAGCGTCTTGTAGCCCGCTTCATCGCCGAACTCGCTTTGGTGATAAAAAATCGATTGCGCAAATGTCTTCCAAATTTCGTCACGTACAGGCTGGCGGGAAAATTTACGCGTGGCTTCTTCGAGGTCGCGCCGGAATTCCTCATCACTTTTCTTGCGACGCGCGAACCCGACAATCGCCACCGCGGGCGGCAGGTCGCCATCAGCCGCCAGGTTATAAAGCGCGGGAATGAGTTTGCGATGGGTAAGGTCTCCGGTTGCGCCGAAAATCACGATGGTACATGGCTGTGGCACTGCACGGGCGGATAAACCTTCGCGTAATGGATTCGGCTCAGGTTGATCGGCAGTTCGATTCATTTTACTTGTGTGATTACGCTGTTTTTCAACTTTTTCTCGTGCTCCGGCTCTCTTTTTGAGACCGGCTATTCAGGCGGCAGAGGCGTACGCAAGTGAAGCGACTTCGAGCTACCAGGGTAGGGGGAATCTTCTGGTTAGGTCCAGTACCTTCCGGCGCACTTTTTCCAGGGCGTCGCCGTCGCTGCGATTACTCAATGCTTCCGCAATCAGGTCGGCAATCTCCAGCATTTCTTCTTCTTTCATACCGCGCGTTGTAACCGCCGGAGTGCCAACGCGGATGCCGCCTGGCTTGAAAATTGGATAGGTATCGAAGGGGATTGCATTTTTGTTGACGGTGATGCCAGCGCGGTCAAGGATCTCCTGTGCTTCTTTCCCGTTGATCTCCTTCGCGCGAAGATCAACGAGCATCAGATGATTGTCCGTGCCGCCGGAAACAATTCGGTAACCATGCTTGGCAAGACCGGCGGCGAGCGCTTTCGCGTTGATGACGACCTGCCGTTGATATTCACGGAATTGGGGTTGAAGCGCTTCGTGCAAACACACTGCCTTCGCGGCAATTACGTGCATCAGCGGACCGCCTTGCACGCCTGGGAACAGTGTGGAATCGAGTTGTTTCGCGAATTTTTCTTCGCATATCACGATTCCACCACGGGGACCCCGTAAGCTCTTATGCGTCGTTGTGGTGACAAATTGAGCGTGTGGAACGGGGCTCGGATGCTGACCACCGGCCACCAGGCCGGCGATGTGCGCCATGTCGATGAAGAGAAGCGCGCCGACAGAATCCGCGATTTGGCGAAGGCGCGGAAAATCGATGGTGCGCGGATAAGCGGACGCGCCGGCGGTAATCATCACGGGACGTACTTCTTCCGCTTGTTTTTGCAGCGCGTCGTAGTCGATCATCTCAGTCTTTTCATCCACACCGTAATGAGTGACTTGATAAAATTTGCCTGAGAAATTTGCCGGGTGACCGTGCGTGAGATGACCGCCGTGCGCGAGATTCATGGTCAGAATTCTGTCGCCCGGCTTGAGCATGGCGAAATAAACCGCCATGTTCGCTTGTGCGCCGCTGTGCGGCTGCACATTCACATGCTCTGCGCCGAACAATTGCTTCGCGCGATCTATCGCCAGTTGCTCGGCAACATCGACATTTTCGCACCCACCATACCAACGCTTTCGCGGGTAGCCTTCGGCATATTTGTTGGTTAAGACGCTGCCCTGGGCTTCCATAACGGCGCGGCTCGTGAAATTTTCCGAAGCAATCAATTCGATATTCTCGCGCTGTCTTTGTTCTTCTGCTGCGATCGCATCGAAAATCTCCGGATCGACTTTGCGCAAAGCTTCGCCGTAACGGGGCGAGGATGTTGATCCAACTGATCCAGTTTGAACGTGGGGAGGGAGGTCGCCCATCGAGTAAGAAGATACATCGCGCGTTCGCTGTCCACTTGGTCGCACGAGCTCGCCTTGTTCTACGAATGCAAGCACGCTGGGTAAAGCGCATTTAATTGTGCTCGCGCAAACTTCATAAACTTCGCGGCCTAGGCCGATCGGGTCGGGCACATCGCGCCAGACTGTTGTGCCGGGCTCTTCAAATTCGCGCAGCAGAAACGACTTTTCGGCGCCTTGTGGAAACAGCATTTGGATCGTCTCGAGATGCGCGCCGGTCATGGCGAAGATGTGCGTGGCGCGATCCACGAGAACTGCGGAAAGCGGCTGGCTGCGGAAAGCGCTGATATCCACGTTTTCCTCTTTGCAGACCTGCACCGCGTAGAGACTTGGCGGTTGACCGCGGACGGCATGTACGCCAGCCGAAGCAACTTCGATGTCTTTCCGATTTCCGAGCAGGCGTCGGAAAAGTCCCTCGGCGATGGGACTGCGACAAATATTACCGGTGCAGATAAAGAGGACGTTTTTCACAATTCGGGTTGCGCGAAGCGCGCGATTCCAACCTAGAATCGAACATCCCCAAGTCAATTTGGCGGTTGCGAAGCAAGAACGGCTTCTCAGCCGGAATGTTCGCTACATCGGAAGCCCTCGGAGCCGATCCCTGGCCATTCTATCCGCGAGGCAGTTGCAGCCTGAACTTGTGCCAGACGTAAAGAACTACAATTGCTCCCAGTATTGAAACGAGTATCCCTGCGGGATGGAATCGGCCCCCTCCACTGGGCGCAGAAAACAGGTGCGTTACGGCCCCGCCGATAATCGAGCCGACAATGCCAAGTACAATTGTCCACGTGATTGTCAGGTGCGTCTGCATAAGCGCCTTAGCCACGCAGCCCGCGAGAAAACCGACAATGATGTACCAGATAAGATGAAGCATATTTTGTCCTTTCTTGAGTCCTCGATTCTGAAAGTGGAAAGGACGAATACCAGATCAGTTCGGCGGAAGCCATATCAAAAA
>Ga0126381_100002539_pt1 | contig 19713 bp, 21 predicted proteins | sample PanSoiMetPlot_28_FD_96465 | JGI IMG/M metagenome (GOLD analysis project Ga0126381, IMG submission 96465) | Tropical forest soil microbial communities from Panama - MetaG Plot_28 | ecosystem: Environmental > Terrestrial > Soil > Tropical forest > Bulk soil | place: Panama | collected 2016-02-17
CCGGCAAGCGAAATCGCTTCGTGGCTGATGCCCTCCTCAAGATCGCCGTCGCTGGCGATCACATAGATTTTGTGATCGACCAGCTCTTTGCCGAAGCGGGCGCGCAAATGCGCTTCCGCGATCGCCATGCCCACCGCATTGGCGATACCTTGGCCCAAGGGTCCGGTGGTGGTCTCGATCCCGGGGGAATGGCCGTATTCGGGGTGACCGGCGGTACGGCTTCCCACCTTGCGGAAATGTTCCAGCTGATCGATCGTCATGTCCGGATAGCCGGTGAGATAGAGCAGCGAATAAAGCAGCATCGAGCCATGGCCCGCCGAAAGCACGAATCGGTCGCGGTCGGGCCAGTGGGGATTCTGGGGATCGAATTTCAGGAAGCGGGAGAACAGCACCGTGGCCGCGTCTGCCATGCCCATGGGCAGGCCAGGATGTCCCGACTTGGCCTTTTCCACGGCATCGATCGAAAGCATGCGGATAACGTTGGCAAGGCGGCGAATTTGAGCCTGCTCCGGCGGAGCCTTGATATCAGTCATGGTCACTTTCCCGGGAGGGTGTGGAGCCCTTAGCGAGGGGGCTCCGTCGCCGTCAAGAGGCGGCCTCCAAGACTAACGCAAATGCGTTGACCCTCTTTCCCGGCGCGGCCTAAGGTCTTGCTGTGGCCCGAGTTGTGGAAAGGGTATGAGCCGGCTGGATTTGGCGGAGAAACGTCTCGCGGGAGCGCTGGAAAAGCTGGAAAAGGCTGCCGAAGCGGCCGCTCGGCGCAAAAACCTCCAGCCCAGCCTGGACGCCTTGGTCGAAGAACGTGACCGTCTCTTGGCCCGCATCGCGCAATTGGAAGACGAACTCGCCGCGCTCTCAAGCGCCAGTCAGGAGATAGAGGGCCGCTTGGACGGGGCGATCAGCGAAATCCGTGCGGCTCTGGCGAGGTGATCCGATGCCCCTGGTCAATGTGATGGTAAATGGCCGCACTTACACCATCGCCTGCGATGAGGGCGAAGAAGATCATCTGCGCGAACTTGCGGCCACGGTTGATGCCAAGGCGCGCGAAGTCTTGAGTTCCGTGGGCCAAGTGGGCGATGCGCGGCTCCTGTTGATGGCGGCGATTCTGATCGCGGATGAGCATCATGGGGGCAAGGAAAATGCCGTCGACGAGACGGAAGGGAATGCCGCGCTCAAGAAGGAACTGGCAGAATGCGCCGCCGCGGAGGCTCAAGCTGGGGCTTTGCTTGAGCGGACAGCCAGCCGGTTGGAACAGATTGCCGCAAGCCTCTCCGCCGCTTAGATTAGCCCGCAGGACGGTGACTGCCTCGCGCGTCAGGTTAGCGATGCCCAGGGGCCTTAATGGTACTCACCGGGAGCTGTCCCTGGCCGGGGTCGTGGCCCTGGCCATATGGCGCCCACCTGCACTGCAGGCCCGTGAGGATCCAAATACCAACGGCGAATGCGGTGCCGTCCGCCATGCGCGATAAAGCGCGATTGCGAGCGCTCGCGCGAGAGCGTCGGGCATCACTCCACGATCCCGGATTCACACGGCGCTTGGCAGAACAGGCCGATAAGCTCGCGATTGCACCTGGCATGATCGTAGGCGGGTATCACGCCCATCGGGACGAGGCCGATCCCGACTTGCTGCTGAAATCGCTGGCGCAATTGGGTGCGCATGTCGCTTTTCCACGCGTGATCGCGAAGGATGCGGGCCTTGATTTTCATGTTGTGCCCGACGGCGAGATTTTGTCACCCGGCCGTTATGGCATTCATGAGCCTCTGGCGGAGTGGCCGAAGGTAGTGCCCCAGCTTATCTTGGTGCCGCTTCTGGCCTATGACGATCAAGGTTATCGTCTTGGTTATGGTGGTGGTTATTATGACCGCACGCTTGCCTCGCTCTCAAGCACGCGCGCAATAGGCATTGCCTATGCCGGACAAAGAATGGAAATCCTTCCCCATGAGTCGCACGACCTTCCCCTCGACGCCATCCTCACCGAGGCTGGTCTGAAAGAGTTCCAGTGATGAAAATTCTGTTTCTGGGCGACGTTATCGGCAAGCCGGGCCGCGACGCGGTGGCCGCGGAATTGCCCAAACTGAAGACGCGCCTTTTGCCGGACCTGGTGATAGCGAATGGCGAGAATGCGGCCCATGGCTTTGGCCTCACCCGTTCCATCGCGGAGGAATTTTTCGCCATGGGCATCGACGTGATCTCGACTGGCAATCACTGGGCCGATCAGAAGGAAATTCTCACCTATATCGACAGCGAGGACCGCATCCTGCGTCCTCAGAATTATCCCAAGGGCACGCCCGGCCGGGGCGCCAACCTGTATCAGACGCCGCATGGCAGCGTGCTGGTGATCAATCTGATGGGGCGGGTCTATATGGACGCGCTGGACGATCCTTTTGCGGCCGCAGAGGCCGAGCTTTCCGCATGTCCGTTGGGCCATGCCGCCGACGCCATAGTAGTGGACATGCATGCCGAGACCACTTCGGAGAAGATGGCGATGGGACATTTCTGCGATGGTCGCGCCAGCCTCGTCGTTGGTACCCATACTCATGTGCCCACCGCCGACGCCCAGATTTTGCCAGGCGGTACGGCCTATCAAAGCGATGCGGGGGCTTGCTGCGATTATGATTCCGTGATCGGGATGGACAAAACCGAACCCTTGCAGCGCTTTGTGCGCAAGATTTCCAGCACACGCTTCTCCCCGGCCACTGGACCGGCGACTGTCTGTGGCGTCTTCGTGGAAACCGGCAAGGGTGGCCTTGCCACGCGCATCGCGTCAGTCCGGGTGGGCGGACGGCTTGAACAGGCGCTTCCCCAGTAGCGCTCAACCCGCCTCTCGAAGTGCCCGCTCCACCGCGCCTCCCAGGCGCCGCCATTCGTCCGAAAGATCGAACAGCCGCCTTATGCCCTTGGAGGTCAGCGCATAATAAACCCGGATACGGCCGCTGGCGGGGCGGCGTTGGGTCTTGAGCAGACCCTCCGCCTCCAAAGCATGAAGGAGGGGGTACACTACCCCTTCTTTCAGCGACACGGTGCCGCCGGTCGCCGTGCCAATCGCAGCTACGATCTCGTAGCCATACATTTCCTCCCGCGCCTTCAACAGGCTGAGGATCAGAAGCTCCGGCACCCCGGACATGAACGGAGGATTGGTGGCCACGAATCCTTTATACCTACTTTTAATAGGTAATCTCTACCTATTGTGAATAGGTATATGAATTTCTCTGTCACACCAATGGCTTGAAGTCACGCCGAGCCAGCAAGACGATACCCTGAACGGCCGCGAAGACCGGGCCGCTGGGCGGATTCCTGCTCCCGGGCACCGGTTCCCGGCAAGCCGGTGGGACTTGAAAGAGACGAGCCCGGGCGGCTATTTGACCCGCCAAAATTCAGGCGAGCGACCCATGGCCGGCCACAGTCAGTTCAAGAACATCATGTTCCGCAAGGGACGCCAGGATAAGGAGCGGTCCAAGCTCTTTTCCAAGCTCGCCCGCGAAATCACCGTCGCGGCCAAGTCGGGCCTGCCCGACCCCGCCCATAACCCCCGGCTCCGCACCGCGATCATCGCTGCCAAAGCGGAGTCGATGCCCAAAGACAATATCGAGCGCGCCATCAAGAAGGCCATGGGCGGCGATGCAGAGAATTACGACGAGATCCGATATGAAGGCCGCGGTCCCGGTGGAGTGGCCATCATCGTGGAGGCCATGACCGACAATCGCAACCGGACCTCGGCCGATGTGCGAGCAACATTCTCCAAATATGGCGGGGCGATGGGCGAGACCGGATCAGTCACCTTTCTTTTCGATCATGTGGGCGTGGTCACCTATCCAGCGGCCAAAGGCAACGAAGACCAAATGCTGGAATTGGCGCTGGAAACCGGCGCAGACGAATGCATCTCGAACGGCGAGAGCCACGAATTCCTCACCTCGCCGGAAAACTTCGCACCGGTCCGCGAGGCGCTGGAAGCAAAGCTGGGTCCGCCTCAGTCCGCGGCGATCACTTGGCGGCCCCAGAACACCGTGGCGGTGTCGGACGAGGCGGGCGAGAGCCTGATGAAGATGATCGAGATTCTGGACGATCACGACGACGTCCAAAACGTCTACGGCAATTACGAACTGTCCGACGCTCTGATGGCGAAGATGGGCGAGTAGTCAGCGAGTCTTTCAACTCACGCACCATACGCGCATTGAAGCGTGCGAACGGAACGGGCACAAAGGTGCCATGGTCGCCGCAGCGATTCGCATTCTTGGCCTCGACCCTGGCCTAGGCCGGATGGGTTGGGGAATGATCGCGCTCGAAGGCACCAGGCTCTCTCATGTCGAACATGGCGTGATCGCGACCCGCTCGGTTATGGGGCTGGGCCAGAGACTGATGATCCTGCACACTGCGCTTACCCAAGTGATGGCCAGGCTTTCGCCTCAAGCGCTTGCGGTCGAGCAAGCCTTCGTCGCGCGCGATCCCTCCGCCGCGCTTAAGCTCGGCCATGCGAGGGCCATAGCATTGCTCGCGGGCGCGGAAGCCGGATTGGAAATCGCCGAATATTCGCCCAACCAGATCAAGAAATGCGTAGTGGGCGCGGGCCATGCCGGCAAAGAGCAGGTTCAGTTCATGGTCCGGCGTCTTTTGCCCCAATGCCGCGTCACGGAAGCCGACGCGGCAGACGCACTGGCTGCGGCGATCGCCCATGCCCATCTGGCCGGGACGCGCGCCCGCATCATGGGCGCGCAATGATCGGGAAATTGACCGGCATCGTCGATTCCATCTCCGAGGATGGCGTGATCCTGGAGGTGAACGGGGTGGGCTACCTGGTGCAGTGCCCGTCCTCTACCTTGTCGAGGCTGGCGGCCGGTGCCCATGCCAGCCTGATGATCGAGATGAAAGTGAGCGAGGATGCGATCCGGCTTTTCGGCTTCGCCTCAGCCGAGGAACGAGAATGGTTCCGGCTGCTCCAGACCGTGCAGAGCGTGGGCGCCAAGGTAGCGCTGTCGGTGTTGTCCACTTTATCTCCGCGGGAATTGCAGCGGGCACTCGCGCTTTCCGACAAGGCCATGATCGGGCGCACACCCGGGGTGGGGCCCAAGCTAGCGCTGCGAATCACCACGGAGCTCAAAGATAAGGCGCCCGCGATGATGATGCGGGGCGAAACTGATCATCGTGCGCCGGTAACGGCGCCGCGCGGTGCATCCGCCGACGCGGTCGCGGCGCTTCTCAAGCTGGGCTATTCCGATGGCCAGGCGGCGGAAGCGGTGGCGCGCGCCGTGAATGATCTGGGCGAGCAAGCCGAAACCGGCTCGTTAATCCGCGAAGCCTTGCGCGGAATGGGACGCTAGATGGTCAAGGCATTGAAAGGGGAAGAGGGGCGCGTCGTCACGCCGGAGCGGCAGGAGGATGACGCGCTGGAATCGTCGCTCAGGCCCAAGCGACTTGCCGATTTCGTGGGCCAGCAACAGGCACGCGACAATCTTTCCGTTTTCATCGAAGCCGCCAAGGCACGGGGTGAAGCACTTGACCATGTCCTGTTCTCGGGGCCCCCGGGGCTTGGCAAGACGACACTGGCGCAAATAGTGGCGCGCGAATTGGGCGTGAATTTCCGCTCCACCTCTGGGCCGGTGCTGGCCAAGGCGGGAGATCTCGCCGCCATCCTCACGAATCTCGAACCGCGTGACGTCTTGTTCATCGACGAGATTCACCGCCTTAATCCCGCGGTGGAGGAAATTCTTTATCCGGCGATGGAGGATTTCGAACTCGATCTGGTAATCGGCGAGGGGCCGTCGGCGCGCTCGGTGAAGATCCAGCTCGCGCCGTTCACGCTGGTCGGCGCCACCACTCGCTCGGGCCTCATCACCACGCCATTGCGCGACCGGTTCGGCATTCCAATCCGGCTCAACTTTTACACGGCCGAGGAGCTTTGCTTGATCGTGGCAAGAGGCGCCCGAGTACTGGGTTTTGATCTCAGCCATGACGGCGCACGCGAGATCGCAGGACGCGCCCGCGGGACGCCGCGCATCGCAGGCCGTCTGCTGAAACGGGTGCGTGATTTCGCCTCGGTGGGGGGCCACGCCAAGGTGGATGCCAAGATCGCGGATCAGGCGTTGACGCGGCTGGAAGTAGACCATAGAGGTCTGGATGCATTCGATAAGCGCTACCTCCGTCTGATCGCTGAGAATTTTGGCGGCGGTCCGGTGGGAATCGAAACCATCGCTGCGGCGCTTGGCGAAGCGCGCGACGCAATCGAGGAAATCGTCGAGCCTTATTTAATGCAGCAGGGATTCGTGCAAAGAACGCCCCGCGGGCGGCTTTTGACAGGATCGGCCTATGGCCATTTAGGGCTGGCCCAGCCGCCGGAAAGTCCCACTCAAATTGGCTTGTTTTCGGACGACAATGAATGATGGTGTCAAAGGGCTGGGCCATTTCGAAGGCAAGATTCACGTCCTGCCGCTCAGGGTCTATTACGAAGACACCGATTTGTCGGGCGTGGTCTATCACGCCAATTACCTGCGCTATATGGAGCGCGCGCGCACCGAATTTTTCCGCCTGGCGGGGGTCGAGCGTATGGCGGAACTGGAGGCAGAGGATCCCACGGCCTGGACGATCCGCGAGGTCAAGGTGAGTTATCATCGTGCGGCGCGCGTAGACGATGCACTGACAGTCAGAACCCGCCTGGCGGCGCTTTCGGGTGCGCGCATCGGCGCGGTGCAAAAAATCTATGCCGGCGAAATCCTGCTGGTGGACGGCCGGATCGAGGCTTGCATCGTTACTTTGAAAGGCCAGCCACGCCGCCTGCCGCAACAGCTGCGTGATTTGTTAACACCTTACCTTGCAGAAACAGATACTTGAAGGTGATTCCTTTCCTTGCGCCCTACTTCGGTCAATTTTAAATGCGCATCTCTTCCACCGCGTGTCCTCGCGCGAAACAAGGTGTTCCCATGACATTGAAGCGAGTGCTCGCCCCTATACTTTTTGTCATCCTGGCGTTCGCGGCCGGGACAGCGATGGCGCAGCAGGGACCCGAAGCGGCGCCATCCGGGCCACCGGCAACCACCCAGCCCATGGCACCTCCCGTGGCCGCTCCCACTACCAATGTCGATATCGGCGGCCTCGCGCAGATGGGCAATGTGGCGGCGGGCGGCTTTTCGGTGGTGGAAAGTTTTCTACGCGCCGATGCGATCGTGAAGACGGTGATGGTGCTTCTGCTATTGGCCTCGCTGTGGTCCTGGGCCATCATCATCAACAAGTGGATCGTGCTGGGGGGGCTAAAGCGCAAGGCTGCGCGCTTCGAGAAGGTCTTCTGGTCGGGCCAATCGCTGGATGAGCTTTATCAGCAATTCGCCACCCACAATGATCATCCCCTGGCGGCAGTATTCGTGGCAGCCTTGCGCGAATGGCGCCGCTCCTTTGAAGGCGGCCCGCCCAGGGAAAGCCAGATGGTGGGTGTCAAGGAACGCATCGACAAGGCCATGAGTGTCACCATCGTCCGCGAGACCGACGGCATCGAACGGCAATTGGGCTTTCTGGCTACGGTGGGATCAGTCTCGCCCTTTATAGGTTTGTTCGGCACGGTATGGGGCATCATGAATTCTTTCAGCGCCATTGCGGCGCGTCATGACACGACTTTGGCGGTGGTGGCGCCTGGCATCGCCGAAGCCTTGTTCGCCACAGCGATGGGTCTCTTCGCCGCGGTTCCGGCTGTGATTTTCTACAATCGCTTCATCAATGAGATTGGCCGCTATTCCAACCGGCTGGATGCGTTCGCCGAGGAATTCTCCGGCATCCTCTCGCGGCAATTGGAGGATAAGATACGCTAATGCCCGCCATCATGCAGCCCGGCGTATCGAGAGGACGGCGAAACCGCCGCCGGCCTTTGGCCGAGATCAATGTCACACCCTTTGTGGACGTGATGCTGGTGCTCTTGATCGTCTTCATGGTGACGGCGCCGCTTCTGACCGTGGGCGTGCCGGTGGACCTGCCCAAGACGAGGGCTCCGGCGCTTGGCCAGGACAAGGAGCCGCTCTCGGTTACGATTTCCAAGAACGGAAGGATTTATTTGCAGAAGGAAGTGGTGACCCAGGATCAGCTGGTGCCAAAGCTCCAAGCAATCTCGCAGAACGGCTATGATCAGCGCATTTTTGTGCGGGGCGACCAGACAGTGGATTACGGCCGGGTGATGATAGTGATGGGTCTTCTGGCCAGCGCGGGGTTCACCCATATCGGCCTGGTGACGGATGTCGCAAAGCCAAAACCAGACGAGAAGCGCTAACCGGGGTTTCGGGCTGCGCCCGCCGCGCCCCACCACGGCGCGAGGTCCGCGCGCGGGCCTTGCGGTGTCGCTCTTGCTTCACGCCGCTTTGATCTCGGCCACCTATCTCACATGGTCGCGGATGGTGAATGTCTCGGAAGAAAGCCATGCGGTGCCGGTCGATCTCATTACGGTGACCAAAGAAACCAATGTCGCGGCCATGGCGCCGCCACCGCCGCCCCAGCCAGCCAAAGTCGAAGTCCCGGTGCCGCAGGTGGAGCCACCGGCGCCGCCGCAGCTCCAAGATGTCGAGCCGGCGCCCGAACCGCCGATGCCGCGCTTCAAAATCGAGCCTGAGAAGAAAACGGAGCAGCAAACCAGCGAGCCCAACAAGAAGCAGACCAGCCAGGATTTTGCCGCGCTGCTCAACAAGCTCACGGCTCAGCCCAAGACCCCGCCCAACACCAAAGCGGGTCCGCGCACGGTCCAAGGGATCGGCGCCGCCACCGCCATGACCGCCGATCTCGCTGATGCGCTCAAAAGCCAGATCTATCAATGCTGGAGTCCGCCAGTGGGCGCGCCCAACGCCAACGATCTGGTTGTGGATTTCGATCTCACTCTCAATCAGGACGGAACGCCCAGCAGCGCCGACTCGTCCGCGCTCAATTCGAGCAATCCCTTTACGCGCGCCGCTGCAGAAGCCGCCAGACGCGCCATCTTTCAGTGCCAGCCTTATAAATTGCCCGCCGATCGCTATACCCAGTGGCGCGAGATTAATCCCTTACGCTTTGATCCTCGGCAGATGATGGATCAATGACGCCAAAAAAAGGCCCGCATCGGGAACGAGGATGGGTCAAATGTCTTTGGAGAATGGCATGAAGAATCTGTTGCTCGTTTGTGTCCTGTTCGTGGCGGGGCTGGCTCCCTTGCCGGCACTGGCCGCCTTGCAGGTGGACGTTACGCAGGGCAATCAGCAGCCGCTCCCCATCGCCATTCCTGACTTTGTGGCGGGCGATCCTTCCCAGGCCCAGACGGGCGCCAACATCGCACAAGTAGTGCGCGCTGATCTGGAGCGTTCCGGCTTATTCAAGCCGATCGACCCAAAGGCATTTGTCGAACACATCACCAACATCAATGCGGCGCCCAATTTCGCCAACTGGCGGGTGATCAATGCGCAAGGGTTGGTGGCGGGCCAAGTGGGGCTTCAGCCGGATGGCCGCCTGAAAGTCGAATTCCGCCTCTGGGACGTTTTCGGCGAAAGCCAGATGCTAGGTCAGCAATTCTTCACCCAACCGGAAAATTGGCGCCGGGTCGCCCATATGGTGTCGGACGCGATTTACTCGCGCATCACTGGTGAGTCTGGATACTTCGATACCCGCATCGTCTTCATTTCGGAGTCCGGCCCCGCCACGCATCGTATCAAGCGGCTGGCGGTAATGGACGAGGACGGCGCCAATCCCATGTTCCTCACCCGCGGTGATTATCTGGTGCTCACTCCGCGCTTCAATCCCACGGCGCAAATGATCGCCTACATGTCTTATATCGCCACCAAGCCGCACATCTATCTATTCGACCTTGAGACCGGCAAACAGGAGGAACTTGGCAATTTCCCGAACATGACCTTTTCCCCGCGCTTCTCGCCTGACGGCAACAAGGTGGCGCTGGCGCTGGAGACGGCTGGCAATTCCGACATCTATGTGATGGATCTGCGTTCGCGCGCGGTCCAGCGACTTACCACAGATCCCGCGATCGATAGTGCCCCATCTTTCTCGCCGGATGGGCGGCAGATCGCTTTCGAATCCGATCGTGGCGGCTCCAAGCAGGTCTATGTTATGAATATTGACGGCTCGAATCAGCACCGAATCAGTTTCGGCGCGGGCGAAAACGGCACTCCGGTCTGGAGCCCCCGAGGCGATCTGATCGCCTTCACCAAGCAGCAGGGCTCGCATTTCGCCATCGGCGTGATGCGTCCCGACGGTTCAGGTGAACGCGTCATCACAAACGCGTACCATGACGAAGGTCCCACTTGGGCGCCCAACGGCCGCGTGTTGATGTTCACCCGCGAAGCCTCAAATAATCGCGGTTCTCAGATCTGGTCGGTTGACGTTACGGGAAGAAACGAGCAGCGAGTGATGACGCCGGGCGACGCTTCTGATCCGGCCTGGTCCCCCCTTATTCAATAGACGTAAACGGTTTGCCAGGACGTCTAATGTGTCCATCGGATACATAACGCACACGGAAGCAAGAATTTTAAGGAAAAATTTGCTTGCGTAAGGGGTTCCCGAGAGGCATATCCGGAAGGAGCCTCGGGGTGGCGGCGTGCTGTCGTGACGCCGAACTAGAATTGAAATTGCCGGTTTTTTGGTACTTTTCGCCGCCTTACACGTTTCGCCCTCGGATGGTCATTACCTCAGGCGCCATCCGCGCCGCCTTTACTTTCTCGGGAGATCGATTGCCATGATGAAATTTTCCAGCACGTTGAGATTTGCCGCGTTGTCCGCGGCGTTGCTGGTGGCCGCTTGCACACACAAACAAGAAGCGGTCAACACCGCTCCGCCGCCCGCCGCGCCGCCGCCTCCGCCCCAACAGGAAGTCACCTCCAGCATCATTCCTGGCAGCGCCCAGGACTTTAAGGTCAATGTAGGCGACACCGTCCATTTCGCCTTGAACCAGTACAATATCGAGGACAATGACAGGAACACGCTGAACAAGCAGGCCGCCTGGCTCGGCCGGTATCCCTCAGTCCGCCTCAACATCGAAGGTCATTGCGACGAACGTGGAACTCGCGAATATAATCTTGCGCTGGGCGCCCGCCGGGCGAACGCAGTGAAAGAGTATCTGGTTGCCCAGGGCGTTTCGGCCAGCCGGCTGGAAACCGTGTCCTACGGCAAGGAACGTCCGATTTGCACGGAATCCAGCGAGGATTGCTGGGCGCAGAATCGCCGCGGCGTCAGTGTCATCACGGGTGGCGCGAACTCGTAATCGCCGTTTAAACTAGAGGGAAGGGCGCGGGATCGCTCTCGCGCCCTTTTCTTTTTCGCGAGGACGCCATGAACACGCGAGCTGCCATTCTTTCCTTAAGTCTGGTCCTATCAGGTACGGCGATCGCCACCTTTCCCGCTCACGCGCAAATCTTTGGCGAGAGCGACGAGGAAAAGGCGGCGCGCAAGGCGCATGAGGACGGCCAAGATGCCCAAATCACCCAATTGGGCAATCGAGTACAGGAATTGGAAGACAAGGTGAGGAGCCTCACCGAAACTCTGGCCAACACCACTGGCGCCAACGAACAGCTTTCTCATGAGATTCAGGAACTGCGCCTGAAGCTCGACTCGCAACAAAAGGATTTTGCCTATCGGTTCTGCATGCTGTCGGCTCAACAGCTTGGCGCGGGCGATCAGGGACTGAATTGCGGCGGTACCGGCACCGCGCCGCCCCCCGCCGCCACCGCGCAAGGACCAGCCGGTAACTTGGCCCCCGGCACTGCCTTGCCGCCAATCAATGGCGAACAGGGCGCGTCCACGCCGTCACAAGACATGGCATCGGGCCAGCCACAACAATTGGGCAAGCCGCCCGGCACATTGGGCACCTTGCCCGCGAACGATGTTCCTGCAAACACGCCGCCTCCTTCGCGCAGCGGCAAAAGTCAGTACGATCGCGCGATGAACATGCTGGCGAAGGCACAATATACAGAAGCCAGCGCCGCATTCAGGGCCTATGCCGATGCCAATCCGACCGACCATGACCTTTCGGCTCAATCGATTTATTGGGTTGGCGACATCGCCTATGTGCAGCATGATTATCCCAACGCTGCCCGCGCTTTTGCCGAGCAGATCAAGAAATATCCCGACTCCGACCGCAGTCCCGACAGTATGTTGAAGCTGGGCCAATCGCTGCTCGCGGAGGGTCAGACCAGCGGAGGATGCACGACCCTTGCGGCGCTCAAGACCAAATACCCCAACGCGCCGACTGCCACGCTTACGGCCGCGGCAGGAGCGCGCAAAGCAGCCTGCCGGTAATCTCTCGGCGGAAAAGCGCTCTCGGTGGGACGACATCTTTGCCGAGGCAATGGCACGCGTGGGCGCGCCTTGGCCGGCGGCAGTGGCGGTGTCGGGCGGCGGCGACTCCCTGGCTTTGATGCTTTTGCTGGCGACTTGGTCCAAAGCCCGCGGCCTCGCCAAGCCGGTAGCTCTAATCGTGGATCACGCCTTGCGTGAAGGCTCGGCGGCCGAAGCGAAGAAAGCGGCGAAGATCGCGAGGAAGGCGGGTCTTCAGGCACACATACTCACCCGCAAGGGCGCGCGACCTAAATCAGGGATCGAGGCGTTGGCGCGGGATGCGCGCTACGGCCTGATGGGGCGCTGGCTTAGGCGGCATGGCGTCGAGCATCTCTATGTGGGCCACACGCTGGACGATCAAGCGGAGACGTTTCTGCTGCGTCTGGGCCGGGGCAGCGGCTTGGACGGACTCTCCGCGATGCGCGCGCAGGCGTCTTTTCCGGTGCCGGGGTTCGAGGAATTGATGCTGGTGCGCCCGCTGCTTCGCATCGGCAGATCCGATCTGCGCGCCTATCTTAAAAACCTGGGCCAGGACTGGCTGGACGATCCTATGAACAGCGAGGCTCGCTTTGCCAGAAGCCGCATCCGCGCGCTCATGCCCCATCTGGAGGCAGCTGGCCTGTCGACGGTCCGCATCGCCGATGCCGCGGCCCACTTGGCCCGGGCCCGAACCGCCTTGGAGCTGGCGACCGAGGCTGTGCTGACGCGGGCGGCCCGGCCTGATGGCCAACGCGTGATCCTGGACGCGAAAGCCTTGGTCGCAGCCCCCCGGGAAATGGGCCTGCGCGCCTTGGCCGCACTCCTGATGGCCGTGTCAGGCGAGCCCTACCGGCCCAGATTTGAGGCGCTCGAGCGGCTCTTTGACCGCCTCGGTCAGGGAAAATTGGGCGGCGGTGCGACACTTCACGGCTGCCGCCTCTTCCCAGCGCCGCGCGCCTCCCAGCTTTTCGGCCCAGAATCGTTTGTTTTGGCGAAGGAAAGTTCCAGAAAGGCCGCAAAAAGGCCTTAACTATCTTGTCCCATTGCGCATTGCGAAGAGAGCATGAATTTCTTAACGTTTTGAAGGCTGGCAATAGGCTAAAAACGTTCCTATCTATTCAGAAGCCCGGGGCGCGATGCCCGCGCCCGGGCTTGGGCCTTGATGAAAGGATGCCTCTTTGAACAACCTGCGAAATCTCGGCCTGTGGATCCTTATCGCGGTCCTTTTGGTGTTCCTGTTCAACCTGTTCCAGGGAACGGGCACGCATGCCACAGCCAGCGCCATCACCTATTCAAAATTCAATGAAGAGGTGATGCAGAACCAAGTTCGCAAAGTCACCTTCCAGGGCGAGCAGGTGAAGGGCGAGATGGTCAGCGGCCAGCCCTTCACCACCACCGTTCCCGCCAACGACAACACGCTTTGGCCGATGCTGAAGGCTCACAATGTGGACACCGCTGTGTCGCCTGCCGATGATGGCATGCCGTCGCTGGTCGGCATTTTCGTGAACTGGTTCCCCATGCTGCTTCTGATCGGCGTGTGGGTGTTCTTCCTGCGGCAGATGCAATCAGGCGGCGGCAAGGCGATGGGGTTCGGCAAATCGCGCGCCAAGCTTCTGACCGAACGCCAAGGCCGCGTGACATTCGAGGACGTGGCCGGAGTGGATGAGGCCAAGGACGATCTCAAGGAAATCGTGGACTTCCTGCGCGATCCGCAAAAATTCCAGCGCCTTGGCGGCCGCATTCCCAAAGGCGTGCTCCTGGTCGGGCCGCCGGGAACCGGCAAGACTTTGCTCGCGCGCGCCATCGCGGGCGAGGCCAATGTGCCCTTCTTCACCATCTCCGGCTCGGACTTTGTCGAGATGTTCGTGGGCGTGGGCGCTTCGCGCGTGCGCGACATGTTCGAACAGGCGAAAAAGAATTCGCCGTGCATCGTCTTCATTGACGAAATCGACGCTGTGGGCCGTCACCGCGGAGCAGGTTTGGGCGGTGGCAATGACGAGCGCGAACAGACCTTGAACCAGTTGCTGGTCGAGATGGACGGCTTCGAGGCCAATGAGAGCGTGATCCTGATCGCCGCCACCAACCGGCCAGACGTGCTGGATCCGGCGCTGCTGCGTCCCGGCCGTTTCGACCGCCATGTCGTGGTGCCCAATCCCGATCTCGCCGGCCGCGAAAAAATCCTGCGCGTGCATCTGCGCAAGGTGCCGCTGGCGCCCGATGTGGACCCGCGCATCCTCGCCCGCGGCACGCCCGGCTTCTCCGGTGCCGATCTCGCCAATTTGGTCAACGAAGCGGCGCTTTTGGCCGCCCGGCGCGGCAAGCGCGTAGTGATGATGACCGAACTGGAAGACGCCAAGGACAAAGTTATGATGGGCGCCGAGCGGCGCTCCATGGCGATGAGCGATGAAGAAAAGAAGCTCACTGCTTTCCACGAAGGCGGCCACGCTATCGTGGCGCTGAATGTCGTGGGCTCTGATCCCATCCATAAGGCCACCATCATTCCGCGCGGCCGTGCGCTGGGCATGGTGATGCGGCTGCCCGAGCGCGATCAACTGTCGCTCACCCGCCAAAAGATGCTGGCCGATCTCTGCGTCGCCTTTGGCGGGCGCATTGCCGAGGAACTGGTGTTCGGCCACGACAAGGTCACTACCGGCGCTCAGAGCGATATCGAGCAGGCCACTCGCATGGCGCGTGCGATGGTGACTCGCTTCGGTATGTCGGACCAGCTCGGCCCGATTGCCTACGCCGAGAATCAAGAAGAAGTTTTTCTGGGCCACAGCGTCTCGCGCACCCAGAATGTCTCGGAAGCCACCGCACAGAAGATCGATGCGGAAATCCACCGCATTGTTGATGAATGCTACGCCAAGGCGAAGGACATCCTCACCACCAATCTGGCGGACCTGAATCTGCTGGCCCGCGGCCTGTTGGAATACGAGACGCTGACCGGCGATGAGATCGTGGCGCTGCTCAAAGGCATTCCGCCAGTACGCACACCTTATGAAGATCCGGTGCTGCCGCCCCGTGGCGAGGGCACCTCGGTGCCGGTGGCGGGCAAGCCTCGTGGCCAACAGCCGCCGCCGATTATCAATCCCGAGCCCCAGCCCGGTCACTGAGTCTATTAAGGCGCTGGCCTTTGCGTCCTGAGTGCGTCGCGGGTGCTCACGTGCTATACGCGCGCGCGCCATGCCTTCTCAGTCCGCGAAGTCTTGCGGACCCACCTAAACGCATGTCTGCGTCGCTTGCGCTCCAATTTTCCTCGCGTGGGTCGCAGTAATTACGATTCACGAGTTCGGCCATGCCGCCGCTGCGTGCTAAGAAATGTTGGTTGCTGACGGCGATAAATTAGTTCATGAAAATCCTCGGCATTCTCAACATCACCGAAGATTCCTTTTCCGACGGCGGGAAGTTCCTGGCGCCGGAGGCTGCGCGCGCGCATGGCCTGGCGTTGCTGGAAGAGGGCGCCGACATCCTGGACATCGGAGCGGCCTCGTCCAATCCCGACGCCAAAAGGATTTCGCCCGAAACCGAGATCGCGCGGCTCAAATCGGTTCTGCCAGTGTTTCGTCAACACGGCGCGATCATTTCCATCGACTCTTTTTCGTTGCCGGTGCAGCGATGGGCCCTCACGGAAGGCGTCGCATATCTCAACGACATTCACGGTTTCGCTGAGCCTTCGATTTATCCAGAGCTCGCCCAAGCCAGGGCCAAATTGATTGTGATGCACGCGATCCAGAATGAGGGCGCCGCGACGCGTGCCGACGTCCCCGCCAGTGAGATTTTCGCGCGTGCCGTTTCCTTTTTTGAGAGGCGGCTGGCGGCCCTGGCCAAGGCCGGTATCGCAGCCGACCGGCTGATCTTGGATCCCGGCATGGGGTTCTTTGTGGGCAGTGATCCGGAAAACTCTCTCACCCTGTTGCGGCGTCTTCCTGATCTCAAAGCAAGGTTCGACCTGCCGATTTTGGTGTCGGTTTCGCGAAAATCATTCTTGCGAAAAATTACCGGTCAGAGCGACCCCGCCGGCCTGCCGGTCCTGGCTGGCGGTCTGGCAGCGGAGCTTTATGCAATTTTTCAGGGGGCCGATTATCTGCGCACCCATGCGCCGGGGGCCTTGACCGCGGCACTCAAGACCCGATTTGCCATCGGCGGCAAAGGATTTTTACCAAAGCCGGGGTTAGATTAGGATGGTTCGGGGGCGCCAGGACCGGTTGAGCAGGGTAAGTTCATATGACTCGTAAATATTTCGGCACCGATGGAATTCGCGGCCGTACGAACGCTTCGGTGCTCACGCCGGAGATCGCCATGAAGACGGCCATGGCGGCGGGGCGCATTTTCACGCGCGGCGCCCATCGTCACCGGGTGGTGATCGGCAAGGATACAAGGCTTTCGGGCTACATGATCGAAAGCGCCCTGGTTTCTGGCTTCACGGCGGTCGGCATGGACGTCTTCCAGTTCGGGCCCCTGCCCACGCCCGCGGTCGCCATGCTCACAAGGTCTCTGCGTGCCGATATCGGGGTTATGATCACCGCCTCGCACAATCCCTATCAGGACAATGGCATCAAATTCTTCGGTCCCGACGGGCAAAAATTGTCCGATGCGGTGGAACTCGAGATCGAGCACCTGATGGATGGCGGCCTGGAGGCGGGCCTCGCCACCGGCGGGAATATTGGTCGGGCCAAGCGCATCGACGATAGCCAGGCGCGTTATATCGAATTCGCCAAGCGCACATTTCCCCGCAATCTCCGGCTCGACGGGTTACGCATTGTAATCGATTGCGCGAATGGGGCGGCATACAAGGTGGCCCCTGAAGTGATGTGGGAACTGGGCGCCGACGTTGTGCCGCTTGGCGTTTCTCCCGACGGTCTCAATATCAATCAGGATTGCGGTTCGACTGCGCCTCAGGCCATGTGCGCCAAGGTGCGGGAGGTACGTGCCGATTTCGGCATCGCGCTGGACGGCGACGCAGACCGGGTGGTGATGGCCGATGAAGAAGGCCGGATCATCGATGGCGACCAAATTCTGGCCTTGATCGCCAAAAGCTGGTCGAAAAGCGACATGCTTAAGGGCGGCGGCGTGGTCGGAACGGTGATGTCGAATGCGGGGCTCGATCGTTATCTCGGGGGGCTTGGCCTGAAGCTGGCGCGCGCTGCCGTGGGCGACCGCTATGTGCAGGAAGAGATGCACAAGGGCGGCTTCAACGTCGGCGGCGAGCAATCCGGCCATGTGATTCTTTCGGATTTCTGCACGACCGGGGACGGGCTGGTTGCGGCGCTGCAGGTTCTGGCGGCGATCGCGCAAGAGGGCAAACCGGCTTCCAAAGTCGCCCATCTCTATGAACCTTTACCGCAGATATTGGAGAATGTGCGTTTCCGGAAGGGCTCGCCACTCGACGATGCGCGGGTGAAATCCTCGATCGACGCCGCCAGGGCCAAACTGGGCGAGAATGGCCGCGTGCTGGTGCGCAAATCCGGTACCGAACCCCTGATCCGGGTAATGGCCGAGGGCGACGACGAAAAGACCGTCCGCGCAGTGGTGCGCGCGATCGCCGGCGCGATCGAAGAAGCGGCTGCTTAGGGCAAGATGCAACGGCTGCTGGTGATCGCCGGCTCGGATCCTTCGGCGGGAGCCGGGCTCCAGGCCGATCTGAAGACCGCCCAGGCATTCGGCGTCTATGCTCAGACGGTGGTCACGGCCGTCACCGTCCAGGACACCAACGGCGTGTACGGTGTCGAGACGATCAATCCCACCGCCGTAAAACGCCAAATTCAGGTTGCGCTAGGCGATATCGGCGCCGACGCCGTCAAGATCGGCATGCTGGGCAATGATGCGATTGCCGCTTCAGTTGCCGATGCCCTGAACCAGGTATCGCTACCCATGGTGCTCGATCCGGTGTTGGCCTCATCTGGTGGCAGATTGCTGCTGGATGAGAAGGGAATCGAAATCGTGAAAGCCCGTCTTCTGCCGCGAGCCCTTTTGGTCACGCCCAATTGGCCGGAATGCGAAGCACTGACCGCGATCCGGCCGGAGAATGACCAGGCCGTGAAAAAAGTGGCGGAAGCGTTCGTGCGGCTGGGCGCGCGCAATTTGCTGATCAAGGGCGGCCATGGCCGCGGAGCGACAGTTCGCGATGTCCTGATTGAAGCGGGCGGAAGAACTTCGATATTCGAATCGCCACGGCAAGACACGCGTCACACCCACGGTACGGGATGCGTTTTATCCAGCGCAATCGCCTCGAGCCTGGCGCAAGGCAAAACACTGGTAGAATCCGTGCGTCTTGCGCATGACTTCGTTCAGAAGGCGATCCGCACCGCGCCCGGCCTCGGCTCGGGCCACGGCCCCCTCAATGTCGTGCCCTGATATTTTGCCGACATAGAACGCAGGCAAAGGGGGTCAGATAAATGGATCTCTCACCATGATCGTGTCGTCGCGATCAGGGCTGGTGGAAAGAAGCGCCACCGGCGCGCCGATCAACTCTTCGACCCGGCGCACATATTTGATGGCGTTTGCCGGAAGATCGGCCCAGCTTCGTGCGCCTTTCGTGGATTCCTGCCAGCCTTCCAATGTTTCATAGACCGGCGCGAGATGCGCCTGAGCCTGCGCCGCGGCGGGCAAATGGTCGAGCATTTTACCGTCGAGGCTGTAGCCGATGCAGACCTTGATCTCGTCAAATCCGTCCAGCACATCCAGCTTGGTGAGAGCGATACCGTCGACACCGCCGGTGATCACGGTCTGGCGCACCAGCACCGAGTCGAACCAACCACAGCGGCGCTTGCGTCCCGTGACCGTGCCGAATTCGTGCCCCCGTTCGCCCAGTTTCTCGCCGATGGCATCCTTCAATTCGGTGGGAAATGGGCCTTCTCCCACGCGGGTGGTGTAGCTTTTGACGATGCCGAGCACTGTGCCGATCTCGCGCGGGCCAACGCCTGCGCCGGCAGCCGCCTGTCCGGCCACCGTGTTGGACGAGGTTACGAAGGGATAGGTGCCATGATCGATGTCCAGAAGCACGGCTTGCGCGCCCTCGAACAGAACCCGCTTGCCCGCCGTCCGCGCGTCGTGCAATTCGCGCCAGGATGAGCCGATGAAGGGCGCAATCTTGGGCGCGATTTCGCTTAGGGAATTGAGCAATGCGCGAGCGTCCGCCTCTTTGTGGCCAAAGCCTCGGCGCAGCACATTGTGATGGACGAGTAACCTATCCAGTTTGGCGGGCAAGGCGCCGAGATCGGTAAGGTCAATGGCGCGCAGCGCCCGCCGTCCTACTTTGTCTTCATAGGCCGGACCGATGCCGCGCTTGGTGGTGCCGAGTTTCTGGCTGGCCGCTTCCTCGCGCATTGTGTCCAGTTCGCGATGGAGCGGCAACACGAGCACGGCATTCTCCGCCAGGACCAGCAGATCGGGCGTGATCTTGAGGCCGGCCTGGCCGACCCGCGCGATTTCTTCTAGGAGCGACCAGGGATCGACCA
>Ga0126381_100002540_pt1 | contig 19707 bp, 18 predicted proteins | sample PanSoiMetPlot_28_FD_96465 | JGI IMG/M metagenome (GOLD analysis project Ga0126381, IMG submission 96465) | Tropical forest soil microbial communities from Panama - MetaG Plot_28 | ecosystem: Environmental > Terrestrial > Soil > Tropical forest > Bulk soil | place: Panama | collected 2016-02-17
AAAGCCCGTTCCGGGCTCTGGAAAGGATCAGCTGAGCACTGACATGATCGCGACTCGCAGACAATCCGCAAGCAGGGCAATCGTGCCAGCGATCCCGCAGGGTCTTGGCGACGTTCGCTCCGCCTTGGGGACTGTCGCCTTCAGGCGAGAGCGGAAAAGGCTTGCGGTGCGAAGGGCCGCTCGCTTTGTGTTAGTTGAGCGGCACCTATTTCGTTTGCCAATTCTGGCTGAAGCCTGTCATGAATCAAGCGCCGCGCACGAGTAGAGTCATCGCATTCGACACAAAGGATACGTGCGTTCTTGATCTCAAAGGCTGTGAGTGCCTCGCGAACGAAAGCAATTCGCATCTGCCCTTCGAAGAGCACTGTCTTGCCTTCGGCGAGCATCAGCTCGATTCTCTCCAACCATAGTCCACAGATGGAGTTCGGCCTACAATCCGCCGAGATCAGCTCCAATGGCTAATAAATTCCGGTATCGGCGAAGAGAAATTGCCACGAGCTGTCGAGGTAGAGCCAGCGCTGATCGCTGAACCAGCTGGTGGGCAGGGCGGGCACGTGCAAGAGAGTGTGGCCACCCATGCAGATCATCTCGGTGCCGTTCCAGCCAAGGAAGGTACGCGAGGCTAGGCCGACAGTTGCAGGATTGGTGACGCGGCGCAGGCAGACAGGACAGCGATGGCGCTGGTCGGCGAGCGCCCATCGGAATCCGGTGAGACAGACCAGGAAACAGGAGATGAGCTGGACGCACTCGGCTACCGGGGAGTAATTCGGGGTGTACCAGTAGGCCAGATCGAACGATGCAAAGAGCGCAATGCCGGCAATGAGCGCGAACTTTGCGCCAAGGAAGAGGAAGCGCCGCAGGCTCTGCTTGAACGAAGGCCGATGCGAGGTGAGATGCGTCTCTCCGAGGGATACGGAGGAGACGGCCGGCAGCGCGATGAATGCGAGGAAGAGGGCAAACTCGTAGAGATTCCAAGGTCCCTCAACAGGCTCGGTGAGCGGCGTCCCGCTGAGATCGATGTCGATGTTTTCGGGATCGCGCGCGGAGATCGTGATGCCGGGACTGGTACGCGCAGCCTGGCCTCGTGCAGAGAGCTGAGCGAATAAGTAGCCGGGAGTTTTCGCGGATACCTCAGTGGCGATCTGGGCGTCAGGCTCGAGCAACCAGACGTCAGGTGAGCCGGGAAGCTGCCAGGCGCCGGCTGGAGCAACGCCGGCGATGCGAACGCTGGCGTTCCCGATTCGAAGGATGCGGCCCGCGATCCGGGGATCGCCGCCGAAGGAACGCATCCATGCTTCGTGGCTGAGGACAATCGAGGACAGATCGGAGCCTGTTTCGGCAGTGTGGGTCAGAGGCAGACCGAGCGTCGGAAAGAGATTCGCAGTAGCGCGGGCGACGTTCCAGCAGATTCGGGCCGATCCTGAATCGGCGGTTTCGCGCCTGACGCGATAGAACGCGAGATTGTCGAAGAACCGTTGCGGTGTCTTCTTCCAGCCGCGATAAAGGTCGGCGGGAATGGAAGGCTTGGTGCGGGACGCAGCAGCTTCGCTGATGAGGAGAACGTTGCGGTCGATCTGGAAACGTGCTGCTTCGTTTTCGGCCTGCACGCCCGGGAGCAGGCTGGTGACCAACAGGCAGAGGAGCAGGATGACGAACAGCCACAGGAGCGTCTGGGCAGCGGAGCCGTGCATGTGCGCCGGCGGGGCGCTGGTCCTGTCGGACAGGTTACGGACGCAAAGTGCATCAGGGAATTCTCCCAGACAGAACCCGGTAATCTCGCGCTGAGAATCAAGGGAAAATGTCTCGTCGATGCTGATGCAGGAGCGCCGAACGTGCCAGAGTTCGGCCAACCACTCGCGACGCCATTCATCGCGATCGCACGAGGGGACCAGTAGCGCTGCACCGCTCAGAAGACCGCGTTGCAGGACCGAGAACGCAACTTCGGATGGAGACTTCATCGGGAACTTGCCTCCTCAGTCGAGATGAGGCGATCGAGAAGCGGATAGCGCTTGCGAGAGGCTTCGAGTGTGGCTCGTCCATCGGCGGTGAGCTTGTAGTACTTGCGCGGAGGGCGCTGTTCGGCGTCAGCGATGGACTGGCGCTCCCACTGCGAGCGGATGAGGTCGTCGCGCTCGAGGCGGCGCATGGCAGGGTACACCGTGCCGCTGGGCAGTCCCGTCATCTCCATGATGCTGAATCCGTAGACATAGCCGGCGGAGATTGCCTGCAGGATCATCGCGGCGGTGTGCGAGAGTTTCGCCTCAGCGGCCATGGCCAGCATTCTACCTATGTAGCAATCTACTTGACAAGGTTTTTGATTTATGTATGCTGAATGCTACATAGGGTAGACGTCGCGGTGGAAGGAAAAGGAGCTCCCTCGGCGGCTAAAGCCGCATTGAATGGCGCTTACTTTTGGCACGGTTGAGCCGTGCCCTTTCAAAAAGAAACTTACAGCGTGGCCGACAGGCAGGAGGTTGGAGTGCTCGAGGTTCAGCATCTTTGTCGCAGTTTTCGCACGATTCCGGCCGTAGTGGATGTGAACTTCAGGGTGGCTGCGGGGGAGATCGTCGGGTTCCTCGGGCCGAACGGAGCCGGGAAATCGACGACGGTGAAGATCATCACGGGAATGCTGCGGCCGGATGACGGCAGGGTGTTGTTCGAGGGACGGAATATCCGCGATGACATGGAAGCATATCGAGCGGTTCTGGGGTACGTGCCGGAGGAGGCGCACTTGTATGCGTATCTTTCGGGGCTGGAGTATCTGCAACTGGTAGGACGACTGCGCGGGATGAGCGAGGCGCTGATCGGGGCAAAGGCGACGGGGCTGCTGAGGTTGCTGCATCTTGAGTCGTGGCAGTACTCGCCGATTTCGTCCTATTCGAAGGGAATGCGACAGCGAGTGCTGATTGCGGCGGCGCTGCTGCACGATCCGAAGCTGCTGATTTTTGACGAACCACTTTCGGGCCTGGACGTAATCTCTGCGCGATTGTTCAAGGATCTGCTGGAGATGCTGGCGAAGCAAGGCAAGGCGGTGCTGTACATCTCGCACGTGCTGGAGACCGTGGAGCAGGTCTGCGATCGCGTGATCGTGATTGCAAAAGGGCGGGTGCTGGCGGATGCTTCGCCCGCCGAGTTGAAGACAATGAAAGGACTGCCGAGCCTGGAGAGCGTCTTTGCGCAGTTGGTCGAACAGCAGGATACGCGGGTTGCAGCAGAACAGATTGTTGAGGTCATGCAGGTTGCCCATGAGTGATGGATTCCAGAGATTGCTGATACAGGGAGATGTGCGGCCGGCGGTGCTGTCGCTGAATGTGCAGGCGGCGATGGGACCGGTGCGCGAGCCGCAGCGCGGTCAGTTTGAGTTGCTGGTGCGGCATTTCCTGGAGCGGTTTTTCAATCACGAGACCGCTTCGCCCGATGGAGACGGAAAGACTCGGCTGGTGCAACTGGCGTTCGCGGCGGGGTTGCCGGGGTTCATTCTAGCGGTGTACTTGTGGCCCGTATATCACCCTTTCCCAGGCTGGCCCCCGGGCAGCACGCGCGTTGGGCCGCCTCCATATTGGGTTCAGATGAATCATCATTTCTTCTTCGTCCTTTACTCGTTTGTTGCGCTTGGGCTGATCACGGTATTTGAGTGGGACCTCTTCTTCCCGGACTTGCTGGATGTGTTTGTGCTGGGTACGCTGCCAGTGGCCGAACGCAGAGTGTTCCTGGCGCGCGTGGCGGCGGTTGGGATCTTCGTTGCCGGGTTCCTCTTCGATGCGAATTTTCTGGCTCCGATTGTGTTGCCTGCGGCAACGGATCCGCCGAACCTGGCGCGGCTTCTGATTGGACACGTCGCGGCTGTTGCGGCGGGCGGATTGTTTGCTACCGCGACGATTGTGGCGGCGCAGAGCGCACTGCTCGCCGTGCTGGGAGAGCCCTGGTTCCGCAAGGTGTCGCTGCTGTTGCAGGGTGGGGCAGTGGCCGTGCTGGTGATGTTGTTGCTGCTGTTTCCCGTGCTTTCGGGTGTAACACCCGCGCTGCTCGAGTCAGGCAATTGGCTGGTGCTGTGGTTCCCTCCGTTCTGGTTTCTTGGTATTTATCAAAGTTTGCTGGATGGCCCGGAGGCTCTGCCGGTGTTTCATGAGCTGGGGCGGATTGGATTGACAGCGGTTGCAGGAGCGGTCTTTGTTGCAGTAGCCGCCTATCCGGTGGCGTATTTACGGCGGGTGAAGCATTTGATGGTTGGAGCGCCTACGCATCGAGAGCGCAACCATCTGGTTGCACCGTGGAATGTGGCGATTCACGCGAGCGCCGTGCGAACACCCGTGCGGCGGGCTGTGTTTCACTTTATTAACCAGACGCTGCTCCGGGTGCCGCGATATCGCATCCACCTTGTGCTGTGCGGCGGTGTGGGGCTCTCTGTTCTGATTGCAACTGTATTGCGCCTCGAGGTAATTCATGGACGATTGCAGGCGGAGGCTTCGGCGGACGGAATTCGGACCGCCGTGGGCATCGTCGCGTTCTGGGTGACGGTGGGGCTGCGCTCTGCTTTCGTGTCGTCAGGAAACCAGCGCGGGAACTGGATCTTCCGGTTTACGCATGGCAAGCCGGCACACTTCGACGCGGCGATCGAAGAACTGCTGGCATCAAAAGTCTGGGTGCTGTTGTGTTCGGCTGCGGTCACATTGGGCGTGGTGGGCTTGCTGCGCCTGGTGGCGCCGGTCGAGCTGAGGAGCTGGGCGGCGACTGCGGCGCAGACATTGGTGGGCTTGGGCGTTTGCGTGATCCTGACCGATGCCGCGTTTGCGAATGTCACGACGATTCCGTTTACGGGCGAGGCTTCAGGAGAGAAGCCGAACCTCGCGTTCACGCTACTGAAGTTCTTTACGTTCTTCCCGTTCGTGACCGGTGCAGCGTTAGCGTCGCAGTATTGGATCGAGCAGAGTTGGGCGCACTTCGGCGTGGCGGCGATCGCGATCCTGGTGGTGCATCTGTGGTTTCGGTATCGGCATCGGGAATCAGTGCGGATTCACAGTCTGCAGGCAGAAGTGGAAGAAGGAGAGGACGATTTTCCGATGCGGCTGGGGCTGAAGTACTAAGCCAGATCAGGGATGCGGAATAGCGACGTGGCTTTGCCGACACGCCGGGCACTTGACGAAACTTGGTCATGTGCAAACCGGGCACTGTGGAAATTTTTCAGCGCCGCCAAACCTTTTTATATTGTTGGAGCAGCGAAGGATCACAACTGTGCTTTTGCTCTTCGCGCTCCAAAGCGAATCTCGATCTTGCTGTTGCTACGGTAATAAAGCAATCGCGACAAATAGAATCAATTGTTCCGTCTGCATTTAGCCGGTGTACGAACTGTAATGTACAACTCTGAACCATGTTCGTCACTCCTCGCACCCGAACCTGATCCAGGCCCAGGGCGATGTCTTCCGTTACTATCCAGTAGCAATTTGCGTTCCGTCTCAAGCAGAGGACGGGTCAAGGTTCTGGACGCATAGGACTGCGAAGTCGCGACTGAATTCAACGCTGTTGGGCCTTCGGGTCCCCGTCCTTTCGGATCTCCTCGCCAGCCTGCGCCTTCTGTCCAGCCTTTGGCTTCCACGCCGTAGCCAGCGCTCTGCCGCTCGCAATGTCGCTCGGTGTCATTTGACTCTCTGCACTGTCGAGTTCGCTCTTGTAGAACCGTAGGTTCTTCTGGGCTGCCAGCGAGAGCCATAGTTCCGCCTGGACCGGGTCGCGAGGAAGGCTTGGTAGACCGTGAAGGTATGCCTTGCCAAGCAGGTACTGGGCGTCCTGGTTTCCCTGGTCAGCGGAGAGGCGAAGCAAATTGACTCCTTTGGTCACGTCCCTTTGAGGCAATAGATACATCGATCCCAGCATGAACTGAGCGTCGGCATTCCCTTGCGCCGCGGACGCTTCGAACCATTTGCCGGCCTGGTTGTCATCTTTAGCAACGCCTTGGCCCATCAAGTACATCCTGCCCAGGAGCAGTTGCGCCTCTGCGTTCCCGTGTTCGGCCAGCGGCGCACACTCTTTCAGCGCTGTGACATAGTCCTTTTCCTTGTAGGCCTGTTGGGCGGTTGCGAGATCAGCGCCGGCGGATAGACCCGCCGCGGACTGAACGATCGTTGTACAGCAAAGCAAAATCCAGAACAGCAGACGCATTCTCAATTTTTTCCCCTTTTAATCTATTTTGCCGGGCCCGGAATCCGCAGCCTCGAGCCCGGGCTTGAGGCTGCGGCAGTGATGTTCGCACATCTACGGGGTGTTGACCGGCACCACGCCTCCGGGCTTGTTGAACTGGAATATCTTGTTCTGTTGCACTGTCATATTGAGGGGCCCCACGCATGCCAGGGACTGGCTAATGCCGCTTCCGGCGAGGGTGTCTTTCCAACTTGTTGTTACGGTATACGTTCCGGATGACAGGTTCGTCACAATCCAGTCGAAGCTGTGGCCCGAAACGGTGCTTTCGTTGAAACTCAGGAAGCACCCACCGGCGATCGCCGTGCACTGGGTGGCGAGTGCTTGAAAGAGATTGGTACTGATCTGGATATACCGCGAGTCATACGTGACCGCGGTATTCGGAATAACTTGGGGGCTTCCGGGGCCAGTTACAGACACCGTAAAGTCCACTCCGGCCAGTGCAGAACTGCTCACGCCGCCCGTCGTGGCACCTTTCTGGTTCGAACTCACAGTGACGTCGGTGAGCAGGCCAACGACGGCTGAAGGCCTCACCACGAAGACGTTGCCATTGCCACTGCTGGTCTTGATTCCGGCGACAGCATTACCCATGCACTCGCCGCTTGCCGTCGTGCATGAGCTTGTGCCATCGGAGTTGAGGGTGCAACTCTGCTGACACTGAAATCCGCCTGTTATGTTGCCGTTTGTGTTGAGTGTGCAACCAACAAAGTTCTCTCCGGTGGTCGCATAGCTGAAGTTTCCGCTGCTTTGCGCGAAGGCCACGCCTGAGAACAAGAAGATCGCGCATGTGAGATACCGAAGACTCTTCATAGCGGAGAGACATGCGTACTTTTGCATAGCGATTTCCTCTTTCCCAAAAAATGGGAGTATTTTGGCCAGGCAACGTTGACCGATCAGGGAAGCAATGACTAGCGGGACTCGTGCTCGCCCACCTGAATTCCTCGGCGATATTTCTCGAGAGATCCGCGAAAACTGCCCCGGGTTCTTCTCATTCGCCGATGCGTTTAGCCGAAGGAGGAGCAGGTTTGACGCTCTTCAGCACAGAACTCGACTATGGCCCTAGAAACAAGCCGCGGGGTTCAACTCGATTGGCCGAATTCCGTTGTAGTTGTACACCGCATCCCTCGCGGCCGTACACATTACAGAGGTACGCAGAGATTCTGCGACTTGAGGAGTGGGCGAGGCCGAGCAAGCTCTCCAACAACCAAGTGCTGCATGAAAGACAAAGATAAGGACCTTTTTAACTAGGAAAAGCCTTGAACAAGGCATTTCAACTCGAGGGCAACGTCAGCAGCAGCTGGGGCAAGCCCGAAGGAGAACCCGTCGGCGGAAGTTTGCGACAGGCCTGGCCGGACTCACGGTAGTGGTCAGAGGCAGCTCCCGACGGATCATGATTATGCGGTTCCGACCCGCGAATATCAGCTCGATCAATCGTCGCCATTACCTGCCTTGGCTGCTGCTGACCCCTGTCCTCGATCCCCAAAAAACGACCAGCGCACCTTGACGGGTCACGACATATCAACTTCTGGTTTGCCGGTAACCGCCCAGAACGGCCAGCCGTGGCAGAAGGCGCGGTACTGCGCCCAGCTCAAATAGCGAGAGCCACCCCGGTTAAAAGGTGGCTCTCAAGCGGCCAGTCTGGAGGTTCTGGCCCCGGAAACTCCCTTACTTACTGGTAATCGTATGAGTGGGACAAATTACGACATTGCTGGAAGAAATATTTTTCCGGTTTGCCGGTCACTCGCTCACAATGTTCGTTTTTTGGGGGAGCGTCGGTTTGAGTTGCACTTCGGCGGCAACGTCAACGACCGGCTTATTTCCGCAGAATCTTGTCCATGGCCTTTCCTTTGGCTAGTTCATCCACCAATTTGTCTAGGTAACGAATCTGCTGCATGAGTTTGTCTTCGATTTGCTCCACACGATAGCCGCAGATCATACCGGTGATCTTGGAAACATTCGGGTTGATCTGTGGAGCTCGGGCAAAGAAAGTCTGAAAGTCAACCTTTGTCTCGATCTGCTGTTGCAGCGCCATTTCGTCGTAGCCCGTGAGCCAGTGGATGATGGCATGGACCTCTGCCTTCGTGCGCCCCTTTTTCTCCGCCTTGGCGATATAGTGCGGGTAGACGCTCGCGAACGCCATTCTGAATACCCTGGTGTTGTCCATACCGGCTTGTCCCTTCGATGCTATAAAATGGCCGGTTCGAATTGCACATCGAGTTTCTATCGGATTCAGCCAGGAATTCCGGCTTAGCAAACAGGGTTTCCGACGCAATCTTTACAAAATAAATGCGTTACAAAGCAGACATGCCGTCGCGCCGACATGACTGAATTTCGCGAGGCCAACAACGCCTTGCGAAACTGGAGAGACTTGCACTCTGCCGGTCAGCTTGGAGCCAGCCAAGCGGAATCCTGATGATGTTTTCATCACCGGCAGGGAGTTCCATTCAATCCGGGTGCCCTGATCTGTTTTTGGGGTCGGTATCCTGTCATTCCAATCTATCCCGGATTTCGATCGGTCTGTCTGGAAGTCGAGCAGTTCTGATTCATCAAGAGACACCAGGAGACGCTAAGTAGGCCAAGTGCCAAACAGTCAAACATCTCCAGTCACATCAGGAGACGAACTGGGACAGCACGGAAACAGTTCGGGCATCCCCCTCCAGGATGCCCGCTGCCTTGCGCCATCATTCACTGGCGCTGACTCAGCGCCAGTAGTAGTAGCCACCTGCCATGTAATACGGGCGGTAATACACGGGTGCGTACGGATAGGGCTGATATGGATTGCCGTAGGGTCCACGGCGATACAGATTCGGTCCGCCCGGATACAATCCCTGCGAAAGACGCATCGCCTCCTGTTGGCTCACGGGCGGCACCGTTACAGGAACCGTCAGGTGGAAACTCACCAGCGCCTCCGCGGGAATCCATGCATTCGGGCCGGAGGACGCGGCCGAAGCGGCTGCTCCCGTCCCCCCGCCGGCCACCGCGCCAACGGCAGCTCCAGTGCCGCCACCGATTGCGCCGCCGATAATTGCACCGAGCACCGCTCCGCCGACAACGTTCCCTGCGGACCGCTCACCCTTGCCTGGTCCCTTCACCTTGAACAGGTCCGATTGCAGCGGAAAGCTCTGCCCCATCAGGTCCAGCGAGGTCAATTGCAGCGCGAGTTCGTTGCTGCCGGTAAGCGATCCTGAATTTGAACGCCTCACATCGGCAACGACGCCGTGCACTATCGCGCCGCGCGGGATCGCCAGCACGCCGCCCATCGTCACGTCCTGAATGACGGTGAACTGTATCGGTTGGCCTGGCTGCGCCTGTTTGCTGCTCACCGGCTCATTCGTGCGTACCTGGATCAGGGTGCCTTCCGGCACGGTCAACGGTCCCCGTGCGATCTGGTACGCCGGAGGAGGCGGAGCCGGCGCATATCCGGGCCCGTATCCAGGTCCGTATCCGGGTCCGTATCCGGGCGGCGGAGGAGCCTGCCCGTAGCCGGGAGGAACCTGTCCATAACCCGGTGGTGGCGGGGCCTGAGAATATCCCGGCGGGGGAGGGGGAGCCTGTTGTGGGTAAGCCGGGCCTTGGGGAGGATTTTGGCCGTACTGCGGTCGCTGCGGATTCTGGCCATCCCAGTTCGGAGGAGGCGCCTGGTTGATGCTCGGTGCATTCTGGTCATACGGAGCCGGCGCACTCTGATTCGGCATCGGCTGCGCTTCCGCCATGTCGTTGCTGGCATCGTTGGCTGGCGCACCCTGTGCATTTGCGTCGTCGGCCGGGTTGCCGATCTTCAGATTGTTATGGACAGCCGTAACTCCCGGAACCGTTTTCGCAATCGACTCGGCAAGTTGCTTCGAAGACTCGCTCGACACCGTTCCCGAAAGCGTAACTTCCGCCTGGATCGTCGCCGCGGTGATCAGGTCGTTCTTCAGCGCCTGCGAAGCGTCGAGCGCGTGCACCACATCCATCTCGATCTGACCGTCACTCCGCTGTGAATTGGAAGGCGCGGCATCCTGTGCCAGCGCCATCGTGGCGCCCAAAGCAAGCACACCAACCAAGGTCAATACTTTCAGGAACAGTGGCCTGATCATTGTTTTAGTCTCCTGCATCTATAAGTGGCGACTTTACCTATTTTGACGGTTTCGGACCTACGCCGTCACTGGTAAAGACCCGCCCGCAGGGCAAAAGTTCCGCGCTTTGGTAATGGATTTCCGGGTCTTCCGGGACCGGGCCGAACTTGCATCGGCGGAGGCCGTTACGCCTCGGTTGCCGCCGTGCGCTCCTCTGCCGCGCTTGTCCCGAACTCTTCGTTGTCAGGAAGGAAAATCTGAAAGACCGTTCCTTTTGCCGCGCGGCTGCGCACGTGAATGATTCCGTGGTGTTTGAGAATGATCTCGTGACTCACCCACAGTCCAAGGCCTGTTCCGGTCGAGCCTTTCGTGGTAAAGAAGGCTTCAAACAGCCGGTCGCGTACCTCGCTGGTCATGCCGCTCCCGGTATCGGCAATCGTGAGCCGCACGCCGTCGCGTTGCGGGTGCACCCAATCGCGTGATCTCCGCGCGGAAACAATCAACCTTCCCCCCGCCGCCATGGCGTCGATGGAGTTGCTCACCAGGTTTGCAATCACCTGCCGCACCTCGCCGGCGAAGCAATGGAGATCGAGGGTCGGCTCGTAGTGCCTTTCCACCACAATTGCCTGCGTACTGAGCCTCACGTTGTACATGTCCAGCACTGAATCCAGCAGCTCGTGCATCGTCGCTCGCGCCGGCAATGTCGATTGCCGGTAAAAGCGCAACGTCTGCTGCGTGATCTCCGACATCCGCCGTACCTCGCGCTCCGCGATCGTCACGTAGTTCAAAGCGGAGTCATCCAACCGGCTGAATCGGCGCAGTAGATAGAGGAGATTGGTAATCGCCTCGAGCGGGTTGTTGATCTCGTGCGCAATCGATGCTGCAAGGCGCCCCGTCGCAGCCAGCTTCTCCGTTCTGCGCAGAACCTCTTCGTTGCGGCGGCGCTCGCTCACGTCGATCACGATCGCGCCCACCCAACGCACATGATTCGCTGTCGGTCGCACCGGGTAGGCGGTCGTGAGCCAGGTCCACGGTTCACCGTTCTTGGCGTGACCGAAGAGCTCCAGATCATGCACCGGCATCTCGGTCTCAATCACGTGCCGGACAGCATCCTCCAGCCGCTTCGCAGCCGGTTCTGCAACCAGGTCCGGTAGTGATCTCCCCAGGAACCGGCTTAACGCAACTCCAGTCATCTCCGCGAATACTTCATTCACGCGCACAATCCGGCAGCGACGATCAAAGAACACCAGCCCGATTGGCGCGTTGGCGAGCATCGAGTCCAGCAGCGAGAGCGTGTCGTTCAGCCCGGACCGCTGTTCTTCGAGCGCCGCGACCATTCGGTTGAACGCCTGGATCAGGTCTCCGAATTCGTTATCGACTGTCACCGGCAGCGGGAACTTCGCCTTCGACTGAGGCCCCTCCATCAGCGCTCGCGTACCGCCTTGCAGAATGCTCAACGGCCGCGAGATGGTGCGCGACATCAGCAGAACCAGCAGCCCCGATGCTCCGATCCAGATCAAGCCGAATGAAAAAGAGCTTCGAAGAACCGCGTTGACCTGCTCCCTGTCCGCGGAGTTGTCGTTTTCGACCCATGCGTACCCGCGAAGTTTGTTTCCTTCGTAAATCGCCTCCACGCCCTCCCACTGATGATGGCCAAAGGCGAAGACTCGTGGCTGGTGTGCCTTGACCTGCGAGATTTGTGCGGTCTCCGCGGGATCGAGCCGAAACTGAGACGAGTTGCCATCGCTCCCGAACAGCACATTGCCGGCCGTGTCGGTGATGCAAGCTCGCCCCACACTTGGAGCTGCGCGCACCAGGCGTAAGGATGGCAATACGAGCTCCGGCCGCTGTTGACGGTACGCATCCTCGGCCTCAAGTGAGATCGAGGTCGCTTCGTGAGCCAGCCTGTCGACGGTACGCTTGCGTACCTCGCGCCCCTCCACTCTCGCGAGCAGCACAGCAAACAACGCGACAGACAAAGCCTCTAGCAGCATCAACCAAAGGATGAGCTGCCAACGGACAGTGCGCGGCCACCAACGCATTAACTGGACCTCAACACCATGGGGGAACCCGGTTCCATAGAGTCTACCCCAAAAGATTCGTCCCGCTGCGTCAACCTATTTGCTCAAAAGTGCCCTGGCGATCTGTCCACCATGAAATCGGCCGTTTTCAATGAAAATCTCGTTGGTGCGCGATCCTGCCACAATGACTCCCGCCAGGTAAAGACCCGGCACATTGCTCTCCAGCGTCTCGGGATCGCAGACTGGCCGCCTATCCTGGCCCTCGAACTGAACGCCCATGCCCTCAAGAAAACCAAAGTCGGGATGATACCCCGTCATCGCAAACACAAAATCATTCTTGATCATCTGTGCGCCCTCGGGCGTGCGCAGCGTCACTGCGTCTTGTGCGATTTCCGTGACTTCGGCATTGAAGAATGCCTTGATCTCGCCGTTCTTTATGCGGTTTTCGATGTCCGGCTTGATCCAGTACTTCACGTGCCGATGCATCCCCTCGTGCCGATGCACTAGCGTTACGCGCGCGCCGCTGCGCCACAATTCCAACGCTGCAATCGCCGCCGAATTTTTGCCGCCGATTACTACCACGTCCGTGTCGAAGTACGGATGAGGATCGTTGTAATAGTGGAAGACTTTGCTCAGGTGCTCGCCCGGGATGGACATCATGTTCGGCAGGTCATAGTAACCGGTCGAAATGACGAGCCTTCCGGCCCTCAAGGCTCCCGGCCGTCCAAATCGATCCTCGGTGTGTACCGTGAAGCTGCCATCCGCTCCAGTGACCCGCTCCACGCGCTCATACTGCCGGACGTCCAGTTTGTAATGCGCCGCCACCAGGCGGTAGTACTGCAGCGCCTCGTTCCGCGTCGGCTTCGGGTTGGGGCTCGGAAACGGAATATCCCCGATTTCCAGCAGCTCCGGAGTCGTAAAGAACGTCATGTGCGACGGATAGTGAAACAAGGAGTTGCAAACACAGCCCTTGTCCACCAGGACCACTTTGAAGCCGGCCTTCTGCGCCTCAATCGCACAAGCCAGCCCCGTCGGCCCCGCACCAACCACGAGCACATCGAATGTGACGTCCCGTGCCTTCCCATCGTCGTGTACCAGCGTGGACGAGGGTCTCGCGTCAGGAATCGAATCCGCAGGAAAGTCAGCCATGTATTCAGCTTAGGCCATCCAGCACCTCGGCGACGGGGCACTGGCACCTCGACATGTGGTAGAATGGTGGAAATTATAGGTAGAAAGGTGGAATGAGGTGGCCCTGAATCTTAAGAACCCGGAGACCGAGCGCCTCGCCAAAGAGCTCGCCCGCTACACCGGCGAAAGCATCACGGAGGCCGTGACGGTTGCAATCAAAGAGCGACTTGAACGTGCAGAGAGGGCTAAGAAGCGAGAAGGACGTTTGGAGTGGCTGGACGAGCTTACCAAACGCACCTCGCCTCTTCTCAAGGACCTTCCGCCTTCCGACAAGATTGGGGATCTCATTTACGACAAAGAGACCGGTTTGCCTCTATGATCGTCGACTTCTCTGCCCTTATCGCGATTTTGAAACGCGAGCCGGGGAGTACCGTCTTTGCAGTTGCGATGAACGACGCCGACCGGGTTTTCATCTCGGCTGCCACTTACTTTGAACTCTCAATCGTCATAGACAGTCGCAGAGATCCTGCGATGAGCAGAGAGATCGACGACTTGCTTGATAGGTTCAGCATTGATATAGAGCCTGTTACTCCCGAACAGGCTCACATCGCCCGCCAGGCCTATCGCGATTACGGCCGTGGCAGCGGCCATCCCGCCAATCTCAACTTCGGCGACTGCTTCAGCTACGCCCTCGCCCGCGCCAAGCGCGAGCCGATTCTCTTCAAGGGCGACGATTTCATCCACACCGACCTGCGCTCAGCCGTCAAACCCTGACTCGGGCAAAGTGAATCCAGATGTGCGTAGGGTCAATCATGACGCGCGACATCCTCTGCACTATCGGTCACTCCACGCACTTTATCGACGAGTTCTTCACCTTGCTTAACGCTCATGGCATCCGCCACCTTGTGGACGTCCGTTCCATCCCCAAATCGCGCCACGTTCCGCAATTCAACAGTGACACGCTAGCTTCCTCATTAGGCGCTGCTGATATTGCTTATACGCACCTGAAAGCCCTCGGCGGCCGCCGCCACACGCGCAAGGACTCGATCAACACCGGCTGGCGCAACGCTTCATTCCGCGGTTACGCCGACTATATGGCCACCCCGCAATTCGCAGAAGGCCTCGACACCCTGATGCAGATCGCCCGATCCACGCCAACTGCCATCATGTGCGCCGAAGCCGTCCCGTGGCGCTGTCACCGCTCCCTGATTGCCGATGCCCTGATCCTGAAGGGATGGGACGTTCGCGACATCCTTACTGCTGCTCCGGCCGCCGAACACAAGCTCACGCCGTTCCTCAAGGTCGTTGACGGACAGCCCACCTACCCCGCTCCAGACGAATCCGGCTCGTTGTTCACCCGCTAACTCGTTGATGCGCGAAGCGCACGCTGACTGGCTGATTTGGGAACAAGAGTACTGGCCCTTTTCCGCAACTGTCGCATGACAATAGGAACAGCCGCGACTGGGTACGCCGAGCGCTGGTTGGGTCTGAGCATTGCCGCTGTCATAAAGCGCCGCGCGGGCGTTGAGGTCCGATGATGCAATCGCCTCCAGCACGCTCCGATAAGGCCACGTGTTGTAATTCGCAGCGTAGCGCGCATTGTTGTACACGATCCTCGCCGCATCCACTTGCCCAGCCTTCACGAGTCCGTTGCCGAGATTAAGCATGTAGCCTTCATAGCTGTACGGCGCCAGGACACCTTCCCACCAGCAGGCCTTCTTACGGCCCACAGCCGTCAGCAGGTTCAGGTAGGGCTTGACGTCCGGATTGTTGCGATCAATCTTTCCGCCAATACAGCTGTCGATCCCCTGCCACAACGAATCGAGGGCCTTTTGATAGCTCGCGCTGTCCTTGCCATCCGTACTGTGCGCCGCCCACCGATTGAAGTTGTTGAATTCAGGGAATTGATAGGCTGCAAAATCAAGCGTTTGATCTCCCTTCGCAATCAGGCCGGGATCGTTTGTCATCTGACCCAGGTGAACCGTTGTGATCCCCAAATATCCCGGCAAGTGATCGTCGTTGATATATCCGATGAAATGCTTTGTGTAGTAATCCAGGTTCAGCGCTTTGCCAAAGTTGTCCACTGCCTCCGGCATGTCCTGCCCCAGCGCCGGATCCGTTGGATTCGGATCACGCGCCGCCTCTCCGATGTGCCAGAAGTGCGCCGCTCCCAACAACGCGTAGAGCGTCGGATTGTTCGGATCGTTCTCTATCGCTCGCTGAAGCTCAGCTTGCACCTGAGGGATCTGGTCATACTCGTTCCCGTGATAGGCATCCCAGAAATGACCGATCGCCGCCCTGCTGGCATTCTCGACGTTCTCATCGGCCTGCCAGTTCCAAGCAAATCCGCTGAGCAGCAGCAACGAGCTGAGCGCCGTCAGAATCGAAAACATCCGCTGCTCCTTCAGAATCTTGAAGGCGCCATCAACAGCGGCGGCAAATCCGTTGCGAATCTCCTTTTCCATTCCAATCACCTCGCGGGGAAGTCGAATGCATGTAGGCACCCCGATGTGGGCAGTGACAACATTCATTTCATAACTTAGACACTATAATGTTGCTGATGTCAACATGTGCTCTTGTGAATAATTGATGTTGCCGCTCTGAATACTCCACATCTACAATCGCCCCAGGAGAAATGACCAGGCGCAAACCCTACCATCATGGCAACTTACGCGAGAGCCTGCTGCAGGCAGCTATCAGCCTTATCGCCGAAGTCGGACCGACTGCGTTCACACTTCGCGAAGTGGCCCGGCGCGCGGGCGTCTCGCATAACGCGCCCTACCGCCACTTTCGCGACAAGGACGACCTGATCGCGTCCGTTGCTGCCGAGGGCTATCGCGAGTTGACCGCCGCAATGCGCCGCGCCGCGGCTAAGCATCCTCAGGCCATGGATCGCCTGAAGCATGCGGGTCTGGCGTACATCGGATTTGCGTTGCAGCGCCCTGAGCACTTCACGGTCATGTTCGACGCACCGGGAACAGCAGAACATGGCGAATCGGCCGGCCCCGAAGCGAAGCAGGCATTCACCACTCTCGTTGAACTCGTGACGGATGCGCAGCGGAGCAAGCAGCTGCCCGCCGGCGATCCGCTGCAGTTCGCGCTCCTTGCCTGGACCATGGTGCACGGCATCGCCAAGCTGGCCACGACAGGTCGTCTTCCCTACCGGACAACGCCCGCGATTCTCAAGTTCGCGTCCTTCGTGATCGACCAGTCTCTTCCGGTCCGAGCAAATCCGAACACGGACAACTAGCTCCTATCGATGCGCGAAGCTCATGTTAACCGCGCCGCACTAGACGAAAGCACTCCCGCGTCCGCTACCCTAGAGAGTTGAGCAAATCGAGGGCATCGTCATGACCGTCATCAAGCAGGAAGACTTCATCGCCAGCGTCTACGGCGCGCTGCAATACATCAGCTACTACCACCCTGTTGACTACATCACCAGCCTGGCCAAAGCCTACGAGCGCGAGCAGTCTCACGCGGCAAAGGACGCCATCGCGCAGATCCTCATCAATAGCCGCATGTGCGCCGAGGGCCATCGCCCCATCTGCCAGGACACCGGCATCGTCAACGCCTTCGTGAAAATCGGAATGGATGTCCGCTTTGAAGCAGCGCCCGGCGAAGAACCCCTCGACATCCAGCAGATGGTCGACGAAGGCGTGCGCCGCGCCTACCGCGACTCTAACAACACTCTCCGCGCCTCCCTGCTTGCCGACCCCGCCGGAGCCCGCAAAAACACCCGTGACAACACGCCCGCTGTCGTCAATGTCGAGCTCGTCCGAGGCAACACCGTCGAAATCACCGTCGCGGCGAAAGGCGGTGGCTCGGAAGCGAAATCCAAGTTCGCCATGCTCAACCCCTCTGACTCGATCGTCGAGTGGGTGCTCAAAACCGTGCCCACTATGGGCGCAGGTTGGTGCCCGCCCGGAATGCTCGGTATCGGCATTGGCGGCACGGCTGAAAAAGCGATGCTCCTCGCCAAGCAATCGCTGATGGACCCCATCGACATCCAGGACCTCATCGCGCGCGGCCCCAGAACCACCGTCGAAAAGCTCCGTGTCGAGCTCTACGACAAGGTCAATCGTCTCGGCATCGGCGCCCAGGGACTCGGCGGCCTGACTACCGTCCTCGACGTCAAGGTACTCGACACCCCCGCCCACGCCGCCAACCTGCCCGTCGCGATAATCCCCAATTGCGCAGCCACGCGCCACGCGCATCTCGTGCTCGATGGCTCCGGCCCCGCCTATCTCGATCCGCCCTCGCTCGACGCTTGGCCGAAGCTCACCTACGACGTCTCTAAGGCGAAGCACGTCAACCTGGATACCGTCACGCGCGCCCAAGCCGCGACCTGGAAGCCCGGCGAAGTTCTCCTACTCAGCGGCAAGCTTCTCACTGGCCGCGACGCAGCGCACAAGCGCATGACTGACATGCTCAGCCGCGGCGAAAAGCTGCCCGTCGATTTCCGCGATCGCTTTATCTACTACGTCGGCCCCGTCGATCCAGTCCGCGAAGAGGTCATCGGACCCGCAGGCCCCACCACCGCCACACGCATGGACAAGTTCACCCGCCAGATGCTCGCCGAGACCGGCCTGCTCGGCATGGTCGGAAAGGCCGAACGGGGCCCCGCCGCCATCGACGCCATCAAGGAATTCGGCGCCGTGTATCTCATGGCGGTCGGCGGCGCGGCTTACCTTGTCTCGAAAGCAATCATCGGCGCACGCCAGCTAGCCTTCGAAGATCTCGGCATGGAAGGCATCTACGAATTCGAAGTCAAAGACATGCCAGTCACTGTCGCAGTCGACGCGAAAGGCACCAGTGTCCATCAAACCGGCCCCGCGGAGTGGCAGCAACGTATCGCCAACATTCCGATACTGCAGTAACTAGACTTCGAATCTGTCATCCTGACCGAAGTCGAAGGATCTGCGGTTGCTCCTCTTCATCATTGACACACGCGATTCACCTGCTTGAGTCAGTCGGGGAGGCCCCCTGCCGCCGGTCTCTGAGTGAGGTCGGCAGCGGCGAGCCATTCCACAGATGATTACCTGCAGTTCACCGTACGTTTTGGCCTGCCTGCAACAAGGGCCGCGGCGAAGAAGTACATTCTGCTTTACTCTGACCTTCAGGAGGAAACCGCGGAATGCGCTCGCCATTCGATACCCGAGAGTTTGCGCGCGCCTGGATAGATGCCTGGAACTCCCACGACCTCGAAGCCGTTCTCTCCCACTACGCCCCGAACGTCGTTCTTACCTCGCCGGTTGTCATCAAGGTTCTCGGTGAAGCCTCCGGCACATTGAACGGCAGGGAAGCCCTGCGCAACTACTTTCAGCAGGGACTCGCGCTCTTTCCCAACCTTCAGTTCGAGCTCATTGATGTGATGCAGGGACTAGCGAGCGTAGTGCTCTACTACAAAAATCAACGAGGCACCAAGACGGGCGAGTTCATGGAACTTGATGCTGACAGCAAAGTGGTTCGCGTTGTCGCCAACTACAGTGACTAACACCGCTTTGCCATGCCCATGAGCAGGCTTGCACGAGCCAGTCATGGGTCGTTGCCCACGGAGGGCACCATGTACGAAGTCATCCTCAAGCGCTTCGACCACCCCGACGAAGTCCGCACCTTCGAGAAGGGCAAATTCGAGCTCGTCCACCTCGGCGGCATGACAATCGGCCGCGCCACGTACGAGCCCGGCTGGAAGTGGTCTGAACACGTCGGCAAAGCGCTCGGCAAGAAGAGCTGCGACGTATCCCACGTCGGGATGGTCATCTCCGGCCGGGCGACCGCCGCGATGGATGACAGCCGCATCATCGAGATGAAGCCCGGCGACATTTTCTACATCGAACCGGGGCACGACAGCTGGGTCATCGGCGACGAGCCCTACGTCTCGCTCCACATGATGGGCGCCGCCGACTATGCCGCCCACAAGCCCGCCAAGTAGAATCGGCTCGCCAGATCGTCCGGCGAGCCGTTGCCTGTTATTCCCTACTCCCTATTCCCCGACTCTTAGAACCCTTTCCCAAATCTGTACACAAGCCCGTAGGTAAACCCGGGATTGCTCTGAATGGATCCAAAGCCGGTGGCCATGTACTCCGGCGCCAGCCGCAGAGAGATATTCGGAGACAGGTTCCACTCTGCGATCATGCTCGCCGTGAAGGCGTACGTCGTCTGATCCGCATAAAGAAGGCACGCTTGGCCCGGCGGGCAAATTTGGCCGAATCCGTTCGTGTCTCCGGTAAAGTTGCCGATGGCCACGCCGCCCTGTACGCGTCCCGCAAGCGAGTAACGCGGCCGCAGCCTGAAGCGATACGTCGGTC
>Ga0126381_100002541_pt1 | contig 19706 bp, 13 predicted proteins | sample PanSoiMetPlot_28_FD_96465 | JGI IMG/M metagenome (GOLD analysis project Ga0126381, IMG submission 96465) | Tropical forest soil microbial communities from Panama - MetaG Plot_28 | ecosystem: Environmental > Terrestrial > Soil > Tropical forest > Bulk soil | place: Panama | collected 2016-02-17
CTTCCTGATGCTCAAGGACGTCGATGACGCGAAGGTGGCCCGACGCACGCAGATCGTTGTTGTCAGGAATTGGATCGAGGAGTTGAAGCGGCTCGTGCCGGTCGGACGGTGATACGCCCCACACCCGCTTATAAGGGTGAGCGGGGGAACCATGACCATTGGAAGTACGGTTGCGCTTGGTGTCCGGCTCCTCGCAACGGCCTCTGTCGTTGCGACCGGTATTGAAATGCGTGTCCGGGCGCAAGCTGGCACCGCACTCGTGGCGGAGTCGGACATGCGCGGAATCCATCTCCCGGCCGAAGTTCGGTTTGGTTGCGCTGCCAACTCCCCCAAGGCTCGTTGGTGGCTGTGACGCGAATCGGTGCTTCGGGAGGAAGAAGCATCTGGGTGACGGACCTGCCGCGAAAATCCCTGTCGCCGGTCACGTTTGGCCGGGACGATACTTCCCCTGCGTGGTCGCCGCGTGGAAGGTGCCTCGCATTTTTACGTAGGCTCGTCGAGGATGTGGCATACCAACTCGGCGTCCAGGATTATGCTCGTCAGCGCAAGTTCCGGGAGCGCGTCCGGGAATGCCTGGAATTGGCGCTGTCTCTCAATCGGGATCTGACTGCGGCGAAAGGTTTTCTGCATCTGGCCCTGAGTGCTGTAGCAGTGGTCCCTCGCGTCGTCAATGTAGACGGTCGCCCGGCATACGCGTCCGCCATCAGCGAATTCGAGGCCGCCGGTGAGCTGAGCCCGACATGTCGCTGCCGACCGTCTCCCTACCTGAGCCTTTCAGTATTTTTAAGCGGGAAGACGAGGTGAACGAAAAGCCGTGATATCTTCTGCAGATGCGCGTTTGGAAGCACTTTCATGCGTTGTTAGTGTTGTGCCTTTTACTGGAAACTGCTTCTGGACAGCAGCAACAGGGAAGTGCGGTCGTAAGCACGACAATCCGCGAAGACATTTTCGCCGGGCTCCTCGCAGGTGATCTGGAACGGGTAAACGTCCGAATGGACAAGACGCGGGAGGCCTTGAAACACGACCCGAGTTCGTCCGGATCCCTTGCTTGGCTCGCCGGGGGGGAGCTGGTTCTCGCAGTTCATGCGTACGAAGCACACAAGATTAGCGACTTCAATGCTCACTACCAAGCTGCGGTACGCTACTTCGACGATGCGGAACGGGTTGGGTCGACAAACGCCGGTGTGTACGACATCAGCGGCGCAATGTGGGACAACCTCGGAGATCGTCTTCCCGCCTCTCTGCGCGCGTCGGCCTTCGAGAACGCCTACCGAAGCTTCGAAACGGCTCTGAAGATGAACCAGGATCGTCTTGCAACGATGAACCGCCATGGTCTCGGCGAAATACTCACCGGAATAGCGCATTCGGCGCAAAGAACCGGTCGCGCGGACGAGACACGGCAGAGGCTTCTGCAAATGGCTGCTTTGCTGCCTGGTACGATCTTTGAGGAACGGTCGCATAGGTGGCTCGCCGAACCGGAGCTGATCGCGAAGACTTCAGTTGCTTGTCAGAGCTGCCATCCGCAGGAACGCTTCAGCGCAGTGACGACAAAATCACGCTAGCCCATTGGAGAAGCGTCGTGGACCCGTCCCGGCAACGCAGAATCTCTTCGCACTGCGGTGGGAAACGCGGCTACGGATATCACGGAACGGCTCACGATTGGGTTTCTATCCGGATCGTCAAACCGGAAGTGATCGCGATTGGCGCTTAAACCACAGCATGCGCCCAATGGGTGCTCACCAAGGTCCGGATGGCGCGTCAACCGCTCCGGATGTTCAAGGCGGTCTCGCAGGCATTTCTTATACTGAACAAGCATCGGTCCGGTCTGTGCGTTCGAGACCGGGCTGCGAATCGCAAGGCGAGCAATTACTGGAACAAGGAGAGTCCGTGGTCACTACCACAGAAATTGCGCCTGAGATCTACCGCCTGGCGCTGTTCGTTCCCGAGATCAATCTGGAGTTCAGTCATTTCCTGGTCCGAGATGACGAGCCCCTGCTTTTTCATGCCGGACTACGAAGCATGTTCCCGGCGTTGCGCGAGGCGGTCTCGCGCCTGATCGATGTCTCCAATCTCAGGCACATTGGATTCAGCCATTTCGAGTCAGATGAGTGCGGAGGTTTGAACCACTGGCTCGAGGTCGCACCCGCCGGGCAGGCGGTTTGCGGCCTAGTCGGAGCTATGGTCAGCGTGAATGATTTCTCGAACCGGGCCGCTCGTGTTCTGAGGCGAGATGATGTCTTAACGACTGGCCGGTATCGTTTCCGCTTTCTGCCTACGCCTCATGTACCGCACGGGTGGGATGCCGGCGTCCTCTTTGAAGAGTCGGAACGCACGCTCTTCTGCTCCGACCTGTTTCATCAATGGGGACATCGCGAACCGGCCACGGACAGAGACATCCTGGAACGATGTCAAGATGCGCTACGGGAAACCGAAGCGGGTCCGTTTGCCAATTACGTGCCGTATACGCATCACACTGGGCGCGTGCTGGAAAGCTTAGCGGAACGGGAACCGAAGACGCTCGCCGTTATGCATGGCTCGAGTTATCACGGCGATGGAGCGCAAGCGCTGCGAGATCTGGCTGTCGTGATGCGCGATGTGCTCGGGCCCAAAGCAGAGGACGGAGAAACGACGCCGGCCGGCATGATTAGAACGTGACGCAGTAAGGCAGCGAAGGCGAACGGCTGTAATTTCCAGATTGTCGGCAAACCGGGAGTCATCGCGATTAACGACTACATCACAGCGTGCTAAAAGGGCGTAACTCCCGAGATACGGCGATCTCGGAAGCGTCAATGCGGTGGGTTAGTCCCGTGAAGTCGGCACACGACTTGGATTTCGTTAGTTAGCGCTTTGGCACCCAGCCTCCGGTGACCGTAATGGTGAAGCTACGTCCAGGCATCAGATTCAGCAGATCCTGAGAGTTTGGCACGAAGGGAGCCGTTGGCGTACCCGTCACGAAAAGCGTCACGCCCACAATGTAGTGATGATTTGCGAGGTTGTTGGCTGCAAACTGGATCTTTGTCCCCGTCCACCGCGACGCGTTTAACGTTCTGTTGTCTGGACGGATGCGTGGCGCGGCAGGAATGAATCTGGTCAAATTCGCCGCTGGCCAGACGGCAGAACCGAAGCCCGGTTGTGAGAGATTACTCCTGCTAAACGCGCTATCCGGCCAAGAGCGGTGGGCTGGCCTATCCCGCCGATGTAGCTACGGCAGGTCCCTCGCGATCATTTTCGACCAACCGGAAGTTGAGCCCCCGCATCCACTCACTGGTAGGTGCTGCCAACGATCACGCTCAACGGGAATAGCTAGCGTGTCGTGACGGATCCGGATTGGGAGTTCGCATCTCTGAGAACGCACTAGAAAGCCTGCCTGCAGAAGACTCGAAGACAATACTTCCGAAGGAAAGGTCCAACCGTGAAGCGTACCAAGAAGCAAAGCCGACATGCAGCCGTTAATCGATTCCCTGTAAAATGGTCGGGACTATTTCAAGGACGAGGCTGCCGGCGAAAGAATGCCAGCAGCCGTCGCCCTCAGCAGGCGTCGCGTCATTGGCTGATGCGCTTCGCCGATCGCAGGTAGCGAAATCGGGCCATCTCAGAATGAGAAGTTGTGCACGAGCCTTACGCTCTCAACTGTCAGTGAGCCCAGACCAAACGCCGCGGCGCCTACTGCTGCTCCGCTGCCGGTCAACGTTGCATCCGAATTCACGGCTGCCTCCACCGAGACATTGTAAGTACCCACACCCACGTTTGGGAAGATGAAACCAAACGAGTGCGCGCTGGTAGTTTGCAGAATCAATTGGGTAGTCAGGTCGAAGCTGCACGTACCGGCAGTCATGCCGGAGATCGTGACGCCGCAATTGGAAAGTTCCTGACTGAGGGTTTGAACCCGAGCATCCAATGTCACGCCCCAGTCGCCGCTGGAGCTCTTTTGGCAGCCCAGAATGTCGTTGGCGCAGATGGCGATCGGGTCCGCAACCATGACCACGTTGTTGGTGTTCGGATCCCGCAGGACCGCCCGCAAATAGACGCCACCTTCAGCCGTAGCTGTCGACTTGCCGCTTCCCGGGCTGCTTTTAACCGCAGTATTCGTGTACAGCCCCGTCACCAGGGACGGCGTAACGAATAATGATTGGCTGTTGGAGACTTTCATCGACGTGGTCATGATCGGAATGAAATTATCAGGGGTTGCCGTTATGGCCGCGCCACTGAATACGTCCTGGCAAGACATGGGAATAGTGACTCCCGAAATGTTGCTCGACTGACTAGACATCGTGCAGTAGACAGCGCTGTTGATGGCTGCAGTCGCCTTTGAGCTGGCATTTTGGGCAAAAGCTCCGGAGCCGGAGAGCGCCAACACAGCGGCCACAAACGCGTATTTCGACATAAATACCTTCCTCCTTTTCTCAACTGCAATGCTCAGGTGCAAATCCGCATGGCTGACAAAAGTCGGCCAGTCCTAGTACTTAAGTACTAGGACTTTTCCATTCTGGTACCTTTTAAAGCCGCTTGTCTAGTCAAAACTGCAAATAACGAACATCGCCAACCCCGGAGTACTGTTAGATTTCGTCCTTTCCTAAGGGGAGCGACTCAGCAATTCTCACCCGTCTCTCCGGCGAACAGGAGACTCCGGGCGAGACTTTGCCTCACTTCCAGTTGTACGAGTTATCCGAGTGAAGCCGGTCTTCTCTCGTGTTAAGCGTTTTCTCGTACCGCTGGCAAGACCGGGAACTTGAAAGTCGCGTCGGCTGACGCGATTACTCCTGTGAAACGTCCTTTCTTCGGTTACCTCCCATACCGTCGGGGACTTTGCGCTCATGTGATCTGCTCATTCCACGCGAACGGCCCATATTAGGGCGGTCGATTGCGATTAACCTTCCACCCCGACAGCCATCGTGGCTGCCCGCATCGGCTGAGGCGCGCTCGATTCCAGTGCCCGCGTGAGCACGCCTCCGAAGATCAAGATCAACAGGCCGCCCGTGCAGGCGATCGCCGCATGCAGCAACCAGAACGATACAGAGCCCATTCGCTCGTAGAACCCTCCAATCCAACCGATAATGTTGTTTGCCAGGAACAGGGACAGGTACGCGATACCCATCATGGTGGCGCTGACGCGGGCTGGAGCGACCCGCGAGACGAGCGCTAGCAGCGGGGGCCAGTAATAGAGGAACGCCACGCCCATTCCGGTGGCGCAAAGCGCCGGCCAAATTGGGAGTATGGGCGCGCCGTGGGCGGAAACGATCGCCGCCGCCAGCATGAGGTGGCTGGCTGCCGCGATCCCTGCTCCAATCCCGATTTTGGCGAGTTCCCCGGGTTCACCTCGACGCGCCGCCTGCTGCCGCCATACCCATAAGAGCACCGGTACGGCAAGAATGGACGCCAGCGGATCAACCGACTGAAACCATGGCACCGGGATGGTGAACCCACCTACGCTGAGGGCGACGTGCTCCTGGAGCCAGATCTTGAAGACGTTTAATAGCTGGTAATAGCTGATCGATTGGAATACCGTGATGAGGATGACAACCGTCAGCGCGCTGATAATACGCCAGTCGGTTGCGATAAGCCGTGCGCTCTCGTGCGTGCGCCGCCCCACTTTCTTAGGCAGATACCGATAACCCATGAGGTAGGTTGCAAGCGCGGCGAACATAAATAGTGCGGCTATGACGAAGCCATAATGCCAACCGTAGTACCGGGCCAAAAGACCGCACACCACAGGCCCTAAGACAGCGCCAAGGTTAATTGCCATGCTGAAGATGGCAAAACCCCTGGTTCGCTGCGCATCGTCTTTATATAGACCGCCTACCTGGCTCGCAATATTTCCTTTCAGGAAGCCGGAGCCGACGACGAGCAGGAATAAGGCCAGCAGGAATGTCCGTTCAAAAGCCATGGCAATATGGCCGGCGCTCATCGACAGTGCGCCGATCGCTACGGCGTTTCGTTGTCCGATCCAGCGGTCGGCTATCATGCCGCCGAAGAGCGGCGTGAAGTAGACAAACCCCGAGTAGAGTCCGAAAATCAGCGAAGCCAGGGCGATGGGCGAGAGTGGTCCCATAAGCCTCTCAACGGCTCCGCGAAACCCTGCGAATCCGGCAATGTTCTCGATATGCCCAGGCAGGAAGAGCTGGTTCACCAAGTAGAGAACCAACAGCGCCATCATTCCATAAAAAGAAAAACGCTCCCAAGCCTCTGTGAACGCAAGAAAGAAGAGTCCTTTGGGATGGCCGAACAACAGTCGATCGACTATAAGGGTATGGGCTTGAGAGTTTCCGATGATGCGCCCCTCCTGAGAGAACAAGAGAACGATTCTACCTCGCTGCTGGCGGGCCGAGTGCCCCGAACCACGCGACAGCAGCGAAGTCGGGCATGGCGCGGTCAGCTTGACGGAAAACGCGCAACCGCCGTTGTGCATTGGCGGGTCCCAAGTCCGGATCGCGGACACGAAGGCCGTAGGAGTGCGGTTTGCCCGATCAGTTATGGAGGAATCGAACGCCGTATCTCGGGAGTGACCGTCCTTTGGGGCGCGCCATAACCTAGTCGCTGATCGCGATGACTTCCGACTTTCCGACCGCTCGGAATCTAACCGGACCACATTCGTAGGTAGCGCGTTTCTCTTCAAGTTTGTGCCCGGCCGAGAATAAATCTAAAACGCTGCGGGACAAGTCGGGGGCTGGTACGTTCAGGTGCGCCTGCGGCGCGCAAGCCAGGCTAACTGCATCGCTTCCTGAGCGTCTATCGTCTAAAGACTCGCAGGCTGCAAGATAATGAAGGACTAGAGCTATGCCCATCGGCGCATTTGTTGGCACTACGGTACAGGACATTCGCTTCGCGTCGCGCCTGCTCCGCCGCCAATTCGGAGCGACCCTGATCACGGTCCTCACCCTCGCCATCGCCATCGGCGCTAACACCGCCATCTTCAGCATCATGGATGGGCTCTTGCTTCGCGACTTGCCCGTTGAAGATCCCTCGCACCTCATGATGCTGAAATGGAGCGCCCACAAGCGACCCAACTACCATAGCTCCAGCAGCTATGGCGATTGCGTCGCTCAGTTTGGCGGAAGCAACCCTTCCGGTTGCAACTTCTCCCATCCTTTTTATGAGGATCTGCGCGACCACGCCTCCAGCTTTTCTTCCGTTGCCGCGTTTGCCGGCGGTGAACAGCTAAACGTCAGCGGCAATGGCCAGGCGAGCATCGCCCGCGGCCAGTTAGTCTCGGGCAATTACTTTTCGACGCTCGGTGTCGCTGCCGCTCTCGGCCGCCCGCTGCAGCCCGACGACGATAATCCCTCCGCCCCGGCAGTCGCGGTGCTGAGTTACGCGTACTGGCTTCACGATTTCAGCGGATCACCCGCCGTCATCGGAAAGACGGTGGGGCTGAACGGCGTGCCCACCGTCATCGTCGGCGTCGCCGCTCGCAGCTACACCAGTCTCACGCCGGGAAACATCTACGACTTATTTGTACCGATATCGATGAGTCCCCGCCTCACCCCGCGTTGGGATCCCAGACAGGACGACGCGGGGTCCATCTGGCTCGTAATCGTCGGCCGTCTTAAGCCTGGCGTGCTGACAGATCGTGCGCAAGCGGAAGTTGACACGATGTTCGGCCGCGCCCTCTCAGTTGGCGCGAAACCACTCAGTAAACCCGGCGACGCTCTCGCCGTAACTCTTACGCCCGCGCAATCCGGTCTTGCCGGCGCGCGCCGCCAGTTCACGCAGCCTCTCACCATCATGATGCTCGCCGTCGGCGTCATTCTCCTGATTGCCTGCGCCAACATCGGGGGACTGCAGCTCGCACGCGCCATCTCGAGGGAGAAGGAGATGGCTCTCCGCATTGCGCTCGGCGGAGGCCAAGGGCGCATCCTGCGCCAACTCCTCACTGAGAGCTTGCTCGTCGCAACTCTCGGAGGGATCGCGGGTTTGGCTTTTTCCTGGATCGGCGCTCGCGCCATCCTGACGATGGTTGCCGGTACTTCGACGCGCCCCACCGGTCTCACCGGCGACGTCGATGTTCGCGTACTGCTCTTCACTGCCGGAATTTCTCTCGTTAGCGGAATTCTGTTTGGCCTTGCTCCGGCATCGCGCGGCATGCGCACCGATCTGAACCGCTCGCTCCGGGATGGCTCCGGCAATGCAGCCTCGCGCGGGCGCTGGCGCTTCATCAGCCTGGGCCAGTCTCTCGCCGTCGCACAGATCGCGCTATGCGTCGTAACCCTCATGGGCGCGGGCCTGCTCGTCCGCACTTTGCAGAACCTTCGCTCCGTCGACCCGGGCTTCGATACCAACAACGTCCTTCTGTTCCGTGTCAACCCCACCCTGATTGGCTACAAGCCGGTTGCCGTCGATGCGCTGAATCGCCAACTCCAGTCGCGTCTCGGCGCCCTCCCCAACGTAACCGGGGTCAGTTTCGCCTCGACCGCGCTGCTCTCCGGCAGCCTCGGCGGCACAACGTTCGAGCTTCCCAACCGCCCCGGCGTTGGCTGCGACTCCAACTGGCTCCCGGTCGGAACCGGGTACTTCGACACCCTGCGCGCCCATCTTCTCGCCGGCCGCGATTTCACCCCCGCCGACTTCGTTGCCGCCGCGGCTTCCACGCCCACTGTTCCCGGTGGTCCGCCGCCTGCTAACGCGCCGCCCACGCCGGTGATCGTGAACCAGGCTTTTGTGAAACAGTACTTCGCCGGGCTCTCGCCCCTCGGACGCAATTTTAACTACAAGCACACCCCCGGCGAGCCCGATCACTCCGGTTTCGTCGTGATCGGAGTCGTCAGCGATATCAAATACAACAGCCTGCGTGAGGCCGTCGCCCCGACCACCTACCCTCCCGCCGTCGGCCGCGGTGTCGTCTTCGCCGTGCGCACCGCGGCCAGCCCCACTGCGCTGACGGCAGCCGTGCGTGAAGCCGTGCGCGAAACCGAACCGAACCTGCCGATCATGGACATGAGCACGCAGGCCGAGACCATCGACCGCCTCCTCGCGCAAGAGCGCATCATTGCGCAACTGGCCGGCTTCGTCGCGCTCCTCGCCCTGCTTCTTGCCTGCACGGGTCTGTTCGGATTGCTCTCCCACGAAGTCGGCGCGCGGACGCGCGAAATCGGTATTCGAATGGCCCTCGGCGCGCGCCGCCCGGACGTTCTTCGCCTCGTGATGCGCATGGGCCTGCTGGTAGCAACAATCGGCCTCTCCCTCGGCGCGGGCGCGGCATTCGGCGTCACCCGATACCTGAAGAGCATTCTCTTCGATGTGAAGCCCGCCGACCCGATCACCTTCCTCGCGGTGGGCGCTCTGCTGCTTTGCGTTGCCCTGCTCGCCTGCTACCTTCCCGCGCGCCGCGCCGCAACCGTAGATCCCCTCAATGCGCTCCGTGCGGAATAGCTCTTCGGGGGCCGGAGACGAAATCTGTTGGACCCGCCGCTGCGCATCCGGTCTGCCCACTCAGTTTTGAGATGACCCCTCCCTGACGGCGCAGTGTTTACCAACCGAGTTGACCGGAAGTCTCATTGGAGGACGCCGCTCAGGCGCCCTCGAGTTGGATCGTGTCGTTTACCGCGTGGCGGAGCTTCTGTTTGCAGCCGAGGTAACGCTCTGTCGTCTGGACGGATGCGTGGCCGAGCAGAAACTGAATCTGCTCCAGTTCGCCGCCCGCCAGGTGGCACAACCGGGCGCATGTTCTCCTTAGGTCGTGGGGAGCGAGATTCTGAATGCCGGCACCCGCAGCGGCGGCTTTGACGATGTGCCAAATCGCCTTTGGCGTAATCCCGTCGCCCCAGATTTTGCCGAGGCGGTTTACTCGGCGAAAGATCGGGCCATCGGAGACCCCCGCCACGGCAGTCCATTCGTCCACGCAGCGCTTCGCCCAACTGGGAACCGGGACCGTCCGAATATGCTTACCCTTGCCGACGAGGTCGGCGATGACCCAGTGGTCCTCCCGAACCTGAAAATCTTTTGTTCGTAGTCCGACAAGTTCGGCGCGCCGGAGACCGCACCCAATCAGTAGCGCCAGAATGGCTCTGTCCCTCTTGCCGCGAGCGGTATCGAGCGTCAGCCCGTGCAGCAGACCTTTCGCCTGCTCGACACTCAGCCAGTTTCCGATCCGGACGCCCAGCCGTTTGGCACCCTTGACGCGGCGGATACCGGCAGCCAGATCCGGGCTCAGCAGACCGGTATCGGAAGCCTCGTAGGCAAGACGCCGAATCGCGGCGAGCCGAACGTTGATTGTGGATGGTGCCAGATTTTTCTGCTCCAGGAAAAACCGGTAGCGGAGAACGACGGTACGGTTAAATGCGAGCCGCGGCTCCGAGCAATACCAGCCGATAAACTCATCAATTGCGTGCCCGTAGGATTCCTGAGAACTGGTCGCGGCAGGGAGTTCAGGACGGCCCGTTTTGCCTGCTCCAGATCCGGAAGCCGAAGCACCAGCCTCGGCTTCGTGCGTTTCGTGTTTTTCGGTCGACGTGCCATACTCCGCGGCCTCCTGCGCCGCGATCAGAGTATGGTCATCCGAACGCCGTATCTCGGGAGTTCCTGCCTGATTTGGCGGATAGCGCGCCTGGTACGGGTGGCGGACAATCCGTTCGGAATCGTAAAATACTGCGCCGTCAGGAAAGAGTAATTGCGCCGACGCACTCGGCCGGAGTTCGAGACTGTGTAGCCGCGCCCTCAAGCTTGTTACCAACGCGATTCCTAACCTTCATGCCGCCGCATCGTCGAAATCGTAGATAATGTGGCATTATGCAGGATCGTTCGCTGCCCCGCCTCACTCATCTTCAGTTCCTGGTGCTGGGAATCCTGCTGTCGGGCGAGCAGTCCGGGCGCGTCATACGGCAGGCGATCGAGGAGTACGGAATTCACAGGAGCGCGCCCGCCTTTTATCAGATGATGGCCCGCCTTGAGCGCGACGGCATGGTGGAGGGCTGGTATGAGCAAGTGAAGGTCGGCGATCAGGCGGTGACCGAACGGCGATATCGCGCCACAGCCGCGGGGACGAGAATGTGGGAGAGGTCGTACTCGTTCTATAACGGTATCCGCCTGGGCGTCACGGACAGGCGGTGGTCCAATGCCTGACGGAAAGTGGGAGCGATCGCTTGGTCGTTTCCTGCCCGAACCGGTTCGTCGCGATCTATTTGATCCGGCCCGATTCGATCTCCACGCCGACCGCTTTGCAGAGCGGAAGGGCGCGCTCTGGTATCACTGGCAACTGCTTCGGCTCTACGCCGAATGCTGGCGAGTTTCCTCGATCCCCGAGTCTCCATCGCGGCCAACTGAAAGGACCAGCATGTTTCTCCACGACCTACGATTTGCGCTCCGCTCCTGTCGCAGGGAGCCCGGATTCAGCCTGCTCGCGATGTTGACGCTGGCCCTCGGGATCGGCGCTATGACGATGATGTACAGCGTCATTTACAACGTCCTTCTCAATCCGTTCCCATACACCGATCCGCGGCGCATGGTGGACGTCGTCATCCGGAACAGCGCTAACGGCGAAATCCGCGGCAGTTTGACAACGCCGGAGTTTCGTACGTTCGTTGATGGGAGCCGCGTCTTTGAGGACGCTGTCGGGGCCTACAACACGCAGATGCTGTACCGTTCTGAAAACGGTCTGGAGCAGTTCAGCGTGGTGGCTCTGACCCCGAACACCTTTCGTTTCCTCGGCGTTCCGGCTCTATTGGGGCGCGCTTTCGGGGAGGAGGACGCCAAGCCAGGAGCTCTGCCCGTCGCTGTTTTGAGCTACAAAACCTGGATCGGCTATTTTGGCGGCGACCCAGGAATTCTCAGCCGGACGATCTCGCTCAATGACACTCCGCTGACGGTCATTGGCGTTATGCCGCCGCGCTTCACATGGAACGTCGCGGACGTATGGGTTCCCGATCCCGCGGACCGCCGCGATCCGAACGGCATGAACAAGGGATTCTGGCTACAGGGGCGTCTGAAAAAGGGAATCTCTCTCACACAGGCGGAGGCTGAACTCAACGTGATTGGGCGCCAGCTTGCCCAACTCTACCCGAACCGTTATCCCAAGCGCTTTACGATTTCGGTCCTTAGCGTAATCGACTGGGTCGTCGGGCGTTTCCGGGGCGTTCTTTATACCTTGTTCGGCGCTGTGGGCTTGTTACTTCTGATTGCCTGCTGCAATGTGGCGAACATGCTCCTGGCCCGCGCGACCATCCGCGCGCGGGCGCAGGCCATCCGCACCGCTCTCGGAGCCACACGGTTCCGAATCGTGCAACAGAGCTTCGCGGAGAGTCTGTTGCTCGCTATAGGCGGCGGATCCCTCGGCGTGGCCTTTGCCTATGCGGGCCTGGCCGCGCTCAAACCCTTCATTCCGCCCTATGGAATCGCCAAAGAGACGGTGATCGAAATCAATTCCTCCGTGCTGCTGTTCAGCCTGGCGGTAGCAACGTTGACGGCCCTGCTGTTCGGCGTCGGCCCCGCGATCCGCGCGCCGCGGCGGGACATCGCAATTGGTCTGTCCGCCTCAAGTAAGGGGGCTGAGATTGGCGCCCGCTACGGCGGTTTCCGAAAAGCGCTCGTGGTCTGCGAAGTGACGCTTTCCTTGATCCTCTTGTGCGGCGCGGCAGTTCTGATGCAGAGCTTCCTTTCGCTGCTCAATCAGAATCTGGGGTTCGATCCCCACAACCTCGTGGCGACCCGCATGAACCTCGCCAACGCGACGCCGGCAGAGCAGGCGCAATTTCTGAGAACGGCCTTCGAGAGAGTGAAATCGCTCCCCGGAGTAGCGGCTGCGGGAATCTCAACCAATGGGCTTCCACCATTTGGCGGAAGCGCAACGAATCTCGACATTCCAGGCGAGCCCCACGCCGACAGGTGGAGCGGGGCGGTTACCCCCTGCAATGAAACGTTTTTCCAAACGGTCGGCTTGCGGCTGCTTGCCGGCTCGCTGTTCTCGGCTGGCGAAGTTGGCGCCGGCCGGCAGGTTGCGGTCATCAATGAAATGCTCCGGCATCGGTATTTCGGCCGCGAGGAACCTCTCGGAAAACAGATACGCATCGAGACACTGGCGTCCGGCCCCGGCGGCGCCGCTTCGGCGACATTTCAGATTATTGGCGTAATCCAGGACATTCGAAACCGCGGCCCGGAAGAGCCAATCGCGCCGGAGGTGTTCATCCCGTACACGGTGACCACGCGCGGCTTCCCGCGAATCCTGATTCGCGCTTCGATGGATCCTCATTTAGTGGCAAAGATGGTCCGCGGCGAGATTCGCGCGGTCAATAGCAACGTCGTACAGCGGGAACCGCTCGTTATCGACGAGGTATTAGCGCAGGAGTCCTACGCGAGGCCCCGTTTCAGCGTTCTGCTGATGGCAGTGTTCGGCGGCCTCGGACTTCTTCTGGTCGCGACCGGCGTGTACGGCGTCATGGCCTACGTTGTTTCGAGGCAGATCCGGGAAATCGGGATTCGGATGGCGTTAGGGGCGCAGCGCGGGGAAGTATTCGGCCGGGTGTTCGGCGGAGCCTTCCGGCTCATCGGCTTTGGCGTGCTGTTGGGCGGAGTGGGGAGTTTGGCCACAAATCGGATCATCGCCACTCAAGTTTGGACGGTGCGGATGTTCGATCCAGTTGCCCTTGGCGCGGCTGTCACGCTGATTGCTATTTTGGGCGGCGCAGCGTGTTTTCACCCTGCATTTCGAGCGACGCGAGTTGACCCTGCGGTGAGCCTGCGCGACGAGTAACATCACCCATTGGGCGAGAGTTTATTGTTGAATCGCGATAGGGACCGGCAAACCGCACTACTCGCCCAGCGACGACTCCGAGCGAATCACGCGGCATTCGACAAAGTCAGCGTAAGATGACGCGAGCCGGAAGTCTCATTTCTATGAAGTGGAAACGGCACCCTGCCATGTTCACTCATCGGGGGCTCGAACGCCGTATCTCGGGAGTTATCGCCTTTTTGGGCACGCTGTGGTGTAGTCGCTAATCGCGATGACCCCGGTTTGCCGACCAACCGGGGTCGATCGGCAATCGCTACGGCGTTACTCGGCAGTCATGTGGTTTCTGATTTAGACTGGCCTTTTGCCTGTATGCCGCTCAAGACCTCCCTGTTCGGACCTAAGAGAATGCTCATGTCGTTGTCGTTCGGTGCCCTGGCATTTTTATTCGTGTGGACCATCTCGACTCCACGGGACGTGCAGGCCGCCAGCCCGGGTCACTATCTTTTCGCCTGGGCCGGTGATCGCGCCGGCAAGGGTGAAGACTTCATCGCTGTAATCGACGCAGACCCCGAATCTGCGGATTACGGCCGACTTGCCGCCTCGGCCGCCTCCGGGATCCGCACCCAGCAGGTCCACCATACCGAATACTGGATGCCCGAGAGTGGCCTTCTCTTCGCCAACGACCACATGGCCGGACGGACGGTGGTGATGGACGTGCGCGATCCGCTCCATCCGCGGGTCCACGCCAGCTTCGGCGATATCGGCGGCTTCAGTCACCCGCACTCGTTCCTTCGTCTGCCCAACGGCCACGTGCTCGCGAGCTTCCAGGTCGAGGGCCACATGGATCATGGCACGGGGGACACAGCCGGAGTGCCCATGGTCATGCCGAACACTGACGTCGGCGCGGCCAAGGGCGTGCACGGCGGCATTGTTGAGATCGACGAGCAAGGACACTTGGTCCGCGCCGCGTCCACCGCCGATCCAGCTCGCCCGGACGACTTGCTGATGGCCTACAGCCTACTGCCAATGCCAGATATTGACCGGGTGGTAGTTACCAACTCCTCGATGCGCAACGAGGACATGATCGGACACACATACCAGATCTTTCGCCTGTCGGACTTGAAGTGGCTGTCAACCAATGACCTTGAGTCCGTGCCCGGGCGCTATGGCGAAGTCAATCCGGAGGAAGCACGACGCGGGCCGGACGGCTCGGTCTATGTGCAGACCACCGGTTGCGGGATCGAGCGGATCACCGGGATCGCCAGCAACCAACCCCACTCCAAGCTGGTCTATCAGTTTCCGGGCTCGTTTTGCGGTGTGCCCAGCATCGTCTCGCACTACCTGATCCAAACCGTGCCCCTCACACATGCAGTTGTGGTCCTGGACCTCTCCAAGCCTGACCGTCCGGTCGAGGTCTCGCGCGTGGTGTTGGATGGTGTGATCGCGCCACACTGGACTGGGTATGACGCGAAGACGCACCGGGTGGCGGTCACCGGCTATGGAGAGAATCGGCTGTTTATGCTGAACTTTGACCCTGCTACCGGGGCGATCGCGGTGGACAAAGCCTTTCACGATCAGCAAGGACGCCCGGGCTTCGATTTCAACGACCGCTCCTGGCCACACGGCTGGAGCGGCTCGGCCCAGGCCCACGGCGTGGTGTTCTCACGCCAGGCGGGTGAGGGCGGCGCTTGATAAGCCGCCTTCTCGCTCCCGATGCTCCGCATCAAATGAGAATAGATGCATTCGCAATTGACTCCAGTGAGCACTCGTTACAAACGCGTTGCGCGACAGGGAATGGTTGCTCATACCTCGGAAGTGGGGATCGAGTGAGCAGGGCTCGCTCGCGCGAGGACACTTTGTAGAGTGATCACGCGCTTATTGCGCGCCTCTTCGGTGGTCTATGGGCAGGAGTCCTCGGGCAAAGTTTCCGAGCGGATCACGCGCCACCCGTACAAAGCTCAGGTTAAGAGTGACGCGGGCCGGAAGTCCCTAGCGAGCAAGCTTATCTCGCCACAAGGGGAAAGCGATGATCGTCGACTCGAAGGCCCTTATCGGCCCATGATCACGTGGGGACGGGCACGCAAGATCTCTAGGGTGACGAGGTTTCGCCTTGAATCCCCGGTCTTACGTGCGTCAACTGACGCACTCTGTCTTACTCAGTGCAGAGCACCTTCACAAACTCGTACATGAACGTCTGCCCCTCATAAGACGAACTCACGAGCTGGCGTTCATCCCGCCCCGTGCGCGTGCATAAGGCCGGCTGCTGCTATTGGTTCCCGGCAAGACACGCCAGACGGTGAAACAGGGCTTTCGGTAAGCTCCTGGTCAGCTATTTTTTTGCTCCGGCGTCGGCAGGAAGCGCGAATGCAACATAGCTGGCGCCAGTCTTAGGCGGTCCGTTCTGTTGCGTCGGCGACGGGCGGCCGCTGCTGGTGGCCACGACGATGTATTGACGCCCGTTGATCTCGTAGGTGGCGGGCGTCCCATCTCCGGCGAACGGCAGCGTTGTTTCCCAGACAAGCTTGCCGGTCGCTTTATCGAACGCCCGGAACTTGTTGTCGTAAAGCGTGGCAGCGATGAACACGAGGCCGCCTGCCGTCACAATCGGCCCGCCGTAGTTCTCGCTCCCTGTGTCCTTAATACCTTTGGCCGCGAGCTCAGGGTACTCTCCGAGAGGAATTTTCCAGGCATAATCACCAGTGTTCATGTTGATGGCGTTCAGCGTGCCCCATGGAGGGGCGACAGCCGGAAACCCATCGATATCGAGAAACTTGTTGAATCCTGTGAACCGATACTGAGTATCCCAGGGTACCGGCTTTGCATCCGTCGGGACGGGAACAGTCGATTCCACCCCGTCTCTCACGTACGAAATGATCGCCGCGATCTGGTCGGCGGGCAGCGCGGGGAACCCGGGCATGCGCCCCAGACCGTTGAGAATGGTCGACCGCAACTGAGCGGAGTTATAACGCTTTCCGATATCGACGAGCGAAGGAACGGCAGGCGGGGAGCCTGCGCGGTTGTCGCCGTGGCATGCCGCGCAGTTTGCGCCATAGATGTCCTTGCCGCTGACGATCTGGCCTGGTTTCGGAGTCTCGGCAAGCGAATAGGTCCACGCCATTTCATTCGAATTGATGTACAACAGGCCTGTCTCCTGATCGTAGGCCGCGCCGCCCCATTCACCGCCGCCATCGAAGCCAGGGAACAGAATGGTTTCGACGCCGACACTGGGCGGCACGAACTGCCCGTTGCTGACCATCTTCCGAAACCGTGCGAGAGCCGCTGCGTGCGCCTGCGGCGTTCGCTGTGTCAGCATGTCTTTGGTCAGCCGTTGCCGGGCGAATGGCGCTGGCTTGGTCGGGAACGGCTGGGTCTCCGACAATTGCTCACCCGAAATCTTACTAGCAGGATATTTCCTGCGTTCTATGGGAAACAACGGTGTGCCATTGGTCCGGTCGAAAAGCCAGACGTACCCCGACTTCGTGGCGATCTCCACGGCGTCAACATCCTTGCCATCACGCTTGACCGTGATGAGAGCGGGTGGCGACGTCACATCGCGGTCCCACACATCGTGTTGTACCGTCTGGAAGTGCCAGATTCGCTTACCTGTGCTGGCGTCGAGCGCGAGAAGCGAGTTGGCGAAGAGATTGTCGCCCAGTCGATCCCGGCCGATGTTGTTGTTGACTGTGTTTGACGTCGGCACGTAGACGATGCCGCGCTTCTCATCCAGGGTCATGCCCATCCAGTTCACGGCGCCCGCGGTATAAGTCCAGGCATCCTTCGGCCATGTCTCGTAGCCGAATTCTCCGGGGTGGGGAATCGTGTTGAACTGCCACCGCAGTTTGCCCGTCCGGGCATCGTAGGCGCGCACAGGCGCGGGTGAGGCCGGCAGCACCTGGCTCGTGCGTCCGGCGAAAATTACCAGGTCCTTATAGATGACGGGAGCGGCTCCCAGGGCTCCGGTCGTGCCTTTCGGGCCATCGCGGAGGTCAGCGCGAAAATCGATGCGGCCGCCGTCCCCAAAGTTCGGATCGGGCTTCCCGGTCTTCGCATCGAGCGAATACACATATTCACGGATGCCGGCGAAGATCCGCTCGTCCGATCCGCCGCGCCAGTACGACAAGCCGCGATTGTTCCCACGCCCCGGTCCGCCTGAATCGAACTTCCAGACCTCCTTGCCTGTTTCGGCGTTGACTGCAAAAACCCTCTGCCCGGCGGTATAGCCGTAGAGAAGGCCGTTGATTTCGATCGGATTGGTTTCAAGCGTGTCCCGTGCGTCGCCGGCGTCGTAAGTCCAGGCAACCTTGAGCTGGTCGACGTTGCTCGCGTTGATCTGTTTCAGCGCCGAATAGTGGGTTCCCCCGGGGCCGCCGTTAACTACCGGCCAATCCACGTTGGGCCGGGACTGTGAATGAATCAGGGATACCAACGCGAAGAGACCTCCCGCGGGAACGGCAACCAGCTTCCACAGCTTCATAAGTTTCCTCTTTTCGATCGCACTCATCGATTCCGGCGGGAACCGCGTTCGGCCGACAGGAACTGCATTTCAGAAGGTCGCGATCGGATTCAGAACTGAACCGGTTTCGCCTGGGACGGCTGCCGGCGCGGCCATCACCAGGAAATCCCAGCGATTCCGTTTGGCGGCCTCTTTACTCACCGACTCAAGATCGAGATTGTCGAAAATCGGCATTCCCAACGAAATCAGAACCAGGGCGTGAATCGGTTCCGGTATCCCTTCTATACCCGAAGGATGGACGTCCTCGGCCGCATCACTGCCGAGAATCGCTGCATCGTGATCGTGCAGCCACTTTGCGCAGGTTATATAAAGCCCCGCGAGTTGCGCTGCGTCATAGGGCCCCTTGCTGTCCCGAAGCGCCCATCGACCGGTTCGGATCAGGACCGCATCACCCGGCTCGATTTTCAGGTGAGCGCGTTTTACCCAGGCATCGAGATCTTCAGGGTAGATACGCGTGCCAGGCTCAAGATAGTCCACGCCCTTGAGACGCGGAATGTCGATCAGGACGCCGCGGGTAATAATTCCATCTTTGAAGCTGAAGACCGACCCCATGCTGCAGCCTTTTTCGGTTATGGCGCTCGCCGGCATACCGTTGTACATCTCGCCGTTGTACAGCCGATGGCAGAAGGCGTCCATGTGGGTGTGGACGAAGCCGTGATACGAGACAGAGATCGAGTCCGAAGCGCCTGCGATACCACTTGTCGCGATGGCGCCTCCGCGTCCCAGGTTCATCTGACGAACAATCGGACGTGGGTTGTCGCTGGCCGGTTCCGTCTCGGCATTCCGCGCCATCGACACGGAAAAGCCCTCTTTGACGCTGCCGAGGGCCTGTTTGCGCTTCGCCGGAGTGATGAGATTGACGGCGCCCATCTGGTCGCTTTTGCCCCATCGTCCCCAGTTGGAAAGCTGCTTCATCATCTGATCGAAATCCTGTCGGGTGGCGTTGTGGTTGGACACCGTCTGGGCCTGCATTACCAAAGAAGGTCGCCACAAGATGCACGGGGCAGCTAAGAGAAAGGCTGCGAACAGACCGGCGAGTTTGAGCCCGCGAAGCTTCACGATGATCTCCCTTCATCAGCGCGTGGCGGCTGCCGAATCGGCGAACTGACACGCGAGGATTGTGTCTTGATACGCAGAAATACGGGGCAGATAATTCCTCTGCGCTTAAACGAAATGAATTGCGTCAAAGAGTATATTAAAGACTCAGTCGGAACCGGACTGAGGATTCGTTCGTCGTTCACGTGCGGCTTCGATAAGCCAGGCGGCCGTTCGGGGCTGGGGCGAAGTGGGTCCCAACGGGCGAAGTGTTCGCCGATTTCACGCGTCATACTGCTCCAAACCGCTATCCGGCGAGCCCGAGTTCGAGCGGGACATAAGTCTCGTTGGAGGACGCCGCTCAGGTGCCCTCCAGTTGGCAGTGTCGCATTCAGGATATTCCGGTCTGCTAGGGTGAACCGGGATGAGCAGTGATCGAGCTGATCGATTCAGGGGCCGGCGTTTTCCCGAAGAGATTATCGTTTTGTGTGTCCGGTGGTA
>Ga0126381_100002542_pt1 | contig 19705 bp, 12 predicted proteins | sample PanSoiMetPlot_28_FD_96465 | JGI IMG/M metagenome (GOLD analysis project Ga0126381, IMG submission 96465) | Tropical forest soil microbial communities from Panama - MetaG Plot_28 | ecosystem: Environmental > Terrestrial > Soil > Tropical forest > Bulk soil | place: Panama | collected 2016-02-17
GACTTCCAGTTCGGCAGATGGAGAGCCCACAACCGCCGGCTCCTGCGTCCTCTTACCGGTTCGAACGAGTGGGTCGAGTTCGATGCTACGATTGTTGCCCGGCCGATTTGGGGCGGCCGTGCAAATATGGATGAGTTGGAGGCGGACACCCCTTCCGGACACATCGAAGGAATGACAGTGCGCACCTACAATCCCAAGTCCCACGAATGGAGCATATATTGGGCCAATCAGGCAAACGGCGCATTCTCGCTTCCGCCTACAGTGGGGAAATTCAAAGATGGCCGCGGTGAGTTCTATGACCAGGAAGAATTCAATGGACGACGCATTTTCGTCCGCTATCTGTGGACAGTTATCTCTCCCGACAAGACCCTGTGGGAGCAGGCCTTTTCCCTGGACGCCGGCAAAACCTGGGAGACCAATTGGATCATTGACGCGACACGAGTAAAGCAATGAACCAATAGGCGCGTCGCGCGCGCAATCTTTGCCAGTTACGATCTCAACCTCCCATCGCAGCACTCTCAACCTTGCGCCTTAAGTTCCTTTTGTGGTTGCAGGACAGTTGCGCCGTCTCGTCGAAGACGATCGCAAGAAGTATTTCAAAAAGAGGCGGGTTCAACCCGGGGAAATCACTCCAGGGAGCCTACAGCCACTTGATATCGACCTGTGATTCCAATCCTTCCTCTCCTCCTCAACCACCTCCAGGCAGCCTGGAACGAGCCAAACGAACCTGATAGAGTAGGTCCTCGAAGTGGGGGAAAATCGGTAAGACTGCCCCGCAATAGGGGCAACGAGTGAAGGTCCGCGTCCAACGTCCGACTCTAGTCACGCCTCACCGGTCTAGGCAGGGAGAACAGCAGCAGTGGAGGCGAGCTGTCATGACCGAGAGATCATTGTCCAAGTTTAGCATTGGAATGGCGCCTATAGCGCACAGCCTCGTCTTTGTGTTGCCGGCGGTGGGACTTGTCACAGCGCTGTCCTACGCACATTTCGACGTCAAACAAATGGGTGACGATAATAAGGGCTCAATACTGCTCGTCGACCGCATGTTCGACGTCGCGTTGGCTCTTGCACTGATTGGTGTGGTTTTTTGCATTGGCCGCAAATTTGTGCGACTCATATCGCTCGCCTATGAAAGTGCAGCAGAGGAAATCTCGTTTTCGGTCATGTTTGGTGTAGGGATCGTCGGGCTTATTATACTGGCCCTGGGACTGGCCGGCTTGCTGGCGCCGGTTCCGGTCTCTCTATCCATTGGTTTGTTGATGATTCTCTCGGGCCAGGAAGTCCCGCGCATCTTTCAGCTTCTTAAGGAGGGCGTCACCGCCGCTACATCGACAAAGCTGCGATTCATCCTGACGATTCTCTTCGGAGTTCTGGTCCTGGTCCTCGCCATCCGAGCCATAACGCCCCCTCATACGCCCGACGAAGCCATTTATCATCTATCCGTCACCAAGCGGTTTGTCGATCAAGGACGCATCTTTCCGGTTGAGGACAATTGGGCCGGCAATATGCCGTTTCTGGTCCAGATGCTATATGCCATCTGCCTGATGGCGGGGGCGGACATTGCGGCAAAGGTCTTGAGCTTTTGCCTGGCCCTGGTTTGCTCCCTTTCGCTTTACGGGTTCAGTCGCCGTTTTCTTACACGCCGTGTAGGGGTGCTTTCGATGTTCAGCTTCTTTGCGGCCGGTATGGTGGTCGAAGTCGCCGTCACGTCCCGGATAGATGTTTCACTCGCCGGAATGCTATTTCTGGCCATTTACTCGATGATGGTCTATTTGGAGAGCGGGCGCCGCCAGTGGCTGTATGCGTCAGCGGTTCTGTCTGGTTTTGGTCTTGGCATAAAGTACTCGGCCGCGATAGTAATATGCTTCTTAGGCATCATGTTCCTTGTAGAAAGCCTCGTGCGACGCCGCGACGATGGTATAACTGCTATCAAGCGCGGCATGCTCTATACCGCAATTGTCGCGGCTGTTGCCTCCCCATGGTTTATCAAGAACTTCATCTGGTTCAGAAATCCTGTCTACCCATTCATAACAGGCGAGGCGGCAGACATTCGCCCGGGCCAGCTTCGGTACTTTGGCCCAGATGATCAAGCTAAGCTGGACGCGCATTTCGAGAGGGCACGCACTGAGATGCCTGATGTCGCAGCAGATAGAGAAAGACAGATGGCGGATGCGGCATCCAAACAGCTTGACCGGCACCCGCTCCGGTTCTGGGAGTATTTCACTAGGCCTGATGCCTACAACATGGCAGAAGAAGGTCATTACCCGAACTACCTCTTTGTACTCGCTCCATTAATTGTATTCGTCCGCAAGAACCGCTGGCTGACATGGCTTGGGGTGTTCAGCGTGTTCTATTTCATCGCGGCTGTAAATGTGTCCTGGGTCGCCCGAATGCTATTGCCGATCTATCCCGCTCTTACTTTGATCAGCGCTTACACTCTCACCGAACTGGCCGCCGTTATCTCCCGGAACCGGCAGCGGCAACCCTATCGATCGGTCGCGCTGTTGGTTCCCGTGCTGGCTGTGGCGATCGTCCTTGGCTTCACTGTGCTGTTCAGCACGCTCGAGTCCATTCGTACAAATGATTTGGGTTTCATTAAGGGTGATCTTACGAGGACCGAGTATATGAAGCAGTTTTACTACTACCCGCCTTCGTATTACATCAACAATTCAACCCCTGAGAACTCCCGCGTGATGATGATCGGCGCGCAGACCTGCTATGACCTCAAGCGCGACTACATCGCGGATACAAACTGGGATTCCACCGAGTGGCGCCGGTTGCTTGTTCGCAACGGTACCATCGAGCAGCTCAATCAAGAATTGAGACGCCGCGGGGTAACCCATGTCTGGGTCGCCTATGGCCTGTTTACCTTCGTTGCAGAGATGGGAAGAAAGAATTACCCGAATGTCTCCGGACTCGCCGTAAAGGATGGCCCCGACTACAAGGCGCAGCTAATGAACTGGTCGACACTCGACCTGTATAGCAAGAAGTTTCTCCAGCCTGTCTACAACGACAACTTTGGCAACATAGTCTACAGAATCAAATAGCCGGTCCCGAGCAAGCCGAGGACCTGCCGCTTTCGGGGTGAAGCCAGCGGCTGAAACTCCGCAATGGCGACGAAGACCCCGAGGCCGATGCCGCTTGCGAGTGGTTCTAGTTTGACGATGTTGTGCCACAGGGAAATCATCACAGAGTTGTTACCCGGATCAGCCCGCCACCAACCGCCGAACGCGCCCGGCCGTGCTCTAACCTACTCTTGACTGCTTGATCCGCCCCCAATTCGAGTCGATATTTACTGTCAGTCTTGCCAGTATTCCGCGAAACTAGACTCCAGATAAAATGGTCCTTGAAGTACTGCGCCGAAGAACCCCGGCCGGCCAGGCCGGCGGGTAATTGTGGTATGTCAACCAACCAGTCACACATTGACATGGTCCAACACTCGGGCGGGCCGATGGCCGGATTTCTCCGCAGCCCGATGAACTGGTTGATAGTCTTCGTGCCCATCACGGTCATATTGGAACACGCCCACAATGTGCCAGCGCCAGTGGTGTTTTTTTCAGCGGCGCTCGCAATTATTCCTGCCGCAGCCCTGATCGTGAGGGCTACTGAACAGCTCGCGGTGCGGACGGGCGATGCCATTGGCGGGTTGCTTAACGCGACCTTCGGGAACGCGCCCGAGTTGATCATTGCGCTGGTGGCGCTCAAGGCCGGATATCTGGAGATGGTGCGCGCATCGCTGGTGGGAGCAATTCTCGCCAATCTGCTACTTGCCCTCGGCGTGGCTTTCCTGGTGGGAGGTATCGGGCATCACGACCAGCGATTCAATCCGACTGCCACGCGGGCCTACAGCACCATGATGTTTCTGGCGGCGGTCAGCATGGCGGTGCCGAGCGCATTCAGCAGGTACTTTGCGCCGGAGGGTACGATACCTCAGGAACAGCTACTGAACCTTGGCATCGCCGGCTTGCTGCTGCTTGCTTACGGACTTTATCTCTTCTTCACCCTGAAGACGCATCCTGGTGCCTTCGCCAGTGTGGAAAGCGAGGAGGAGGCGCACTCGGAAGAAAAGCACTGGGGAGCGCCGAGGGCGGTTGGAAGCCTTGTCTTCGCATCCGTGATCGCGGCCTGGATGAGCGAAATTCTGGTCGGCGCGGCTGAGAATACGGGAAAAGCGCTGGGGATGTCTCAGGTCTTCATCGGAATCGTGTTCCTTGCGATTGTAGGGGGCGCGGCGGAGAGCGGATCGGCCATTGCAATGGCGCGGAAAAACAAGATGGATTTAGCGGTGGGAATTGCGTTGGGAAGCTGCATTCAGATCGCGCTGTTTGTAGCGCCTGTGCTCGTTCTGGCCAGCTACTTCATAGCACCGCACCCCTTGGACCTGGCATTTGGTCGAGCCGAAATCGGATCGCTTTTCATCGCGGTCCTGATCGGCGGGATGGTATGCGGCGATGGGCATTCCAACTGGTACAAGGGGGTCCAGCTGATCACCGTCTACGCAATCATAGCCCTGATGTTCTATTTCATTCCGGACTTGACGCGCTGAACCTGGGCAGATATCTTTTTCTGTACACCGCAACAAGTCTAGCGCGCCGCCTGAACGCCTCCTGATTCCCATTAGCGCGATCTGGTCTGATTTGGCTCAGTTGCTGTTCATCGTCTTGGGTTAATACCCTTTTCCCCGCATCTTGGCCTGGTTCCTCCCTTCCATTCTTTCCCTCCCTTGCTTCATTCTTCTTCTCGTCCGCAATCTGTTTTGGCACCTGACAAGCTTCTCGGCATGCTTGATAAATACGAAACGCCTACAGAGATCCCACCAGGTAAGCTAAGAAAGCTAGGCTCTTGCGTTTTTTCGCTTGCTGCCTGACCCTCGAAAGGTGTATTAGAAGGCCTGGCATTTCCAGAACCCAAAGTTTGGCCCAATCAGACTGGAGCGTAAATCAGCCGGGAGTGTAATGATGAATACAAAAATTGTCTGGTCGCTGTTAATTCTCATCCTCTTGGTATTCGGAATTCTAAGCTACACTCAAAGCGCGTCTTCGAGTCCGTCCACTCCAATGATGGCGCCGCCAACTGTGTTTAATGTCAACAGCACGGCGGACATTCTTAGCCCGGGAGCCGGTACGGTCACTCTGCGTTCGGCTATAGTAGCCGCCAATGCTGATGTCAGCGGGAACCCGTCCGTCATCAATCTGACGGTTGCGGGCACCTACACCTTGACCCTGGCCAACGCCAGTGAGGAGACCGCCGCGATGTCCGGAGACCTGGACATTACGACAACCAATCACTCGGTGACCATCGCTGGCCTGGGCTCATCAGGGCCGAACGCGACTATCATCGATGCCTCAGGGCTGAACACTGGTGCGATGCACGATCGTGCCTTTCATATCACCGCTCCGGGCGTCACGGCAATCTTCCAGAATCTGGTCATTGAGAATGGTCAAGCAACGAACGATGGCACAAACGGGGCAAGCACCGATCCGGCAACCACAAGCAACGGCACCCGCTGGGGTGGGGGCATTCTTAATAATGGCGGCAGCGTCACGCTGACCAATGTGATCATCAAATCCTGCCAGGCGCTGGGCCGTGGCGACGTCGCCGGAAGTCCTCCTGGGAGCATTCTGGAAGCCCGAGGCGCCGGCCTGGCCAGTCTCCAAGCGACAGGCACCATCGTTGTAACCAACAGCACACTTACAGGGAACACGGCCCAGGGCGGCAATGGCACAAACGGCGCCAATGTCAACATCGCCTCCGCTGCCAGGGGCGGCGGGATCTATTTCGAAGGCGGTACCTTGAACATCATCGGTTCTCTAATCGACACAAGCTCGGCAATCGGCGGCGCCGGCCAGGATAGTCCGCCGGTCGATGGCGGAATGACAAACGGCGGCAATGGCGGAATGGCTCAGGGTGGCGGATTGTGGGTTGGCGGGGGCACGGTAACAATTAATAACACCACCTTTGACGGCACCACCGCCACTGGCGGTAATTCAGGCGCGGGCGGCAATTCAAGCGGAGTGCCAGGGGAAGCCGATGGCGGCGGCATCTATAGCCTCGGTAGCGTTACTGTTACCAATTCAACATTCCACCTTAATGCAGCCACCGGAGGCACCGCCGGTAACGCCGCCGGCACGGGTGGTCTTGGCAGCCATACCGCCAGCGACGGCGGGATGGCCCAAGGAGGAGCCATTTTCGCCGACGGCGGCAGCCTGATCGTAGATACTGATACATTTGCCAACAATTCCGCTATTGGAGGTAACGGAGGCAACGGCGGACAAACCGACGGCTCCCAGGGCGCGCACGGCGCGGGCGGCAAAGCATTTGGCGGCGCCATTGCCAACGCCAACGCCGCCACTATGAATGTTAAGCACGCCACGATAAGCTCAAACAACGCTCAGGGCGGCAACAGCGGCGTAAACACGGGCGGAGCAATGAAGCCCGCGCGTCTGGTGGCCGAAGGGACCGGCGGCGGAATCCGCGTCGGCGGCGGCGCTGTGACCCTGGAAAACACCATCATTGGCGTCAACACCGCGGCCAACGGCACCGGCGACACGACCGGCGCACCGACACCCGGACCAGATGTGGACGGAATGGTCACGAGCAACGGCCACAATCTGCTGAAGAGCACCACCAATGCGACGGGCTTCACGGGTACCGGCGACATTACAGGCGTCGACCCGATGCTTTCACCCCTTGCGACCAATGGCGGCCCTACTCAGACAATGGCGCTTATGGCCGGCAGTCCCGCAATCGACGCGGGCGTCGCGGCCGGCGCCATGTTCGATCAGCGGGGCATGGCCCGTACAGTCGATGATCCCAGCGTACCAAATGCGCCCACCAGCGACGGAACCGACATCGGCGCTTTTGAACGCGTACCTCCTTGCGTCCTCAACTGCCCGACCGACATAACCGTTGCAAATGCTCTCAATCAGTGCGGCGCGAATGTGACGTACCCGGCTCCCACACCAACTGGCAGTTGCGGCACAATCATATGTGTTCCCGCTTCGGGATCTTTCTTCCCGGTCGGAAGCACGACTGTCACTTGCACCAGCGCGGTTGGTCCGATGTGCACCTTCAAGGTCACAGTAAACGACACGCAGCTTCCCACGATTACCTGTCCGTCGACGGTTGTTGCGCAGACCCCGAGCCCCGGCTCCAGTTGCGCAGTGGCCACCTTCGCGACTCCGGCTGCGAGCGATAACTGTCCTGGCGCGACCGTGCAATGCGTTCCACCATCAGGATCATGCTTCCCACTCGGAAGCAGCACTGTCACCTGCACGGCCACGGACGGGGCAGGTAACAAGGCCTCCTGCGGCTTTCAGGTCGTGACATTTGATACTTGCCTGCAGGACGATCACACCGGCGACATTCTGCAGTGGGACTCGCTGACGGGTGATTACCTGTTCACGCATTGCGGCGCGGGCGGGTTCACTTTCTCAGGAAAGGGGACGGTTCGAACTGTGGACAGCGTTCGCAACCTGATTGACATGAAACCGGATCGGAAGGTCAGCGCGAACTTTTTGCTCACCCAGCTTACGGGCAACGCGACGGTGAACATACTCGTGGCGCCGGGTGTCTATCATACGTTCAGGATCAATCAGACAAACCCCCATCCGAAATGCTCGTGTACATGAGGTAGCGGTACGTGATGGGGTAGCGGGAGTCGGCAACCCGCTCGCGAGCGACAACATCGATGGAAATCTACGTCACCCGAGATAGCGTCGCCGCGGGCGATGATATTGATGCTCCCCATGGGTGCTCGTTCTCTTTCCCTGATGCGACACCTGTAATGGACATAGTCGGGCGGATCGTCGCAGGGGGCTACCTGGCGCGGATCAATGGCGGGAATGCTACGTGGTCGGTAGTCTCAAGATTCCCGATCGCCGTGGTTGCGCAGCAATGGACAGAACTGCGTCCTGTATGCTGGCCTGAGGTTGAGGTATCCGAGCTTGAAACCAGGAACGGCGTCATTCAGCTCCATTTTAACTATCATACCCAAATTGATCCCGACATCGTGTTCGAGGTACTTAGAAACCTGAGGTTACGCAAGAGCTGACAGGCCCACTCCCGGCAGAAACAGCCACACGCGTCTCCGCGCACCTTCCGCGCCAATGTACACGGTGGTATGATCCCTGTTGCTCTGTTCGCGCTACGCGGGTAAAGGAGATTTCTCCCCTTGAACGCTCGCCGTCCTTACAGCGAAGATGACGAAAGTCGCCGGTACCAAAGTCTGCTCGCCGTCATCGAGTCAGTGATTTCTAATCTCTGCTTGAGAGATCTCTTTCACGCGGTTTCGTCATGTCTCAAAGAGCTTATTCAGCACGATGCTGCCAGCGTCGTGCTCCTCGATGGGCAGGGAAAATTGCGAGTGCACACACTGGATTCCGCTCCCCTCGGAATCCTCGCCGAAGGCATGGAGCTTCCTTTGGAAGGAACGCCGCCCGGGCTTTGCATCAAGACGCGCTCGACCATTCTCCGCGACAAAGTCGATTTCGAAGAGTTTAGTGTCCCGCAGATGCGGCTAGCGTACGCCGCCGGTTTGCGATCCGGGTGCTCGGTGCCGTTGATCTCTCACGATAGAGTACTCGGCGCGATAAGCGTCGGCGCCTTTTGCGAAGCAGCCTTCACCCGCAAGGACGCAGAATTACTGGAACAGATCGCGAGACCGCTCGCCATCGCCGTCGAAAACGCCCTCAACTTTGAGCGCGCTGAACGGGAACGCAACCACAAGCAACTCTTGCTCGAAGTCGGGAAGGCAGTAGTCTCAAAGCTCAGTTTGGATGATCTGCTCCGTACCGTTTCTGCCAGTCTAAAGGACTTCATCAAGCACGATTTTGCCAGTGTAACCCTTTGCGACGAAGCATCAGGCCAGCTGCGGGTTCACGCGCTGGACGCGCCATCCTCCCGCAGGATCCTGGCGGTAGCAGCCGGACTACTGCCAATGGACGGCACGGTGCCCGGGCTGGCAATCAGAACGCGATCATCCGTCATCCGCGATCACATAGACCTCAAGGAATTCTCGGCGCCGCAAGCCCGAACGGCTTATGAACTCGGCACGAGAAGCATGTGTTCTGTTCCACTCATTTCGCACGATCGGGTTCTGGGAGCGATGAACGTCGGCAGCACACGCGAAGCCGCGTTCACAGTCGACGATCTGACGATCCTGGAAGAGATCGCCGGGCCGGTAGCCATCGCCGTCGCGAATGCGCTTAACTATCAACGCGCAGAGCGTGAGCGCGACCGGAAACAGCTTCTGCTTGAAATCAACAACACGATTAGCACCAAACTCGAGATTAGGGATTTACTGCGCGCGACTTCTGAATCTTTGCGGGGTTACTTTCAGCACGACTTCGCCGGACTGGCGCTGTACGACTCCGAATCAAAACAGATGGTCACCAGCAGTCTCGACCTCCGGCGACCTGCCGAATATTTCGTCGACGGCGCGCACTTTCCGGTCGAGGGCACGCTCAACGGGCTGGCGTTCACGACGCGCGAGCCTGTAGTCCGTCATCAAATCGACCCACAGGAAAGTTCATGGACGCATGCCCGGCGGTTTTTTGCAGACATGGATCTCAAGTCCTATTATTGCGTACCACTGCTTACGCGGGGCCGCGCGGTGGGCGTCTTGAACCTCGGGAGCCGTAAAGAAAACGCGCTCAGCGATCACGATGTGGAATTGCTTCAGCACATCGGGATGCAAATCGCGATCGCTGTCGAGAACTCGCTCGCTTATCAAGAGATTTCAGCGCTCAAGAACAAATTGGCCAGCGAGAAGCTCTATCTCGAGGAAGAGATTCGTATCGAGCACAATTTCTCAGAGATCGTCGGCCAGAGTGCGGAGCTCAAGAAGATTCTGCAACAGGTTGCGACGGTCGCGCCGACTGATTCGGCCGTTTTGCTGATGGGTGAAACCGGTACGGGCAAGGAATTGATCGCACGCGCGATTCATAACCTGAGCGCGCGGCAAGAACGAACGCTGGTAAAACTCAACTGCGCCGCGATTCCAACAGGCCTGCTCGAAAGCGAGCTGTTTGGACATGAAAAAGGCGCATTCACGGGAGCGATCGCGTCGCGAGTTGGCCGCTTCGAACTTGCCCACAAGGGGACCCTGCTCCTTGATGAGATTGGAGAGATTCCTCTCGAGTTGCAACCGAAGCTTCTGCGCGTATTGCAGGAGCAGGAATTTGAGAGACTCGGCAGCTCGCGAACCGTGAAGACGGATGTACGACTTATCGCCGCGACCAACCTGGACCTGCGGCAGATGGTCGCCGATAAGAAGTTTCGGAGCGATCTCTACTATAGACTGAATGTGTTTCCGATCATGATTCCTCCGCTCCGCCAGCGCACTGGCGACATCCCGCTTCTGGTTGGCTACTTCACTCAGAAACATGCACTGCGAATGAACAAGAAGATTCAGTCAGTCTCAAAAGCGACTGTCGACTCCCTCTGTCGTTACCCCTGGCCGGGCAACGTGCGCGAACTGGAAAACTTCATTGAGCGCGCGGTCATTCTTACCGGCGGCTCGGAGTTGCAAGCGCCTCTATCTGAGTTGGCGGCCGCTACCCAGGTTCCGCCCCCTGAGGTCGGCGTCGCTACTGGAAGTTCGCTCCTGGACCACGGCGAGGTAGCAGCGGCGGGTCCTGGACCTCGGCCCGTGACTTTGGAAGATGTCGAGCGCGCGCACATCGAAGAGATTCTCAAAAAGACTCGCGGCGTAATCGGAGGCAAAGGCGGCGCTGCCGAACTCCTGGGCCTTCCAATCTCAACCCTCCGCAATCGAATGAAGAAGCTCGGGCTTAGATAACCGGGAAACTCTACTCCCAGCCGAAACCGTATTTGGCATCGGGTGCCGCCGGCGGCATCCATGACTTCTCTTCATCCTGTCCACAGCTCTCCTGATATGAACCCGAATTCCTGTCTTTCTTACTGCCCCACAATAACTTAGCTGACCTGTTCAAGCCCTCGACGCCCTGTGGTCTCGAGGTTGCACCAGGCGTATGCGCCGCCAACAAAGCGGCGAAGGAAGAAAGGAAAAGACATGACAGCTCGCATTACAAGAATCCCAGGCCCGGGCAGCGAGAAGACGACCCTGCGAGTAGAAGGTTCAATGCGGCTTGAAGAAGCCGAAGTGCTCGAAACCACCTACGCTACTCTTCGCGCTGAACTGCTCGGAAACGTGGCAATCGATCTTTCCGGTCTTACTTTTCTCGATTCCGACAGCGTTTCGGTGCTCCGTCGCCTGAGCGGCCTGGGTGCTGAGCTGGTGGGCCTGCATTTCTTCACCCGGCGACTGATCGATTTGGCCGAGAACTCAGGTGAGTAAGAACAATTCAAACTTCGAAAAGGAAGAGCCATCATGCATAAGCGAATTACATTTTTCGGAACGACCGGCGCCGCGCTCGTGATCATCCTGGCAAACTCGATCGCCGCCTTTGTCAATGGTCAGGACCCGCGAGATAGCAGCGCGGCTGTGCAGACAGCGGCGGCAGAAAAGCGCTCAGCCCCTCGGCCGGTATCACTGCCGCGTAGTCCTTTCGCCGCGACCGACTTTGTTGCGCCATCGAGACCGCTACCCCCCTTGGCGCGCGTTGGCGTTGACGCGAGCGAGCCCATTACACTCCGGCTCGAAGAGGCGATTCGGTTCGCGCTGTCAAATAACAATGACATTGCTATCTCGCGAATTGACGTCGAAACGAGCGGGCACGAACTGACCGCGGCGCTCGGCGCGTACGATCCCCGGCTGACTGCTCAGTCTTACTACCAGCACAGCAAACAACCTCTGACTTCATTCCTGGGCGGAAGCGACAACGGATCACTAAGCACAAACGAATTCGGCGATAGCTTCTCCATCAGCGGGAGATCGCCGCGAGCCGGTGGCTCCTACAGGTTTGAGTTCTCTTCGAGCCGAGCGTCGAGCAGCAACTTCTTCAGCAGTCTCAACCCTGCTTACACCAACAGCTTCAATATCAGCTACACGCAGCCGCTGATGCGTGGACGCCGCACCGACGACAGCCGCCGCAAGATTGAGATTGCCAGGAAGAACCTGGCCCTGACTGATGTCCAGTTTCGACAAAGCGCAACCGAAGTCATTACCAGTGTCGAGAACGCGTATTGGGACCTGGTCTTCGCGCTGCGCAACTCTCAGGTGCAATCCGAAGCCGTGACTCAAGCGCGCCAACAAGTGGAAACCAATCGTCGCCAGGTCAAGGAAGGAGTGCTGGCGCCGATCGACATCACTGAGGCGGAGGCCCAGGTCAAGATCTATGAACAGGATCTCTATGCCGCGCAAGAACAAATCACCCGCGCAGAAAACAGATTGAAGGCTTTAATGCTCCCTGACCGCCGCGCGGAAATGTGGGCGCGCGCATTGATGCCCGTGACACCGGTGACGCTCGAAGCACCCGGCCTATTCCTGCCGGATGCGATCAGCGCGGCCCTTCAGAACCGGCTGGAACTCGCCGAGCTGCGAACCGACGATGAAATGAATCAGATCGATCGGACGTTTTACCACGATCAAATCAAACCGCAAATGGATTTGACCATCGGCTATAGCAGCGCGGGACTATCCGGCACCGCGACCAATCCCGATGACAATCCGCTGCTCGCTAGCGTGACCGCGCTTGAACAGCGCGTCAATGATCTTTCGACGCGAGCCGGTCTCGGGCCGATGCCAGCGCCTTCTTTTGGCGCAGTCCCGAGTCACTTCCAGGGCGGCTACAGCCAATCGCTTGCGAACACGCTCAGCCAGGACAACCCTACAGTGAGAGTAGGCTTCAGCATTTCTCTGCCGCTGAGGAATCGCACTGCTGAAGCCAACCTCGCAAAGTCGCTCGCAGAAGGCCGCCGTATCAGCACACTGAAGGCAAAGACCGAGCAAATGATCGAAGGTGATGTGCGCAACGCGATGCAGCAGGTGCGCTCAGTTCAGGCGCGCCTCGCCGCCGCCGCCGCATCTCGCGAAGCTGCCGAACAGCAGTACGCCAGCGAGCAGCGACGGTTTCAAGCCGGCTTGGCAACCGTGTTTCTCGTGCTCCAACGCCAGACCGATCTCACAAATGCGCGCGGCCGCGAATTGCAGACACAAACGGATTTGAACAAAGCGATTTCTGAATTGCAACGAGCGATGGGCAATACCCTCGGTTATCGCAACGTTGCGGTCATCACTGAAGGGCACAGGCTGCAACAGATCTCGGGATCGGATACGACCACTAATTCCCAATCGTCACAAGGGTCGAATGAAAAGGTCGTTGCCGGTTCATCATCGCCACGAAAGTAGATCACTCGACACCGTCGAATTTTTAAAGGAGGCAAATCATGTCAGACTCAACAGCAACCAACAAGGAAAGTAATGACAAACTGAAGACTGGATCACGCAAGTCAATGATGCGCCGCGCGTCCGCATTGATCATCATCGCCACAATTGCGGGCGGGGCCACCTGGTTCCTGGTCCTCGGTTCACCAAAGAAAGATCCGAACGTGATCAAGGTGAGCGGTCGCATCGAAGGAGATGACGCTGCGCTGTCCGCCAAGGTTTCGGGACGGCTGAAGGAGATCACCGTGCGCGAGGGCGACCAGGTTAAGGCCGGCCAGGTAATCGCAGTGATTGACGACGAGCAGGTCCGGGCGCGCGAACAGCAGGAGCAGTCCCTGGTCGAGCAGTCAGAAGCGAAAGTTACGGCCGCCAGGCAGCAGATCGCTGTGCTGAATGCCCAGCTCGAACAAAGCAATACCGGCGTCGAACAGGCGAAGCTCGATGCCCAGGGACGCGTAAGCCAGGCGGAAGCTGATGTAGCGAAAGCGGAAGCCCAGCTCCTGCAGCGCGAGGCCGAGCTCAAGCAAGCTCGGTACGACGAACAACGCTACACAACGCTGGCCGCAGGCGGTGATGTCCCCGAGCGGACCGGCAGCCAGGCCCGCTACGCCTCCGAGTCTCAAGCCGCCGCAGTAGAAGCCGCCAGGCGACAGGTCGAAGCGTCTCGCGCCGGCTTGCTGGTGGCGCGAGCCAACCTGTCCAATGCGGCGATGCGTTCGTCGCAGTCACTGGCGATCCGCCAGCAGATCATTCAGTCCCAGGCGGACATCGTTTCAGCTCAGGCTGAAACCGAGAAGGCACGGGCGCGACTACGAGAAGCCCAAGCCAACCGAAACGATCTGCAAATCGCCGCGCCCTTCGACGGTACCGTTACGACGCGTTCAGCCGAACCCGGTGAAGTGATCGCCGCCGGAACGCCGGTCGTAACTATCGTGAACCTAGCCACAGTCTACCTGCGTGGATTCATTCCCGAAGGTGAAATCGGCCGGCTGCGAACCGGGCAAGTTGCCCGCGTTTATCTCGATTCAGCGCCCGACAAGGCAATTGAAGCAACTGTCATTCGCATCGACCCCGAAGCGTCGTTTACTCCCGAAAACACGTACTTCCGGGACGATCGAATCAAGCAAGTCGTAGGTGTGAAGTTGCAAATCAACGGTGCTAACGGTTTCGCCAAACCGGGCATGCCTGCGGACGGCGAAGTCGTTGTGAACTGATTCGGGCAAGCAGCGAGAACCGATTGAGGAGCCAATCATGAGCGCATTCGAAACATTGGAAGCTACAGGGACGGCGCCGCCATTTAAGCTGGAGCATCTCATCGCAATCGAGGGGGCCGCAGACAACCGGTTGGCGGCCGGCAATCAGGCCCGAGAAATCGCCGTCAGCGTTCAGGGCTTGCGCAAGAGCTACGGCGAGTTTGAAGCTGTCAAAGGCATCGATCTTGAGATTCGTGCCGGCGAAATATTTGGCCTGATCGGACCGGATGGCGCCGGCAAGAGCTCGGTCTTTCAGATTCTTGGTGGCGTGATGCAGCCGACCTCAGGTTCGGCTTACATGTACAAGCAGCCCGCGCGCGAGACGCGCTCGTTCGTCGGTTATCTGACACAGACCTTCAGCCTGTATCAGGACCTTAGCGTCGCTGAGAATCTACGCTACCTGGGCGAGTTGCGGTTGCTCACTCGGGCGCAAATCGAAGAGCGAGGCCGGCATTATCTCGAGTTGTTTGACATGGAACGCTTCACCGATCGCTTGGCCGGAAGCTTGAGCGGGGGCATGAAACAAAAGCTGGCCCTGGCCTGTGCATTGATCGCCGAACCAAAGATCCTGCTCCTCGACGAGCCTACAACCGGCGTTGATCCGGTTTCGCGCCGCGAATTTTGGGATGCGCTCGCCAACCTGTCGGATGAGGGCATGACGATGGTCGTCGCCACTCCTTATCTGGACGAGGCGGAAAGATGTCATCGCGTAGCGCTGATGCACGACGGCGTCATTCATCAGACAGGCACGCCGGCCGAGATTCGTGACAGTCAGGGTTTGGAGCGGCTCCAGATCAAAGCGGGCGACCTGGGCGCCGCCGAAGACCTCCTGCGGAGCAACAAAGCCATCGCCGATGTGCAGCGCTTTGGTGATCGCCTCGACCTGATGGTGCGCGATGCCAACATCGGCGAGACAAGCGCGCGTGAGAGCCTGGCTGAGGCAGGAATACAAGTGCTCGGCGTCAAACGCGCTGCGCCGACCCTCGAGAACGCGTTCGTCGCAACCCTGCGCCGTCTGGGCGGCGACGTTCGCACGCCTGAGTTTCCGCGCCGGCGCCAGTTTCGCGAGCGGCCAGCAGATGCCATTGCGATTGGCGCACATCATCTCCACAAGCGGTTCGGAAAATTCCATGCAGTCAAAGACATAAATATAGAAATCAAATACGGCGAGATCTATGGGTTACTGGGTGCGAACGGAGCCGGCAAAACAACGACGATCAAGATGCTATGTGGTTTGATTGCCGCATCGAGCGGCGAGATGGAACTTGCGGGCGAGCGCGGCAGCTTCCGCTCGCGCTTTGTGCGGCAGCGAATCGGCTACATGTCGCAGAAGTTTTCCTTGTATGACGATCTGACCATCGAAGAGAACCTTGATTTCTTCGCCGGTGTCTACCAGGTCCCGCTTGGGGAACGTGAAGAGAAAAAGCGATGGGTCCTCGAGATTTCAGGCCTCGAAGGTCGCGGCAATCTGATGACCGGCAGCTTACCCGGCGGCTGGAAGCAGCGCGTCGCTTTTGGCGCATCTGTGATGCACGAACCGTCCGTTCTCTTTCTCGACGAGCCTACTTCGGGAGTCGATCCCCTCGCCCGCCGCGCCTTCTGGAAGATGATCAACAGCCTGGCCGATCGAGGCGTTGCGGTGCTGGTAACGACTCACTACCTGGAAGAAGCCGAGCAATGCAACCGCCTCGGTTTCATGGTCGCCGGCGAACTTGTAGCCGAGGGAACCCCCTCGACCGTAAAAGCCGAGCGCGGCGGCCACCTCATCGAATTGATTACGGATCAGCCCCAGAAGGCCGCTGACGTATTAAAGCATCAGCGTGAATACTGGCGCGTCTCGCTTTTCGGAGACCGCCTCCACGTAGTCGTTGAAGGTGAAGTTCCTGAAGAGATTCGTGGACTGCGCGAGCAATTGCTGGCGGCTAATATTCAGGTAGTCAAAGCATACGAAGAGCCTTACTCACTGGAAGATGTCTTCATCGCCATCGTCGAGAAGATGAGAAAGCGAAATACGGCTGACTTGACCACGATATCGCAATAGAAAACGAGAGGAATCCATGAAAAAGATCCTTGCACAAACACGAAAGGAATTGCGGCAGTTTTCACGCGATAAGCTGTCGCTGAGTCTTGCGCTCGTGCTGCCGATGGTGCTGATGTGGCTGATTGGTACTTGCATTTCGATGACCTTGCACGACCTCCCGGTCGCGATCAAGGACCTGGACCAGACCCCGCTCTCACGGCATTATGTAGAGACGCTGGGCGCTTCCGTCACATTTCGCATCGTTCCGGCGACGGCGATGGGGCCCGTTGAATCGCCGCTCGATCACGAGCGCGCGCGCGTCGTTGTTGTCATTCCCGAACATTTCGCCCGCGATTTGGAACGGGGCCAGTCGCCTGAAGTTCAGTGGCTGGTCGATGGGACTGATGCGAACGCTGCGAATGCGATTCGCGGCGACGCGGCTGCGCTGACACAGGCTTTCAATGCGCACTTCGTCGGCAACCCGGCGCCCGCTATTCAAATGCACATTCGCTTCTGGTTCAATCCAGGCCAGGATTCCGATAAATACATCGGGCCCGGGATCTTCGCGGTTGGGCTTGCTTTGTTTCCGCCGCTGCTGGTCGCCCTGGCGATGTCGCGCGAAGGCGATCAGAAAACCATCCTTCAAGTGTATGTGTCCAGCATCAAGGCGCATCAATATCTGTTGGGAAAGACCATCGCTTATATGATTGTCGGCGTCGCGCAATGGATAGTGACATTCATGCTCGGCGTTGTCCTTTTCGGATTCTCGCTGAAGGGCGATCCCATCCCACTTTTGGTCAGTTCGTTTGTCTATCTTTTTTGCATGGTCGCATTCGGGGCCATGATTGGGGCGACGATTCCGGACCAGGCGGCTGCGATTCAAGTAGTACAGAACGTCTGCTTCCTGCTGTCGTACCTGTTGTCTGGATTTGTCTTTCCGATTTCAAACATTCCCGGGGCAATCCGTTGGATCTCGAGCCTGGTGCCCGCGAGGTACTTCGTTGAAATGTCTCGCGACGCCCTTGTGCGCGGCGGTGGCTGGCACGCGGTGTGGCATGTGCCGGTCATCCTCGCGCTGTTGGGCACAGCCTTTTTCGCTCGGGCCTGGGTTTACATGCGCAAGATGCAGGTGGAGGCATAGGTGACCATCATGAACTGGATAACTAATAGAATTCTGAACTGGCGAACATGGCCGCTCTTCAGGAAAGAGATGATTCAAATTCGCCGGAACCATAAACTCGTGGCGATGCTGGTGATTCCGCCAACCCTGAATCTTGTGCTGCTCGGTTTCGCGATGAATCCTGACGTCACTAACCTGCGGCTGGGCGTTGTTGATGAAAGCATGACAGCGAACAGTCGTGAAGTTATTTCGAGCTTCAGTGAGAGCCGCGCGTTCAGAGTCAGCGGAACCTTTGAATCGACCCGTGCGCTCGGCAACGCGTTGACCGCGGGCAGGTTGGATGCGGGACTCGTCATCGGCTCTGACTTCGCGACTAAGCGGACAGAGGGCGAGACGGCGCAGATACAGCTTCTGGTTGATAGCGTTGATTCCAACACGGCATCGATCGCCGGTGGCTACGCGACTCGCATCGTCAATTCGATGAATCAAAACATCAAGATCGTGAACCGCGCTAACCCTCACCCGTCGACAGCCGGTGTCCATCCGCGAGTGTCCTTGCTTTATAACCCGGGTCTCAAAAATTCCTGGTTTATCGTGAGCGGGATGATCGGCATGTTGCTGGTGATGCTTGGCATCGCCGTTTCTTCGTCAGTAATGGTGAAGGAAAAGGAGATTGGAACCGTTGAGCAACTCTTGATGACCCCGGCTGATGGAGCCGAGATAATCAGCGCGAAGATTGCCCCGATCTTTCTGCTGCTGTCGTTGGACATCGGGCTGTCAGTGGCTGTTGGTCATTGGGTTTTCGATCTGCCCCTGCGCGGCAGCCTGTTGCTGCTATATACCTCGGGAATGTTCTGCGTCCTATCGGGAATCGGGACCGGCATACTGATCGCCACCTTTACTCGATCTCAACAGCAGGCGCAATTGCTCGGATTTTTTGTGACTCCGCCGCTGTCGATGCTTTCCGGAGCGACGACTCCAATCGAAGCAATTCCTAACTGGATGCAGCCGTTGACTTATCTGAATCCCGTTCGTCACTTTGGTTCAATCGCACGGGGCGTAATGCTGAGGGGCGTGGGCATCGACGTGATCTATCCGAACGTGATCGCCCTGTTGGCTTTCACCGTAGTGCTCATGGGAGTTAGCGTTTGGCGCTTTCGCAAGCAATTAAACTGATCTGAAGGCGGTTCTGTCGACGGACACCGCAGCGCCATTTGGAATCGGCTGTGAATAGTCTGTGGAGACCGGTGGAAATGCACTCGTGGTGGTTATGCCCTTGACGAATGAACGCCACCCGGCCTCACACAGACTTGATTTCTGCGCGAGCGTCAATTAGTTGGAATAAGCTGCTGGTACGCCAGGCAGTACTGGCGATACGCCTGGAGGTACTTACCCTTGGCCAAAAGCTCATCAGCCTGCTGTGCCGCTGCTTTTGCCAGCGTTGTCTCATTCGCGGCAATGTTCAGGTCGACTTGCGCCTGGATTGTATTCCAGACTAGGGCCTTCACCTGCTCGATCATTCCACCCCTGTTGGCCGGGAGATAGTAGGACGGTATCAGCTTGCCATCGAGCAGATTCCTTTCCATCGTGACCGTTCCGACAAGCGGCAAAATCGGCACACCGTCTTGCCCTCGTTGGTTCGAGAAGCTCGCTGGTGCACCAGAGGCTATTGCTGCATCAGAGGTTATTACACTTGCCGCTGCGACCGGCGCGCTAGTGGTCTTGTTCCAACTGTAAGGCCAGCCGGGCTTGCCCTGGCAGGAAAGGATGCTTGATGATTTTTGACCGTCAGGGGTATTGAGCAAGCGAATCACCTCGCATCCAAGATTGCGCAGCTCGTTGATTGTCGTCGCGAGGTTTGCGTTCGCGTTGTTGACGATCGTCGTCGTGTTTGCGTTGTCGTTGGTAATGATGTTGGCGGTATTGGAGTTGGCATTGGTGATGATTAGCGACCTGTTGGTGTTATCGTTGTTGATTATTGCGGTTGCCTTGGAGTCGATCTC
>Ga0126381_100002543_pt1 | contig 19699 bp, 13 predicted proteins | sample PanSoiMetPlot_28_FD_96465 | JGI IMG/M metagenome (GOLD analysis project Ga0126381, IMG submission 96465) | Tropical forest soil microbial communities from Panama - MetaG Plot_28 | ecosystem: Environmental > Terrestrial > Soil > Tropical forest > Bulk soil | place: Panama | collected 2016-02-17
CTAGAAAACAGAACAGGTAAAAACCAGACCAGGTCATAACTCACCTCGAACGCGACATTTATTCCCCAAACTTCTCTTGCGCCGCGTGAGCTGGAACTCGAGAAGCAGACCGCTTGTTCCCCTCGAGCACCCCGGGGTTCAATTGCGAAGTGCCGCGCGCTCGGACGACTGGCTCCTGCCGTCTGGCCCGCTGCCTGCCTCCTTGTCAGGCCGCAGCACTTCCGCGAGGCGGTCAAACAGCCCCGGGGTCCGAAGAATCTCGGCCAGGAGCAAAAGGGGCCTGCGCGAGTCCGGCGTCTCGGCAATGGTCACGAGCGCACGCTGCAATTCCGCGTCGGCGGTAAACTGCCCGGCCCCGGCAAACAGCCAAGAATCCACTTTCGCGTCCAGGGCCCGCAATTCCGATTGCAATCCCGGCGTGTAACCGTCGGGATCGTCCACAAGAAAGCCGGGATAGACGCGGAAGAAGCGCGCCAGCAGATCGCGCGTCTTGTGCGTCAGGTGCGGCCTCGAGCCGCTTTCGATCTGCGAAAGGTACGCCTGGCTCAGCCCGCGCCCAATTTCGCGCTTCATGGCGGAAGCCAGCTCCTGCTGGGTGAGTGGGCGGCCCAAACCACGAAGCGAACCCTCGACCGCGCGGAGCGAGCGAAGTTTGTCGCCAAGTTTCATGCGAGACTCCGTGATATTGCAATATGCAAATTCTATATTGCGATTTGTAATTTGTCAAGCGAAATCGGTATGACCGTCAGTCTCGCTTTAACTCTTTTTATTGGAATAAGTTATGTCGTCGCGCAACCCGGCCGTTCACAACTCGCAAGCTCGGTTACGGCGGAGGAGTGGTCTAGTCGGGTTTGCGCAAGGTTTGCAGGTCGATGCCCAGTTGCTGGCATTTCTTGTACAGATGGCTGCGTTCTAAGCCCAGCGCACGCGCCACGTTGGTCATGTGGAAATTATGACGGCGGATTTCCGCAAGCAGCACTTCCCTCTCGAACGCTTCGGCGCGCTCGGCTAAAGTTCCCGAGCCCGTGGCGCCCGAGGCCTCTCCGCCTCCCGGCCTAGAATCGGAGGAAGGCAGGGCGAGGCGAACATCATCGACACCGATGGTGGCCTCCGCGGCCAGCAAAACCACACGCTCGACCACGTTGCGCAATTCGCGCACATTTCCCGGCCACGGGTATTTTCGCAGTTCTGCGATCGCGTCGGGAGCGAACCCTTTCTCCTTCCAACCGTTCTCGGCGGCCACTTGCCGCGCGAAATGCCCCACAAGCTCCGGTAAATCCTCGAGCCTCTCGCGCAGGGGAGGAAGCGTCAGGGGAAACACATAGACGCGGTGGAACAGATCGCTGCGAAAGGCATTGTGCTTGACCAATTCCTCGAGATGGCGGTGCGTGGCCACCAGCACGCGCACGTTGACCTTGATCGGTTTGTCGCCGCCCACGCGCTCGACTTCGCCTTCCTCGAGCACGCGCAACAATTTCGCCTGCATGGCCAGCGGCATGTCGCCGATTTCGTCCAGGAAGAGTGTGCCCGCTTCGGCTTGCTCGAATTTGCCGAGATGGCGCGAAGCCGCTCCGGTGAACGAGCCCTTTTCGTGGCCGAAAAGCTCGGACTCAATCAGCTCCGCGGGAACCGCCGCGCAATTCAGGGTGATGAACGGGTGCTCGCGGCGGGGAGATTTTTCGTGAATCGCGCGCGCGACCAGTTCCTTCCCGGTGCCGGTCTCGCCCAAGATGCAAACGCGCGTTTCGCTGGCCGCGACCCGCTCGATTTGCGTCAGCAACTTTTTCATGGCGAGACCAGAACCGACCAATTCGTGTTTACCGAGGCGCTGGCGCAGCTCGCGGTTTTCGTCTTCCAGACGCGTCAAGCGCAAGGCATTTTCGACGGTGACGAGCAACTTGTCGGTAGAGAGCGGCTTCTCCAGAAAGTCTAACGCGCCAAGCCGTGTGGCTTTCACGGCCATTTCGATATTGGCTTGCCCCGAGATTAAAACGACAGGCGTCTTCACGCCCGCTTTCTTCAAGTCGTCAAGCAATTCCATTCCGCTCTTGCCCGGCATGACCACATCGGAAAGGATCAGGTCGAAATTTTCGGCGCGAAGAAGCTCGACGGCACGGTTGGCGCTGTCGCAGACCGTGGCTTCGTGCCCGGCCAGCCGGAACGCCCGCGAAAGCGAGGCCAGCGTGTTCGGATCATCGTCAACCAGGAGGAGATGGGCTTTGCGAGCCAAGCTTCGGTCCTTTTGCCTGCGCTAGTCGGAAGCGGCAGCCAGGGTGGAAGGTGTGCCTTTTTTGGGTTCTGCCGCCGGTTCGCGAGGCTTCACTTTCGGGCCGGCTTGGCGCTGGGGAAGCTCTATGCGAAATGTGGTTCCCCGGCCTTCCTCGCTGGTCACGGAAATGGTTCCGTGGTGATCGCTGACCACTGACTGAATGATCGCCAAGCCCAAGCCGGTCCCCATTTGTTTTGTCGTGTAATAGGGGGTGAACAACCGCGAACATTCTTCGGGGGTCAGGCCTTTGCCGGTGTCCGCAACCTCAATGCGCACGTTACCGTTGTGTTCGCAAGTACGCAGCGTCAGCGTCCCGCCCGCAGGCATGGCGTCCATGGCGTTCAGGACCAGATTCTGAAAGGCGCGATGCAGCAGATCGGGATCCGCGTCAATCTCGGGAAGGGGATCGGTTAGGAAAGGTTCCTGGGTGATCGTGGGTTTGCCGACGGCGGTGAATTGCGGCTCGAACAGGCGCACGGCCTTCCGGAGAACCTCGTTCACGTTTACGCGCACGAATTTCGGCGCAGGCATTTTGGAGAAGTCGCTAAAGCGGCCGACGATGGTGTTCAAGTTGGCGAGCTCCGCCTTCAGGGTGGCGGTGGACTCGTTGAACACTTCGAGGAATTGCTTGGCTTCTAGCCGGCGGGCTTTCTGCAGGTTCTCGATGGTGATTTGCATGGGGAAGAGGGGATTGCGCAGTTCATGGGCGAGGCGCCGCGCGAGCTCGCGCCAGGCGGCCACCCGCTCGGTTTGCAGCAAGCGCTCTTTCTGCGAGGCCAGTGTTCGCGTCATGTCGTTAAACGCGATGGCCAACTGGCCGACTTCATCGCTTCCGCGGACTTGAATCCGTGTGTCCCACCTGCCGCTAGCCACTTCGCGGGCGCCTTGGGCAAGTTCTACGACGGGCTTGGTGATGCGCGCGGAAATCCAGAAACTGACGAGGAGTCCGAAAAAAAGACCGGCGGCGGCGACCGCTGCAGCGATTTTCAGGATTCGCTGCGTGAGCAGCACCAGCCCTTTTCTCGAGCTCCCGACGAAAAAAATGCCCAGGAGTTCGTTGTTTCGCCCCGTCAAGGGGATGGCGTGAAAGGTTTCGGCATCCGCCGGATCGCTGGACCAGTCGATGGTGCGAACCAGGGGCTGCGGTTGCGGCTCCCTTTGCAATTGCTGGACCAGGGGGGCGAAGCGTTCGGCTTGGTCGGTATCAATGTTTTCTCCGAGCAAAGAACCGGCCACGAAAGATGGATCTAAATTGGTGTAGATGAGCGCGCGCATACCGGTGGGAAGAACGAGCGAAGCCAGGAAATTCTTGTCCAAGCGACGGCCGCCAATGATGTAGAAAGGCTTGGGAACGTTGGGCTGAATGCGGACCGCGCTGAGCGAAAGCGCTACTTCCGTGGGAGTCTCTTCGCGTTTCAAGAAAGCTGACACCTCGCTCCAGTCGCTCCTGGTGGTGACCCACTCGTTCTTGTAGCCTACCCGGGCCACGTTTTGCGCCGAGGAAATCACCGTCCCGTCGTAATTGACTAATTCGACGAAATCGAGCCCATGGTCCTGGGCTGCCCCGTTCGCGTCGTTGACATAAATCGAGAGATCCGCGTTGGGCCGTTCGGCGTCCAGCGCCGTATGCAGGGTAATTTCCGCGTTGGCGATGTTTTCGACCTGGCGAACGATTTCTTGGCCACGTTGCACGTACTCTTTCCGGAATTGCGCCACCAGCGCTTCGGTGCGCTGTGTATCCATCGCTTCGAACTCCAGGCGCGTGTAGTACGTCACCGCGTAAGCCACCACGGACACGGACGCAAAAATGGTCAGCAAGACGACCAGCAGGAGTTTCGTACGGAAGCTCATCGTTTCGCCCCAGCAAAAACTGCCGGCGGCGCGGCGGCATACCTTCGCCGAAGGTTCACCGTTCCTTCCGCGACGTTCGCAGCGAACGTTTCGCGAGCTATTTTCGCTCGATGGATCTTCGTCTCCATGGTGAATAGCAAAGCATATCCCGAAGGGCTATTGCCGCAAAAGGGGCGTCGCGCTCCACTTGCCTTTATAGCAATACAGCGGCCGGCCTCTCCGAACGAAACGCGGACAAGAATCGCTTGGCGGAACGCGAAGGGGACGTTTTTCTGTGGCGAACACGGCGATGTGAGTGAGATGATACCACCGCTAGAAGAGTTGGATTGAACACCGGGGAATTGCAAATTTCTTCTGCCAGAAGAACTTGTCGGTGATCTGGGGGCTCGGCAGCAGGATGGAAACGTGAAGCGTTGATCGCTCATCCATCTAAGAGCTTGGGCGCCCCACAGAAAAAACTAATCTTCAGGAGAGTTCCGATGAAGCCCATGCCCCAGGGAACGAAGGCCTTGTTGTGGGTAGGTGTCGCCGCGGCGCTTTGGCTGACAGCGGCGCCCGAAAAAGCGCCGGCCGGCCCCCCCGATGAGGTTCCTCCGGGGCCAACCAAGCTTCTGCGGTACGCCGATATTTCCAAGGATCGCGTGGTTTTCGCTTATGGGGGCGACCTGTGGATTGCCTCGCGCGAAGGTGGCGCGGCGCGGCGGTTGACTTCTTATGTTGGCGATGAGCTTTACCCGAAGTTCTCGCCGGACGGCAAGTGGATCGCCTTCACCGGCGAGTACGACGGCAACCCGGACGTTTATCTCATTTCCGCGGAAGGTGGCGAGCCAAAGCGGCTGACCTTTCATCCTTCGAACGACATCGTGCTCGGATGGACACCGGACGGCAAGAACATTCTTTTCCGTTCGGACCGCTACAGCGCACCGCCGGGACGCTTCACCAGACTTTTTCTGGTGTCACCCGACGGGGGAATGCCCAAGATGTTGCCGATTCCGCGAGGCGACCTGACTTCGTTTTCGCCGGACGGCGCCAAGCTCGCTTACATCGCAACATCACAGGAATTCCGTACCTGGAAGCGTTACCACGGCGGCTGGAACCTGCCCATTGCTATGTATGACCTGAAGACCAACACCTACGAAGAGCTGCCCAAATCCAGCGGCATGGACATGTTCCCCATGTGGCACGGCAACACCATTTATTTCATCAGCGACCGCGATGGCGTGATGAATCTCTATGGCTACGATCTTGGCTCGAAGCAAACCAAGAAGCTCACCGATTACAAAGAATATGACATCAAGTGGCCGAGCCTGGGACCGGACGCCATCGTCTATGAAAATGGCGGAACGCTTTACGAATACAACCTGGCAAGCAACAAAGCGCGGGAGATTCCCATCGTGGTGCGCGCCGAGGATATCCAAGCACGGCCGGAGTTCAAGAATGTTTCGCAGAATATCGGGAGCTTCGCGCTTTCGCCCTCGGCGGCGCGCGCGGTGATGGAAGCGCGCGGAAACGTTTTTACCGTTCCCGCAGAGCACGGCAGCATTCGCACGATGACCACGGAACATTCCAGCATTCACGAGCTAAATCCGGCCTGGTCGCCCGACGGCAAGTGGATTGCTTACCTCTCCGACAAGTCCGGTGAATATGAGGTCTACACCCGTCCCCAAATGGGCGGCGAGGAGATGCGCATCACCACCGATGGCGGAATCTATCGTTATGGGCCGATCTGGTCTCCGGACAGCAAGAAGCTCGCGTATTGGGACAAATTGCATCAACTCTGGTACCTGGGAATCGAAGAAAAGAAACCGGTGCTGGTGGACAAAGCCGAGTACGGGGACATTTCAGATGCAAGCTGGTCGCCCGACAGCGTGTGGCTCACTTATTCGAAACCGCACCGGCGCGGCAGCAATGATGTATTTCTTTACTCGCTCAGCACCAAGAAAATCACGAGAGTGTCCGAAGCCTTCTACAACGATAGCAACCCGGTTTTCGACCCCACGGGGAAATATCTGTTCTTTCTTTCCACGCGGTATTTTTATCCGAGCCGCGGGCAGCTGGACCAGCGGTACAACTACTACACCACCGATGGGATTTTCGCCGTCACCCTGAAGGCCGATGAAGTTTCTCCCTTCAAGCCGGAGAGCGATGAAGAAAAAGCGGAAGAAAAGAAATCCGCTGACGCTAGGAGCGGCGAACAAAAACCCGAAGAAAAGAGAGAGGAGAAAAAGGAGGAAAAGATGGAAGAACCGGTCAAGCCCGTGCGGATCGATCTGGAGGGCATCAGCTCGCGCGTCGTTGCCGTGCCAATGCATCCCGGGATTTTGAGTGGCCTGGCGGCGCGCAAAGACCAGCTCTTCTACTTGGACACTCCGCAAGAGGCGCGCCAGTTTATCCCCAACACCCCTCCGCGGCCGAGGAACGTGCTTCACTTGTTTGATATGAGCAAACGTGAGGACAAAGTTCTGCTGGATGGGATTGACGGCTACGACCTCGACAAAGACGGCAAGAAGGTCCTCTACAAGGCGGGGCAGGTTTACGGCATCGTGGACGCGGCGCCCGGTAAGGCCAAGGTCGGTGACGGCAAACTGAATCTCAGCGAAATGCAGGTCAAGGTGGACCCGCGCGAAGAATGGCGGCAGGTTTTCCATGAAGCCTGGCGCATCGAGCGCGATTTCTACTGGGACCCGGCGATGACTGGTCACGATTGGAAGAAGCTCGGAGCGCGTTACGACGCGCTGCTCCCGTGGGTGGTGGACCGCAGCGATTTGAATTACTTGATTGGCGAAATGATTTCGGAGTTAAGCACCTCGCACACATACGTCGGCGGCGGCGACCAGCCGCAGCGGACGCACGTCACCGTGGGAATGCTGGGTGCGGATTTCGAACCGGACGGCGGCTACTACCGCATCACCAAGATTTATTCGGGCGAAAACTGGAACGAGTCCACGCGCGCGCCGCTCAGCGAGCCCGGGTTGCGGGTAAAAGCGGGCGACTACCTGATTGCCGTGAATGGCCAGGAAGCGCGCTCCGACCGCGACGTCTATGCGTATTTCCAGGATCTTGCGGGAAAACTGGTCAGGCTGAAAATCAACAACAAGCCGACTCGAGAAGGGGCGTGGGAAATTACCGTCAAGCCGACCAACAGCGAGGCAGGCGTGCGCTATCTCGACTGGATCCAGGCCAATCGCCGGAAAGTCGAGGAGGCTACCGGCGGGCGCATCGGCTACATGCACGTTCCGGATACCAGCTTTGCCGGCATCATCGCCTTTGACAAGCAGTTCAGCGCACAGCTCGACAAGGAGGGCATCATCGTCGACGAGCGTGATAATTCCGGCGGACAGATTCCCGACTTTTACACGGAAAAATTGAAGCGCATGCTCCTGGCCATTGTCGCGCCGCGCGATACCTCAGACGTTCCCTGGCCGCCGGTGGCGATTTACGGACCCAAGATCATGATCGTAAATGAGCTGGCTGGGTCAGGCGGCGACGCCTTTCCGTGGTTCTTCCACCGCGAAAAAATCGGACCCATCGTGGGGACGCGCACCTGGGGAGGATTGGTAGGCATCGGCGATGTCGAGCCGCTGCGCGACGGCGGATTCGTCACCGCGCCGGGCTTCGGTTTCTGGAGCACGGACAATGGCGGGGAATGGGTAGTCGAACAGCACGGCGTCGACCCTGACTATGTTGTGCCGGAGCGGCCGGACCTGGTGGTCGGCGGGCACGATCCTCAACTGGAAAAAGCCATTGAGCTGGCGAAAGATGCCTTGAAAAGCTACAAGGGAATTCCCCCGCGGCCGAAATACCCGTCGGTCGAGGAATAAAAACCCTCGGCGAGATTGTGCGCTTAACGCCACCACCCGCAGGAGACCGCTAGCCGGGTGGCACGGTGCGCGTCTTAGGGAAGGAACGGCAGCGCTGAAGGATAGGGCGAAGCGCGGCGGTGCTTGCCTTTATTTTCATGGCTGCTTCTTTCCCGAGTTGCGTTCCGTGCCATCCACAGGGGTTTTGGCTAGCGGAGCCCTTGCCCGGCAGCGGAACCGGGGAATTCCACCTTGTATGTCACCGCCCACGTGTGAGGGCGCGGCGACTTCCTGCCGAGTAACCGGCGAAGCTGCGTCGCAAGAAAGATGTCGTAGGCAGCCAGGGCGCCGGCGCTGCCAAAAAGTCCGAGCCCAAGAATCATCAGTACGTATCTCAATGCCACCATGGTGTTCCCCTCCCTGTCGATTCGCGCGAGCTCAACGATTCGTTGAGAAGGCGCGGGCCAGTCGCGCTGTGCCGTGCTCTAGCCCGGTGCGGTTGGGAGCGCGCCAGGCCCTTGCCGGCTCGATCAGCACGCAGGCGATGCGCAAGCAGATCCAGGAGAGAGCGGTGGCGGCAGCGACGGCGAACAACGTGGCGACGGCGAGTATGGCGAAGTTCACTATGGCCATCATGACGTTCCTCCTGAAGTACGAATTAGCGGAGGCAGCTCGCCGGCCAATCTCAATGCGTTGAAAGCAAAGACGTTGCTTAGATCGAAGTAAGCGCATGGCGTGGATTTCAGAACACGTTGTGTCGGGAGGGACGCGAATTGTTCGGGCCTACTGTTTTGCTAGTGTGGGAATTCGCGCTAGTGTAGATAGTGAGTTTGGCGGGTCCGTCGCGAGCTCAAGGTCTGCCTTCTCCTTGGGGAACATTGGCTAATGCCCATTCGAACGGCCGGTTTTCGAATCGCTAAAATCCTGGGCATTCCGATTTATCTGGATGCCACGTGGCTGGTCATTTTTGGCCTGATTACCTATACGCTGGCCATGAACTTCCGGCAGCTGCATCCCCAGTGGGCTCCCGTCGAGCACTGGTCTTTAGGAATCCTGACCAGTCTTCTCTTTTTCGGCTCCGTGCTTTTTCACGAGCTAGCGCACAGCGTGGTGGCGCTGTATTACAAGATTCCCGTTCACTCCATCACTTTGTTCCTGTTTGGCGGCATCGCCCGCATCGGGAGGGAGCCCGCGAAACCCATTCAGGAATTCAACATCGCCGTCGCCGGGCCCCTGGCCAGCTTCTTGCTTGCCGGCGTATTCGGGGCGATGACGTTGCTGTTTCCTTCGGCGCAAATGGTAGGGGCGCTTGCCAGGATTCTTGGTGGGAGCAACTTTATTCTTGCAGTCTTCAATCTGGCGCCAGGATTTCCGTTGGACGGCGGAAGAATCTTTCGCGCCATCGTCTGGGGAATCACCAAGAATTTCTCTCGCGCCACGCTCGTCGCAGGCTCGAGCGGCAGGGTCGTGGCCTATGCACTGATGGGGATCGGCGCGTACCAGGCTTTCTACAGGAATGATTGGTACTCCGGCCTGTGGCTGGGAGTGATCGGGCTTTACCTGTTGAACGCCGCGCAACAAAGCATCGCGCAAATGACCATCCGCGAGGCTCTTGCGGGTCTGCATGCATCGGATGTGATGAGCCACGAAGTTCCCACAATCGAGGGGCACATCACACTGGAGGAATATGGCGCGGAGGTGCTGCGGACCGGACGGCGTTGCCACCTGGTGCTCTCAGGTGATCGGCTGGTGGGCATGATGAACGTCCACACGCTGAATGCCGTGCCGCGGGAGCAATGGGCAAATAACGCAGTCCAATCGGCGATGATTCCGCGCGACAAAATTCAGTGGACCTCACCGGATGAGCCGCTGCTGAAGCTCCTCGAGCGGCTGCTGACCGCGGACATCAACCAGATGCCGGTGGTAAGCGGCGCGGCGGACCAAGCGCCGCAGATCGTGGGAATCGTCACGCGCGACTCGATTTTGCGCGTGATGCAAACGCATTCCGAGCTGGCTTCGCAGCTTTCCTCCAAGTAGCAACCGTCGCGCAACCCAAACGGCGGTATTCCGTCGAGGGAGCGGGTAGTTCGCCGAGGGTGACAACTCGCGCGCGGAGAAAACGCTTAGTCGGCGGTCAGGGCTTGGGTGGTGGGTCGGATCGCTGGCGAAAGATTTTTAGGGGCCGAGGCCTGGCGCAATTCCAGCACTACGCGAACACCGTAACGAGGCCGCAGCGTGATGGATGCCAGCGGCACGACGGGATGATCCGGCACCAGGCGCAACCGGTACTTTTGCGCGACGGTCGCCAAAATCAGCGTCGTTTCCATCAAAGCAAAGGAATTCCCGATGCATTGGCGCGGGCCGCCGCCAAACGGGAAATACGCGAATCGCGGGATGCGTTTTAGGAAATCTCCTTCCCAGCGCTCCGGACGAAATTCTTCCGGTGCATCAAACCAGCGGGTATCGCGATGCACGACCCATTGGGCCATAGCAACGCCCATGCCCTTCTTCACCGGATATCCAGCGATTTCGTGGTTTTCGACGGCCACGCGCGCCAAGCCCCACGCGGGGGGATAAAGCCGCAGTGATTCGGTGACGACATTGCCGGTGTAAGGCAGGCGCGCGAGATCCTCGAGAGAAGGTGCTCGGCCACCGAGAACTTCGTCGAGTTCGGCATGCAGTTTCGCTTCCACCGTTGGGTTCCGCGCCAACAGCCACCAGGTCCAGGAGAGCGAGCTTGCGGTGGTCTCATGCCCGGCGAGAAAAAGCGTGATCGTTTCATCGCGGAGCTGTTTGTCGGTCATCCGCGAGCCGTCTTCGTCCTGCACGTGAAGAAGCATCGAGAGAAGATCACCAGTATCGCGCCAGGAAGCGCGGCGCTCGCTGATGATGCGGTAGAGAATGCTCTCGATGAAGGCGATTTCGCGCTTGATGCGAAGGTTGGTGGGTGTGGGCATCCAGTGGGGAATAAAAAGGGTCCGCCGGAAATTGGCCCCGAGTTCCAGCAGCAGCGCAAGAGATTTTCCGACGTCTTGCGCGTCGCGGGCGACATCGGCACCAAACAAGGTTTTGACCACGATCTCGAGGGTCAGCTGCATCATTTCCTGGTGCACGTCGCGTTCTTCTCCACTGCGCCAGCCTTCCAGCATGCGCTGCGCGTACTGCACCATGGTTTCAGCGTAAGCGGCGATTTGCGCTCGATGGAACGCCGGCTGCACTAACCGCCGCTGCCTCAGCCAGAAATCGCCTTCGCTTGTGAGTAGTCCTTCGCCAAAAACGTGCCGGTTCGCCCGCAAAACGCGGCCTTTGACGTAGCGGCGTGGATGATCGATCAGAACTTCCTCGATGAGGTCAGGGTGGTTGACAAAAATATTGCGAAAATTGACCACGCGGATGCCGACGACGTCGCCGTAGCGCGCCAATTCGCTGAACATTTCGAGCGGGCTCTGGTTCAACGCGCGGAAAGACCAGCCTTTGAGCCCTCCGTAGGGCCCGGGGGGGAACTTGTCGTGGTGAGGCCACATACGAACATGCTAAGCCGTGGCCTTCCCGAGGGTCAACGCGGGCGAATGCGGCAGGGTAAAGGATTACTTCGGCAGGACCGCGCGAAGGAGGAAGGCGCCGCTTTGGAATTCCATGGTGACCTGGGAAAGTCCGGCGCGCAGCAACCTTTGCCGCGCGGTCGATGGGTCGACAGGCACAAACGTACTTTTGATGTGGCCGACCCGGTGAATCCAGGCATCGGGAATATCTAAGGCAAGGAAAATACCGCCAGGCCGAAGCACGCGCCTTACTTCCGCAAACGTGCGGTCCTGTACCTCGATGGATTTCAGATGATGCAGCACAAGGATGGAGATCGCGGACGAGAATGTGCCGTCCGGGAACGAGAGAGCTGCCGCATCGCCCTGAATGATGCTGACGTTCGAAAGATTCGCCCTTCGGCGAAGCTTCACCGCGAGGGCGTGGTCGTATTCGAGGCTAGTGACACGCGGCGCACGACGGGCTAACTCGATGGTTGCCGCTCCTGGGCCCGCGCCAATCTCCAATAGATGGTCACCCAACTGGGAGTCGCGAAGCATCCATGGCAGCAACTGCTTGCGCGTGAGATAACGCCACAGCGCTGACCCGCAATACCATTTTTCGAAAGCGTTCATCGTCTAGCGAAAAGTCACAACACGACGCCGTGGCCCTCTCGATCAGCTGCCGCAAAGCGATTTCGCATTTGCGAAGTGAAATTGGTCAGCTTTCCGGAGCAGGAGGCGGTGGTTATTTTCTCGGAATTCGTCGATCTCATGGCCAAGAAGATTGATTTCCGGGAATGGAAGTGATCGCCCGCGTGGCGATCGGTACAAACACCTCTCTTCGCTAAGAGCGTCTTCCGGTCACCAAATCGGTTACCAAATGCTCTTGCACTTTCCTCCCCCAGGCACCCGACCATGGCAATCACATTATTGTAGCAAAGAGCGAATTCGCCGGAGCGCGGCTGCGAATTGGTCTGCGTTATACGCGGAGGGATTCTCGAGCTGCTGGAACAGGCCGTTGATGGCGGCGCGGACTTCCGCAGCGTTGGCTGGCTTCGTGGCTCGGCTGTAAGGGATGTAGAGCGAATCCATGGCCATGGCCGCTTGCTCCGCGGCGCGCTCATCAGCGAGCGCCATCGTTTCGGCTTCGTCGAGAATGCGCTCGAGCAGGCGCAACACCATGCCCTGATCGTACGGCATGGTGGCGAGTCGCTCCGCGATACGCTGTGCCACGGGCGCTGCCACGGAAGCTGCAGCGGCCACCACGTTGCGGTCGGGATTGAGCTTGCTCATCTCATCGGAGAGCAGGAGCATTTGCCGGTCGAGCTCTTGCGCGTTTGCGGAGTCAATCTGCTTCGCAAGCAATCGAAACACGGCGTAGCGCGAAGCGTTCCACGCCGGATCGCCTGGACGTCGCCCCGCGTAACCGTGTTCCTGCCGCCAACTGTCTTTGGCGGGGCCCAGGGCATGGTGACAGGCGAAACAAGAAAGCTCCGAGTATTCCGGCCAGATATCTTTTTTATCGAAACGCTCGTTCTTCGCGCGCCAGGTCAGACGCTCGATCGCCGCGGCGAGTTGCACCGCCTGGCCAACGCTCCATTCGCGTACACCCACCCAAAAGGCATCTTCGGCGGGCTTGCCCGGCTCCGACTCGCGAGGAACTTTCCAGTGGCGCGGCATCACCGCCGAGAAAGAATCCAGCTCGAAATACAAATCCGGATGTCCGGCCGCGATCATTTCGTGATCGACAAACTTGTTTCTTGTTCCGAGATGGCATTCCAGGCATTTCTCCGTGCGATGAATCACGTTGCGCGTGTCGGTCATTCCCAGCGCCAGCGATTTTTCATGGGACCAGGAACGTGTTGTATGAGGGCCGAGCCAAGCCAAAGCCGGCCCGTGGCAGTTTTCGCAGGACACGCCTTCGGAGATTTCGAAGGCGCGACCACGCTCGTCCGGCGTGGTGTAAAGCGCGTGGCAAGCGAGGCATTTGGGGGATTCCCCAGCCTTGGCGCCCAATTTCAGGATATGCGCCATGCGTTCGCCGACGTCTCCCGCGAGCGCCTGGTAGGCGCGGCTGTGCTTGTCCTGAAGGATCCAGGTCGAATACTCATTTTGCAGGATGCGGCTTCCCGCGATTGGTTTAACGCTTCCGTGGCAGCTCGTCGCGGCGCACGATCCCGGGCCAATGTATTTGACGGGCCCCTTTTCCTGCCCGACCAGCACGGCGGGGGTTAGGAACCATAGGCAGATCATGAATCGCAGTAGGAATGAATTCTTCGTCTTGCGCATTCGCTCATGCCGGAGGAGTCTGTTCGCTTATATCGTTTGCGGCGCGGGGAAGTCAACGGATTGCGTTGCCTTTTTGGCGACGCGTCGCGAAAAGCAAACGGGGCGCTGTTCACAGCCTGCATTACGCTGAGTACTGTGCACGAGATGCAGCAACCCAACTTCGGGCGCGCATTCCGCGAAGCCTGCGCGGCGATTTGTGCGCGAGACTTAACGACGTGATCTTCGACGACCTTCGGGCCATCCAGCTTCGCTACGGCTTTCTTCCCAACTCCGAGCTGGAGGGACTTTCCGAGCGCACGCATACCCCGCTCTACCAGATTCACGGCGTCGCGAGTTTTTATCCGCATTTTCACCTCGCACCCCCGGCCAAAGCCGAAATTCGGGTCTGCGCGGACATGAGTTGCCATCTCAACGGCGCTTGTGAATTGCGCGCCGAGCTCGAGCGGCGTTTTGCCGGCTGCCGCCCCGAAGACGTGCAGATTCGTGAGGTTTCCTGTCTCGGCCGCTGCGATCACGCGCCGGCCTTATCGATCAACGATCAGATTCTTACCGATGTTACTGCCGCGAGCGCGGAGGGAGTCGCTCACCGCGCCCTTCGCGGCGAAGAAGTTCAAGAGCCGCATCCCGAGCTGGCGCGCGTGTCGTCGAAAGCCGACCCCTATGGTGACGGTGACGACAAGAAATACGGCATGGTGCGCAAGCTCGTCGAGTGCCGCGGATGGGACGACGTCCTCGCCCGGCTAAAGGCCGCCGAACTTCGCGGTATGGGCGGCGCCGGCTTTTCTACGAGCCTGAAGTGGGATCTGGTGCGCAAGCAGCCCGATGCCGTGAAGTACGTCGTATGCAATGCCGATGAAAGCGAGCCGGGCACCATCAAAGACCGCTTCATCATGACCCATCTGCCCCACTTGGTCATCGAGGGCATGATGATCGCCGGCCTTGTGACCGGGGCGAAGCGCGGCATCCTCTATATCCGGCACGAATACGCTCGGCAGGAAGAGATTCTCGGCGAAGAAATTCGCCGTTGTTACCGGCAAGGCTTGCTGGGAAAGAGAATTCTCGGCAGCGAGTTGGAATTTGATCTCGAAGTCTTTGTGAGCCCGGGTGGCTACATCTGCGGAGAAGAGAGTGCGCTGATCGAGGCCATCGAAGGCCATCGCGCCGAACCGCGCAACAAGCCGCCGTTCCCGGGCGAGATCGGTCTGTGGCAGAAGCCCACGGTGATCAACAACGTGGAAACCTTCATCAACGTCCCGCAGATCCTGGCGCGCGGCGTCGATTGGTTTGCCGCGCAAGGTATCAACGGTTCGCGCGGGCTGAAATTTGTGGGGGTCAGCGGCCACGTCGAGCGTCCCGGCGTTTTCGAACTGCCCATGGGCACCCCCATACGAGAAGTGATTTTCAAGCATGCGGGTGGCATTCCGGGAGGCCGCTCGCTCAAGGCGTTCGCGCCTTCCGGCCCTTCGTCGGGCTACCTGCCGGCTTCGCTCGTGGACGTGCGCCTGGACTTCAAAGCGCTGGCGGATGCCGGCTCGATGCTTGGCTCGGGCGCCATCGTCGTTTGCAACGACAACACCTGCATGCTGGATATGGCGTTGAACGCGGTGCGTTTTTATCGCAACGAGTCTTGCGGGAAGTGCGTGCCCTGCCGCCTCGGCTCGCAAAAGCTGACCGACCTGCTGGTTCGCTGGACGCAAGGAGCGATGAGCGAGTCGCAGTACCGCGCCGACCTTGCGCTCGTTGATGATCTCTCCGAGACCATGAGTCAAACCTCGATCTGCGGCCTTGGCCAGATCGCTCCGGCGCCAATTCGGTCCGTGCTGAGGCATTTTCGCGCCGAAGTCGATGCGCACGTGCTCGAGGGACAGTGCCCGAGCGGGATCTGTTTCACCGCCCTATCGCGTGCCGGTGAAGCCCAGCGCGTAGGAGTTCGGCCGTGAATATGAGCAGTTCCCTCACACCGCCGGAGATGGTGGACCTCACGGTTGATGGGAAACCCCTGCGCGTGCCAAACGGCACCACGGTCTTCGACGCGGCGCGTATGAACGGCATCCACGTTCCCACGTTGTGCCACTTGCAAAACCAGACGCCGGTGGGCGTTTGCCGCTTGTGTGTTGTGGATACCGGTGCGCGTGTACTTTCAGCTTCGTGCGTGCGCCCGGTCGAACCCGACATGAAGGTCGTCACCCATTCGGAAAAAGTTTTGCATGCGCGCAAGACGCTGCTCGAGCTGCTGATGTCGGATCACCCTTCGCCGTGCGCGCGGCAGGAAAAATCCGGCGATTGCGAACTCGAGGCGCTCGCGAAAGCCGCCGGGATCGTCGAGCCGCGTTTTGCAGGGCGATCGATCGCCCGGGGCGCGGACGATTCCTCGCTGACCATCGCCGTCGATCACGACGCCTGCATCCTCTGCGACCGCTGCATTCGCGGATGCGACGAAATCAAAAACAATTTCGTTCTCGGCCGTATGGGCAAGGGTTATTCCGCCGGCATCGCGTTCGACCTGAATCGACCGATGGGCGATTCCACCTGTATTTCCTGTGGCGAATGCATGATCTCTTGCCCGACCGGCGCGCTCACGAATAAAGGACATACCCGTGCCGCGATCGCTCCGGGTGCTAGTGCGGAAATGTTCAAAGCCGAAGAGCTTTTGCATATCCCTGTTTTCAAAGGCGTGTCCGGAACATTTTTGGAACTGAATCGCGGGGCCATTGTGAAAAGGCGTTTCCTCAAAGGCGAGGTGGTTTGCCGCGAGGGCGAATTTGGTTCCACGGCGTTCTACTTGGTCGAGGGTCGCGCCAAAGTTTCCATTTCGGCGCCCATCGCGCATGTTAAAACGCAGGGCGGCGCCAAGGGTTTTTTTAAGCGGCTGACCAGCACGCTTGTCGCTCGCGAGGAAGACCGGCGCGAAGAAGAAACGCGCGACCGCACGATTCCGATCGATGCTTGTGTCGATCTTTCCTATGGCAATCCCGTTGCCGAACTCGGTCCAGGAGATCTGTTCGGGGAAATGACCTGCATGAATTTCTATCCGCGCTCCGCCACGGTCGTCGCGGAATCTGACCTCATCGCTTACGAGATGCTGCGCAACGTACTCGACATCATGCTGAAAAACAAGACCTTCCGCGCGCAACTCGACGAAACCTACCGCCGCCGCGCACTCGGGAATCATCTTCGCGGCGTCCCCATGTTCGCGGACTTGTCTTCGGAGTTCATCGAACACCTCAAAGGGAGAATCGAGTTCGAGCGATTCGCCCCCGGGCAAGTGATTGTTCAACAAGGCCAGGCCGCCGATAGTTTCTACCTTGTGCGCATCGGCTTCGTGAAGGTTTCGGAGGACTACCCTGGCGGCGAGATGGTGTTGGCTTATCTTTCCCGAGGCGATTATTTCGGCGAAATCGGTTTGCTCGGCGGGGGTGTTCGAACGGCAACGTGCACGGCGCTCGACCATGTCGAGCTCGTGCGCATTTCCGGCGACGATTTTTGCAACATGGTTGCAAAATTCCCGGGCGTGCGAGCCGGTCTTGAAACCGTCGCCGCCGAACGCCGCACGGCAAACCAGCAGCGCCTGCAAATGGTCGACAGCGTGCCCATTGACCAATTCCTCTCGCAAGGATTGATGGAAGCGCAAAGCCTGCTCATCCTCGATTTGCAGAACTGCACGCGGTGCGATGCTTGCGTAAACGCGTGTGCCGATGCGCACGACGGAGTCACACGCCTAGTGCGCGATGGCTTGCGCTTCGACGGGTATCTGGTGGCCACCAGTTGTCGCCAGTGCCGCGATCCGCTTTGCATGGTCGGCTGCCCGGTTGGCGCGATTCGTCGGCGCAATTCCCTCGAGGTCATCATCGAGGATTGGTGCATTGGCTGCGGGCTCTGCGCGCGGAATTGCCCCTACGGTAATATCAATCTCCATTCCTTCGAAGTTCTGGCGGACGATCCGCAACATCCCGGCCGCAAGAAAGCGGTCATCCAGCAAAAAGCGACTTCCTGCGATCTTTGCACGCACTTGAAGGAACCCAGCTGCGTCTACGCCTGTCCACACGACGCAGCGCATCGCGTCGACCCCAAGGCATTTTTTGCGGATAGGTTGGGCCGGAATACCGCGAAATGAGAATCGATCGCACCCACCGTGCCTGGGCCATCGCGACGTTTGCCATTCTTGCCGCCTCGGCGATCGTCTATCTCCTCGATGTGCTCAACGCGTCCGAAGGGCCGCGTGGCGGCAGCGTGGTTGGTCTCCTGTTTGGAATCATGGGGTTCGGCTTGATGATTTTTGCCGCATTACTCGGCGCACGAAAACGCGTGCCCACCTGGCGTCTCGGCCGCGCGCAAGCCTGGATGCGCGGCCACCTCTGGCTCGGTCTTCTGGCGCTGCCGATCATTCTCTTTCACGGCGGTTTTCATTTTGGAGGCACACTCACGCGCGTGTTGATGTGGCTGCTCATCGTTACCGTCTCGAGCGGGCTCTTCGGTGCTGCGCTCGAGCATTACCTTCCCCGTGTGATGACTGCTGAAGTGCCGCTCGAAACCATCTACGACGAGATCGACCATGTTCGCCTGCGATTACGCGAAGAGGCGGACCAGACGGTTGAGGCGGTGTGCGGAAATCTCGGCTTTGCAAAATCTTCGACGGAGGGAACCCGGCGCGCCGGCGGGTTCACCGCGCTACGGCCAATCGCCGCCGCTGCTGTTCCCTTGCGAACGTCTGCGGCCGTGAGTGCTGGCGCGAGCGCGGCGGTTGCCACGGCGCCTGAGAGTATTCGTTTGAGCCAAAACGAAGGCGCGCCACTGCGCCTTTTTTATTTGAACGAGATGCGCTTGTTTCTCGAATATCCGAGAAAACACCGCCACCGTTTAGCGCAGGCGGCTACCGCGAGCGGCACCTTTGCCGCCCTGCGCACTTTGCTGCCCGGCCAGGCGCACGGCGCGCTCGCCGACCTCGAAGACATTTGCGAGGAGGCCCGCCAACTTGCACGCCAAGAGAAGCTGCACCGCTGGCTGCACGGCTGGCTGCTGCTGCACATTCCGCTTTCGCTCGCGCTGATTTTGCTCGGCGCGGTACATGCGGTCATGGCGTTGCGCTATTGAAGAAATAGTGAGGTTAGCTAACCAGTGGCAAGAGCGAGGACAACCAAGGAGCTCGCGCAGCGCATCGACCTCAACTACTTCAAGAGGCCGACACCGTTCAAGCACGCCAAATTCTTGCTTAGCTTGGGAGTGCCGCTTTTCGCGCTTCTGTGGATTGTCGGGCGCGGCATTTCGAGCGACCATCGCGTCTACTCAAGCGGCAGATTGTCGCGGGCGCACGCCGTGCTTGAAAACGAATGTGCCGCCTGCCACGTCCGTCAAGCCGGCAGCTTCTCCGCGAAAGCCGCCGATCGCGCCTGCCTGGACTGCCACGATGGTCCCCGGCACCACGCTTCCCAAATCGCTTCACCGCTCTGCGCCACGTGTCACGCCGAGCATCGCGGCCGCGTCCCGATCGTGGCCGCGAGCGATCAAGCCTGCGCCACGTGTCACGCCGCTCTTCGAAATAGCCAGCCCAACACGCGATACGCCACGGGCATCCACAGCTTTCTGGACGGCCACCCCGAATTCGCGGCCCTCGGCCAGATCGCCGAACTCCCGGGGGGCGATTCCGCGGCAATCAAGCTGAACCACTCCATTCACACAAAACCGATTCGACGAGGGCCCAATGGCGTTCTCGTGAATCTTGAGTGCGGCAATTGTCATCGGCCGACGGGTGTCGAAGCGGACCTGACCTACGCAGATGCAAAGTACCGTGCTGCCGCGGTCGGTTATAACGCCGGCGATGAAATTCTTCCTACCCGCGCCGAGCCCCTCAGGGGACCAAAGCCCATTACTGGACGCGAGCTGATGGCCCCAGTGAAATTCGCCAATGCGTGCGCGGCTTGTCATCTACTCACGTTTGACAAACGCTTTGACGAAGGCGTTCCCCACGACAA
>Ga0126381_100002544_pt1 | contig 19697 bp, 21 predicted proteins | sample PanSoiMetPlot_28_FD_96465 | JGI IMG/M metagenome (GOLD analysis project Ga0126381, IMG submission 96465) | Tropical forest soil microbial communities from Panama - MetaG Plot_28 | ecosystem: Environmental > Terrestrial > Soil > Tropical forest > Bulk soil | place: Panama | collected 2016-02-17
ACATGTGCGTCAGATCCAAACAGTGCGCGCGGCTTACAAAGAGCATAAGGCGAAGACTGCCGCGGCAGCTCCCCCGCCTGCGCAATAGGGCGGCCCTTAGTACCATTTCCCACCGAGTTCCTTAAAGCTTTCGCTATTTTGCCGATGCTTCTATTAGGCGCGAAGGGTAGGGTGCGACCTTTGTACTAAGCCGAGATTGTACTAACCAAGATGTCTGGAATCCTCCAAGAACTCGGAATCGAATCTACTACGGGCGCTGTCACTCCCGTCGTAAACGAACCGGCAGAAGAACTTCAATTCGATCCGCGGGAGCAGCAGCTTGAACTCGCTGTCGCGGAATTGGAGAAGCTAAAGGCGCCCGCGGCGGAACGTATCAAGACTTGGCTTCAACTTGCAGATCTACACAAGTCTCTCGCATTGCAGAATAGTCCGCAGAAACGGGCTCGGCTAAAGCAGGCGGAAATTGTCGTTCGTAAGGCGATGGAAATTGCCGTTCAGGCCAAAGACACTGCCGCACACTTGACATGTCTCGATTCGATGGCCGAAGTCTTTGACGCTCAGAAGAACTATGGCCACTCCGAGAAAGTGCTCCAGGAGGCCATTCGTATTGAGGCTGCCTTGCCTCGTCCCAACTTGGCTCACATGGCGCCCGGCGCCTAAGATTTCTGGGAGTCGCGCAGCATCGCGCGGGAAAGATAGACGCAGCCGTCCCCGTACTGGAGCGCGCCATCAAGTTGCATGAAACGATCGTAGGATCGGAACACGACGATACCATCGCCGTGCTCGTCGAGTTAGGCGCGGTGCATCGGGATCGAGGTTGCAAAAATTTTGCAGTCTCGTGCTTTCGGCACGCATTGCGTTATTACCAGCGCACAAAGGGTCCTGCGGCGCGGGAAGCCATGGAGACGCTATCGCGGCTTGTGGCGTGTTACGAAGAATCGGACGAGCGGGATAAGGCTGGCGCGGAGTACGAACGGGCATTGTCACTGCTGGAACGCGAGATTGGTCGGGATTTGGATGAGATGGGCGAGATGCAGTTTAACTTCGCATCAACCTGTATACGGTGGGGAAATTACACTCGGGCGCGGGAGTTGCTTGGGGAATGCATCGGCACATTCCGGAGGCGCGGCGGCGCGAGGCTCGCCGTTGCACACGAGACTTTGGCCCACGTCGAGGAGAATTCAGGTCATTTCACGGATGCGGTGCGGGAATTGGCGAACGCGGGTAAAGTATGGGCCAAGCTTCCGGACCGGAGGAAAGAACTTATTGCGAATATGAACTACCGCGCGGATCTACTGGAGCAGCTTAAACGCAAGAAAGAAGCGGCATGGGTGCGGGAGCAGGTGGCGGCGCTTGAAGCCGATACCGAGAAGGAACTCAAGTCCGCCGGTGTGCAGGCGGCGGTGCGAACGGCGTAACCCAAAGCCCCGCATGTGAAGTGCGGGGATTGCCAGACGATTACTTCGAGCCGATCTCGGGGCTGTTCACTGTCGCGGGCTCCTGCGACCAGTTGTTGCGAATCACCAGAGTCTGATCTGAAAAGAACGTTCGCCGTCCGGAGCTCCCAAAAGTTTCGGGATTCGCATTCACCGCATATCCCGTAGGGGAGGCGTTGACCACGTAGATATAGCCGCCGATCTTCCCGTCCGCGAGGTTCTTGGGAATCAGGTCGGCCGCCGAAGGTCCCGCGGCGCCACTTGCCGGAGGGCCCAGTTCGGCAAGTGATGTGGCGTATTTGCTGAAGGTCGAGTAGTATTGCGTCTCCGCCTGGTGGATCGACTTTATCTCTTGTATCGCGGCAGTTTCCCGCGCCGACATGAGCTGCTGGTTGACCTTCGGGACGGCGATCATCGCCAGAATCAAGATGATGGCGATGACAATCAGAAGCTCGATAAGCGAAAATCCGCGGCGACGGCTCTTCATACGCATACTAGTTTAGACGTTCGGAAATATGATTCTGTGGAATATTTATTGCAAGCGGGTTCGTTCGCGCGTGACGAGTTCGTCGAACACCGCCAGCACCTGCTTCCGGTAAGCATAGGCGCGCTGAAGTTTTGCTCGCATTTGCTGCTCGTTACGGTGGCGATTCAGCAGCTTATCGATAAGCTTTTTGGGTACGTCGATATCCCGGCGCAAGGACTCCGCAGAATGTCCGCGCAGGAAGAGCCCGTAGAACAGCGCCGCTTCGCGCTGAGGCGCCATCGGATCGAATTCTTCGATATGCGCAGCCATTACAGGCGACCCTAAAACAGCCAGTATAGACATGCGATGCGAACTGCGCAAGTTTTTTGCAAATTACTTCCGGCGGGAAGTGTTCTGCCTTATCCGGGACTCTAAATTCCAAGAGAGTACTGATGCCTACGACTTCCTTTGCAACCCGAAATTCATTTTCTTCGTCAATAAATATCACCTCACTTGATCGTTGGCTATCCCTGCTGACAGGGACCGTCTTAGCCGTAAAGGGCCTCCGGCAAAAATCCGGTGGAACGTTTCCAGTTCTAGTCGGCGCAGAACTAATTCGGCGAGGCTTTACCGGCCATTGCTATGCACGCGAGCTCTTCGGTGGGTCACAAGAATCCTCACACGGCACCTCGCAAGTCTCGGTACCCTATGAGAGCGGCGAACATATTCGCGCCCGCACCACGATTCGCGTTCCTCGCGAGGAAGCATTCTCGTTCTGGCGCCAATTGGAGAATCTCCCTCATGCATTCGAGCATCTAAGATCAGTTAAGCGAATCTCCGACCAACGCAGCCATTGGACCATGGAAGGTCCCGCAGGGTCGACCTTCGATTGGGATGCCGTCGTCAATAACGAAATCGAGAACGAATTGATCGGATGGCGATCGCTCCCCGGCTCTCAGGTCGACATTGCAGGGTCCGTGCACTTCACTGATGTGGCAGACGGTACAGAAATCTTTGTCCATCTCAAGTACCATCCGCCCGCAGGCGAGCTTGGTATTACGCTGGTGAAGCTCCTTGGTCGCGACCCGCACGAAGAAATCAAAGTAGGCCTCGAGCGCCTGAAAGAGTTTCTGGAATCGTCGAATGCGCCGGTCCCGGTCACCCAAGCCGAGACCGAGCAGAAAATGGGCTGAGGTTCGAAGACAGCTTACTTCGCTTTGGACTTGGTACCGCTTTGACCGGCGCCCCGAGATCTTGCGGTTGGGGATCCCTCCGTCCGATAGACCGGGCCCCCTACTTTTTCTTTGCCTTCTGTTTCTCTTCTTCGTTCCGGCGTTCGAACTCCCGCATGCCTTCTTTTACTTGCCTGACTGCCTTCTTGGGTCCGCCTAAGCTCGTCACTTTGAATCGCTTGCCGCGCTGCTTGTTGTAGGAGACGAAGAATCCCTCCAGCTGTGAGAGAAGCGTCTTGCTGACCTCGTCGATGTCGTGGATGTGTTCGTGGGCATAGCTGTGAATCGAGACCGCCAACAGGCGATCGTTCGTTTCAGTTTTGCCGTCCTCGGTCTGCTCGGCGCCGATAATTCCCACGAGGCGCACGTCCAGCAGGCAGCCCACGTGCGCGGGTTCATCCATCAGCACCATCACGTCTAAAGGATCTCCGTCGCCTCCCAGAGTCTGAGGAACAAATCCGAAGTCGAAAGGAAACATCATGCCCTCGGGCAACAGGCCTTTGAGGACGAAGAGGTCCGAATTTGGGTCGTACGCAAATTTGTTACGTCTGCCTTTCGGTGTTTCGATGATCACTTTGCATGACGCGTCGGCCGGATTGAAATGGTTTGCGAGTGCTGTGAGATTCGCCATGGTTGAGGGAGGCTACCGCCCCCACTGATTTTGATTCCTAAAAATTGCGTTAGTTTCTCCGGCAGGGAGCGAGTAAAGTCGCGAATGGCTCGTTAGAATATTGGAATTAGCCGCATGAAGCGACTGCCTCTTCAAATTCTTGCCGTTACCGGTGTGCTTATCGCGGCCGGAGTAGGGCAGATCTGGCGCGTGAGCCAGGAAATACGCAACCAATCACTGGTTGATGAGGCGCAGCCTGCCGACATTATCGTCGTGCTCGGCGCGGCCGAGTATCGTGGAAAACCGTCACCTGTCCTGGAGGCGCGGCTAAACCACGCTTTGTTTTTGTACCGGAAGGACCTTGCGCCGAGGATTTTGACTACCGGTGGGAAGGGTCCGGATCCGACCTTCAGTGAAGGCGAGGTCGCGCATGCCTACCTCAGCCGTCACGGCGTTCCCTCGGAAGCCATCTTCGTCGAGTCAGAAGGGGAGAGCACGGTACACTCCATCGCCGCCGCGGCGGAGATCATGCGACGTATGAATCTAAAGTCATGCATCGTGGTCAGTGACGGCTATCACATCTATCGCGTGAAGAAAATGCTGGAGACGATGGGGATGGAAGCCTACGGATCCCCACGCCCGGATCGCGGGCCAGAGCCCGAAGGTTGGAAGCAGCGTTGGGTTTATGCCCGGCAGGCGATTGCTTATGAGTTATGGAGGATCGGTGTGCCAATTTGAGGTGAGCAGGCGTTAGACGCCCGGCCCCACGCCGATCCTCCGAAGGTTGACCGGAATACCGGGTTAGTGCTTCGGCGGTACCAGAGGATCAGTTGCCGCCACCTGTTCGATCGATAGCGGGGGTACTACGGTCCCGAGTTGGCGATTCATAGTTTTGATCACTTCGTTGGCTAGGATCGCATAGCCGGTATTCGTCGGGTGAATCGCATCTAGGGAAAAGATTCCACCCATGTAGGCGGTGGTCAGGTTGTGCCCTCCGGCGTTATAGCCATTCTGCGCGATTTGATTGAGCAACCCATTGACATCCACCAGAACGCCGTGATTGAGTTGCGTCAGAGTTTGAATGATTATGTTGTACGCCGAAACGGAAGCTTTGGCGCTATCAATGAGCGCCTTCGGGCGTACCACGTAATTCGTACAGAGATTAAAAGAAGTCGGGGTCGGGTTGGTGATGTCCAGCACAACGAAATCTGAATCCTTTGCCCCCAACGGCGGTGCACCGCAAAGCGCCGTGAATGCGGGCACAGGGACAAGGTAGGGCACGACACTTACGTCGGGCACATTCGATACGACCAGCTTGGCGCCAGTCAGCGATAGAGCCCCGATGAGCGCGGCGAACTGCGTGGCAAAGGCGCCGGCGGGAGTCGGCGGAATCCCCAATGTCAGCGCTTGCAGCGCGTCATTATTCCCAATCGAAACCAAAATAATCGAGGGCTGCAATCCGATCGCACAAGCCACCTCGCTCACACCGAATGCCGATGGAGTGGACATGGGGGGTAGCACCGCTGCGGGAAGCGGTCCGCACCCGAGTGGGACAGGCACGCCGATTGCACCGGGCAATCCCTGGACCAGATCGCTCATCGCGTCAATCGCATTCGTCGAATCGCCTGGAAATGGATGCGCGAGCGCGTCGGCGACGGTGAAGCCGGGAACTGAAAGATTGTAGGCCTGCACTCCGGGATTTTCGCGAGCGCCGGTAATAGTTCCGCGGGTAATTTGGCCGGCATTCAAGGACAACGCTGGCGGAACGCCAGGATAGGAAATCAAAGGTTGAACTAGCGATGCGCCAGCCTGCTTTGCGACGAGCGCAGCATAACCCTGCTTCTGGCCTCCTAGGGGCTGAGTGGGAAAGCCAGGCACTACGACACTGCTATCAAACAAGGAGAAGTTCTGGAAGCCAGCGCTGAGCGAGTCTCCGACCACCACCATAGTCTGAAAAATCTGCTGGGTCTTTGCATCATGCCGGTTTTCCGCATAAGCGAATGAACCCCAAGCAAGAGCGAATAGAGAAAGAGTAAGCCGCAGTCTTGCGGCGCCATAGAAGAATGACACTTGTATCCCTCCAACAATTTCACAGGTAAAGGACGGACGCGGACAAGAGCCGGGAAGTTTCCCAGCTTTCGGCTTAGAGTCCATATTTGCGCGGAAGTTTCAAAATATTCTAAAAGGAAATAGAATGTACCTTAAGTGACTCTATAAAAAGAGGTTTCATGAAAACCATCGAGCATATCCTTTTCCCCATCGATTTTTCGGATCGAATTTCCGGAGCTTTACCGTTTGTGGATCAGATGGCCACGAAATTCGGCGCGAAACTGACGCTGTTGAACGTGGCGCAACCTTATTGGTACGGCGTCGGTGCTCCAGGAGGCGCCACTGCGCCCGTGATGGTGAACTCGGAAGAAATCACAAACGTGGTGAAAGAGCGCCTGGCGAATACCTGGACCCAGGAACTGGCCCACCTAACCGTCGACCGGGTAGTCGAGATCGGCGATCCTGCAACAGTCATCACGGAATTCGCACAAGAACATGGTGTGGGGCTTATCATGATGCCCACCCACGGCTACGGCCCATTCCGAGAGCTGCTTTTGGGATCGGTAGCATCCAAGGTTTTACATGACGCGCATTGCCCAGTCTGGACTGCGACCCACTTGGAGGAAGGACCATCCGTCGAGCATATTAAGCCCTCAAAGATTCTCTGCGCGGTGGACACCACGCCGAAGACCATTGATCTTCTCAGGTGGGCGTCGGACTTCGCAAAGGCCGCGGGCGCGGATTTCCGGCTGATACACGTGCTGCCGCACATGGAAGGCTATGCAACCTGGACCTCGCCGCAAATGGAGATCGAAATCGATAACGAGATGGAAAGCGAAGCGCGCAAGGAAATCGGCAAGCTCACGACAGAAGCCGCTGTAGATGCTCCGCTGCGCGTTGTGCTCGGGCCTGTTGCCAACGCGTTGAAAGAGGAAGCTCAGCGGGAGCAGACGGATCTTTTGATCATCGGCCGCGGCGTCATGCAAAAGACCTTGGGCAGGCTCCTCACACACGCCTATTCGGTGATCCGTCAGGCGCCCTGCCCGGTGATCAGCGTCTAACTCGCCCGCCGTCCTTTACAATTGGAGTTTGGACCACTTGTCCGAAATGACGCGGGCTGTAGAGCTTCTGCGGCAGGGGTCGAAGAATCCCTCCGATCCGGGCTGGCGTGGCGCTGTACTTGAAGCTTCGAGCATCTTGAACCGTGGAGTGGCTCATTTCCTGGAAAGCCTTAAGCCGGCCCCGGTTTCCCCCCGTGACATGACGGACGACCATTTGCGGGCGCAACGGTTTGCGCGGGTGAGAGTGGCGGAGATGTCTTTGTATCAAGGTCCGAGCGTGAAGGCGGGCCGGGAAGCGCGCAACATCTATAGTGCGCTCAAGACACAGATCGACGAAGCGCGGACAGGGTTTCAGCAACAATTCTTGACGGAGCCGCGCGGAATTCCCGATTATCTTCATCAGGAGCTCATCCTTGCACTGGCGCACAACGATGCATCGCTACTGGGGCCGGATTACCCGGGGCCTTTGGCGTAAAACCTTTTCGAGCACGAGGCGACCCCGCGCCCTGACCGGCGCGGCTGGCGCAAAATACCTGGTTCTTGGCGGGCTCGCGGTTGCGGGCTTTGCTGTTTGGAGCTTCGCCGCCGCTCCGGAACCGTTGATGGATCTGAAGGCCGGCGTTGTGGCGCTCGATGCAAAGCGCTATCAGGGCGCGATCGCGAGTCTCAGTCCTCTGCCCAAACGTATGCCGGAATTGGCCGACTATGCGGCGTGGTTCCTTGCGTCGGCTCAGTCGGAGGCGAGGAATTACCCGGCGGTGACGAACTCGCTCGATCCCGTTTGGAAGCAGAATCCGCCGAGTCCCTTACTGTCGAAGTCCGCATTGCTTGCGGCGGATGCTTATTCTCAAACGGGAGCATTTGGCGATGCGGTGGATGTGCTCAGGAACAATTACGCGGCGCTCAATCAGCCTGAAGGGGACTTGGCTCTCGCCAAAGCGTTTGAAGCCGCGTCTGATCCGGTTAGCGCGGCAGTCTATTTCCAGCGTGTGTTTTATTCGTATCCGTTGTCGGCCGAAGCGGGGCAAGCCGAGATGGCGCTCGATCGTTTGAAGATGGCGTTAGGCGCGAAGTTTCCTCCCGCGATGGCCGGCACGATGTTGGGCCGGGCGTTGAAGCTGGTGGATTCGGGTTATGCGTGGCGAGCCCGCAAGGAATTGGAGGCTTTGATTCCGCAGCTCGGTGGCGCGGACAAAGATCTCGCTCGCGTGCGTTTGGGCGTCGCGGAGTATAACGCCAAGGATACTGCGGCGGCGCAGAGGCAGCTTGCTACTTTGCAAAATCTCGCTCCCGAGCCTGACGCAGAACGGCTCTACTACCTCTATTTATGCGCCAGGCGCCTGAAGGATGAGCAGACGGCCACCAGGGAATATCACAAATTAGAGATGCTGTATCCAAATGCGACTTGGCGGCTTCAGACGCTGATCGCAAACGGGGATCGCCTGTTTCTGGAGCATCAGCCAGACCAATATGAGCCGGTCTATCGAGCCTGCTACGAGAACTTCCCCACGGATCCACGCGCAGCGGTTTGCCATTGGCGCGTGACCTGGCTCCACTACTTACGTCGTCAGTCCGACGCCGCAGATTTACTTCGCGATCACCTGAAATTGTTTCCAGCCTCGGAGAATGCGTCGGCCGCGTTATATTACTTAGGCCGTCAGTCCGAGACATTGAAGGACAACCCCGGAGCGCGCGCCTTGTATGAGGAGATTGCGAGCCAGTATCCCAATCAGTATTACGCGGTAGTGGCGCGGGAGCGGCTTGCGAAGCTGCCTCCCCGCGGACCGAAAGACGTCGCCAATGCGGAAGCGTTCCTGAAGACCATTCGGTTTCCGCAGAGGGCTCGGACTTGGAACTTCGAAGCCACGAGCGTAATGAAGTCGAGAATCGTCCGGGCTAAGATGCTCGCTTCCATAGGACTTACACCTTGGGCGGAGGGCGAGTTGCGGTACGGAGCGGAGCGCGAGGGCCAGCCGCAATTGGCGGCGATGGAGCTTGCTTCCTTGATCGGCGAGGAGAAACCGGAGATCGGCCTTCGGTATATCAAGCGCTACGCGAACGGGTATCTGTACGTGCCGTTTGAGTCCGCACCAAGGGATTTTTGGAAGCTTGCGTTCCCTCTGCCCTACAAGGCGGACTTGGACCGCTTCTCCAAAGCCAATAGTCTGGATCCGTTTTTGGTGGCGGCGCTGATCCGCCAGGAGTCGGAGTTCGATGCTCGAGCGGTTTCAAGGGCCAGCGCTCGGGGGCTGACACAAATCATGCCCGAGACAGGCCGGGAGTTGAGCCGCAGGATTCATCTCGCGCCTTATTCCACGGCTCGGTTGTTTGAGCCGGCAGTCAGTTTGCAGCTTGGGACTTATTACTTGAAGATGGTGATCAATCAACTGAACGGGCAGTCTGAAGCGGCGCTAGCGGCTTATAACGCGGGGCTAAGCCGGGCGAAGACTTGGCTCGCATGGGGGGATTACCGCGAGCCGGCCGAGTTCACGGAGACCATTCCTTTTACCGAAACGCGCACGTACGTGCAGACGATCATGCGCAATGCAGACATGTACCGCCGGACCTATCAATGAATCGCTATGTAGTGCGGGTTGGCAACCTGCGGCGGATTGGCAATCCGCCTGCCTGTAGCGTACAAAACACTTCTATAAGGCGGATTACCAATCCGCCGCAGGCTACCAGCCTGCACTACATGATTCTCGCACTCCTATTTATGCTGTCCGCCACTAGCGCTCTGGCGGCCGACAGGAAGGAACTCAAGCCAGGCTTTAACTTCTTCTCGGTCGACCAAGATGTGCAGATGGGCCGCGAAGCAGCGGCAGAAGTGAATCGCACAATGCCGGTGATTCAAAATCAGGAACTGACCGGCTATCTCACGCGCATTAGCCAGAGGCTTGCAAAATCGAAGCGCGCGGGTTCGTTCCCATTTTCGCTTTCCGTAATCAATGACCCAAGCATCAACGCGTTCGCACTGCCGGGTGGTCCAATTTTCGTGCATACGGCTTTGCTGACGGCGGCCGACAATGAGTCGCAGGTCGCGGGCGTCCTCGCGCATGAAATGTCGCATGTTGCGCTACGCCATGGCACGCACGAGGCTTCGAAACAGAATTTGCTCCAGTTGCCGGCGATGCTTGCCGGCTCCATGGGCGGGAGCGGCTTGTGGGCGCAGATGGGACAAATAGGTGTCAATCTAGCCGCGGGTTCGGTGCTGCTCCACATGTCGCGCAGCGCGGAGAGTGAAGCGGATTTGAATGGTACTCGAATGATGAACGACGCTGGCTATGATCCGCATGAGATGGCGAAGTTCTTCGAGAAGCTGCGCGCACAGGGCGAAGGCGGAGATAGCAGACTTGCGAATTTCCTGTCCGATCATCCAACACCGGGGAATCGGATCAAGGCCGTCGATGAAGAAATCCAATTTTTGCCCCAAGTGACCTATAGCGAGACCGAACCTGCGACTCTCGCGCGAGTAAAGACCATTGTCGCGGCATTACCGGCGCCCCCAAAACCGCAGCCGCAATCGAACCTGCCTGCCCCTTCGACACTCCGCCCTTCGAGGCAGACGCAGGTATATCAAGGCTCGCGCTTTTCGATTTCATACCCTGCAAACTGGCAGGCATATCCGGACCGGAATTCTTCGTCTGTTACATTTGCGGCGAAGGGTGGATTGATTCCTGCGACCAACGGCCAAGTACAGATCGGCTACGGCGTACTTTCGGCATATTATCCTCCCGCATCGGCAAGCCCGGATCTGCGGCGCGATACCGGCGCCGTGGTGAATCAAATTCTCGAAAGCAGTCCGAAGAGTCGCCGTGTGGGCAGTACGCAAAGCGGAACCGCGGGAGGACGAGCGGCATTAATCACACAATTGGAGTCGCCATCTGCCTTTCCGAATGAAGCCGAAGCCGACATGGTGGTTACGACGGTTCGTCCGGAAGGCTTACTCTATTTCGTGTTTGTTGCGCCGAAAAGTGAGTGGGCTTCCGCGCAAGAAGCATTCAATGAGATGCTCGATAGTTTGCGATGAATCATTTTGTTATCCGGGCGTTTCGGCGCCTACGGCCCGTTACTCGAAGATAGAGTAACTGCTGGACGCCTGCGGGCATCCTTACAGCAGGAGGCGCGGACATGACTACCTTCAAGCGAATTATTCTGTGCGGCGCGTTTTCATTTGTAACAGTTTGGGCGCAGCCCGAATCGGATGTCCGGCAGCACGGCTATCAGCATGGATTTCGCGACGGCTTTGCATACGGCCGGCAAGTGCAAGCGACGGGTGGAAAGCCAGATCAGGTGAATCAGCCTACGGATGCTCGTCAGGGCTGGGTTGCTTCGCTAGGTCCCGTTGAGGAGTACGAAAAGGGATATCGTCAGGGATTCCGCGTGGGTACGGAAGACGGTTTTATCGGCGTAACAGTGCGGCTTGAGAAGCTCTTTGGACAAGATTCGAAAGCCGGCAAGGATGCCGCTGATGTCGCAGAGGATTTGGGATATCGCGATGGAGTTGACGCGGGCCTAAAAGACGCGCGCGAACACGCTCCATGGCGGCCTGTCGTATCCAGTGGATGGAAGGCTGAAGATCGCGGATATCAGGTGGGATTCGGTGATAAGGACGCTTATCAGCGGACGTATCGGATGGCGTTTGAAGAGGGCTATCGGGCGGCATACCCAAACAAGTAATATTGCCTCATGGCGATGATTGGGCTGCTCCATCCTGGAGCGATGGGTTCGTGCGTCGGTTTGACGCTGAAGAACAGCGGGCATGAAGTGCTCTGGGCCTCAGAGGGGCGCGGCGCGAAGACGCGTCAGCGAGCGGAGGAGACCGGATTGACCGATTGCGGCTCCATCGATGAGATGGCGTCGCAATGCACTGCAATTGTAAGCGTCTGCCCGCCAGAGTTCGCTTCCTTCGTCGCCGACCATGTATGGGGAGCGGGATTCAAAGGACTCTACATCGACGCGAACGCCGCGTCACCCAGTTCGAAAAAGCAGAGTGCCAGGAGAATGGAATCGGCGGGCGCCCGGTTTGTAGACGGTGGAATTATCGGGCTTCCCGCGCGAGATCGGGGGCGGACGTGGCTACACTTGTCGGGCGTACGCGCCGCGGAAGCTGCCTCGCTTTTTACTGGCGGACCACTAGAAGTGGACGTAACGGGCGGCGACGTGGGCCAAGCTTCTGCTCTCAAAATGTGTTTCGCGGCATGGTCCAAAGGATCAACGGCGCTGCTTACAGCCACGTTCACGGCGGCACAGAACATGGATGTATTCGAGCAATTAAAAAATGCTTGGAGCCGCATTGGAATGGATTTCGCAAAGGCCGAACGGGACATCGTCCGCTCTGCTCCCAAAGCCTGGCGATTCGCCGGAGAGATGAAGGAGATTGCACACACGTTCGAATACGCGGGCGTTCCCGGAGGATTCCATCGGGCGGCCGAAGAGGTTTATGAGGGACTGCGGGGACTGAAGGACCGCGAAGGTTTGACTGCGGACGACGTCTGGAAAGAGCTTAAGGCGAAGGAGCATTCTGGCGATCCTGGCGCCTCTGGTACCAACGTTCGATAGGCGCGAGCAGGAAGTTTAAGACCAACACAGCGACGGTCGCGACGAGCGCCATTTTCGTTTGGCCCAGCCCGGCGAACATCCCAATTCCGGCGACCACCCACAACGTAGCGGCCGTAGTAAGCCCCTTTACGTGCTCGCCCGCTTTTAAGATGGTTCCCGCGCCTATGAAGCCAATGCCCGTGACAAGCTGAGCGGCGACACGGCCCGCGTCGCCGAGTATCTGAGAAACCATCGTAAACATCGCGGCTCCCACGGCCACCAGTGCATTCGTGCGGATACCTGCATCGTGCCCGCGATACTCGCGTTCCAGGCCGATCAGCCCTCCACAGAGAAGTGCCCAGCCAAGGTTCTTTGCGAAATCCTCCATCGCGAGCATTGAAAAGCAGTCTACTATACTGGACCACGACATGAAGCGTGTGATGGCCGCTCTCGTATTTGCAGCGCTGAGTTTGCCGGCGGCGGATCTCGTGCTCCGGAACGGGAAGGTGGTTACGCTCGATCCGGCAATGCCGCAGGCCACGGCGATTGCGGTCACGAACGGACGCATCTCTGCCGTAGGATCGGACGCTCAAATCGCTAAAGAGATCGGCTCCGCGACGAGAGTGATCGATTTGAAAGGTCGACTGGCGATTCCGGGCTTCATTGATGCGCACGCGCATTTCACAGAAATTGGCGAATCGAAAATGATTCTCAATCTGCGGGATGCGAAGAATTGGAATGAAATCGTGCGCATGGTTGCCGCGGCGGCCAAAGAAGCGAAACCGGGGCAATGGATTGCCGGAAGGGGCTGGCATCAGGAGAAGTGGGACCGCAAACCGTCGCCGGATGTTCGAGGATTTCCGGTGGAAGCTTCGTTGAGCGCTGTTTCGCCGAACAATCCCGTGCTGCTGGAGCATGTGAGCGGCCACGCCGTGTTTGTGAATCATGCTGCGCTGGCTCGCGCTGGAGTGACTCGCGCGACACCCGATCCGCCTGGCGGAGAAATTCTAAAAGATGCGCAAGGGAATCCGACAGGGCTGTTGAATGAAGCGGCCCAAGGCCTCGCTCGAAAGGCGATGGATACGGACAATGCTCGCAAGAGCGCGGCGGACCAGGAAGCTCGAGCGCAAAAGATAATCGATCTCGCAGCGGCGGACGTGATTTCGAAAGGGATCACGACGCTCGAAGACGCTGGCTCTCCCGGAGATGTTGTGGATCGGCTACGGGCTCGCGCCGAAAAAGGCGGGCTCCCCTTGCGCCTCTATGTGATGCTACGAATGTCCACCTCCGAGTTCGCGGCCAACGCGAAGAAGTATCGCATCGTGGATGATGCGGACCATCATCTAACCGTGAGGGCCGTGAAGCGCTACATGGATGGCGCCCTGGGCTCGCGCGGCGCGTGGCTGCTTGCTCCCTATGCAGACTTACCCTCTTCGACTGGACTGAATGTTGAAGACCTGAAGGACATTGAAGCGACGGCGCGGGTTGCGATCGCGAATGACTATCAATTGTGCATTCACGCGATCGGCGACAGGGCGAACCGCGAAGTGCTGAACTTATACGAGAAGATTTTTCGTGAGCATCCGGAGAAGAAGGACGTGCGTTGGCGAATCGAGCACGCGCAGCACGTCGATCCTAAGGACATTCCGCGTTTTGCTCAACTGGGCGTGATTGCTTCCATGCAGCCGATTCATGCGACATCAGACGCTCCCATGGTAATTCCCAGGCTGGGTCAGAAACGTGCGCGGGAGGGCGCCTATGTGTGGCGCAGCCTGATGGATGCCCATGCGCACGTCGCGAGCGGTACGGACGCCCCCGTTGAAGACGTCGACCCTATTCCGAACTTCTACGCCGCTGTTACGCGCAAGACTGCGATGGGGCAAGAGTTCTTTCCTGCGCAGAAAATGACTCGGATCGAGGCGCTTGCTTCTTATACGGTAGAACCCGCGTACGCCGCGTTCGAGGAGAATCTCAAAGGGCGTTTGAAGGTCGGGATGTTGGGTGATATCACGGTTTTGTCCCGTGATATTTTGACGGTTCCGGAGGCCCAGATTTTAGGGACGCGTGCCGATTATACGATTGTGGGCGGCAAGGTTGCTTATGAGCGCCCGAGGTGATGGCCAGATTAGTGGCGCGAGCCTCCGGCTGAATCGCCGCCGCACGACGCTATACTAAAATTTCCTATGTTCTTCCGCCGCGAAGCTCCCCATGTGCCCTCGTTCGACGAGCATCTCCAGAACCTGAAGAAGCTCGGCTTCACGACCTCACCCGACCCTGTAGGCGGTACCCGGGCCTCCCGTAAGGGCTTCGCCGCCACGGTCAAAGATCTAGGTCATGGCAAAGTAGCGCTCGGACACTCAGGCCTCCTGGTTGGCAACGAAATCGCTCATTTGGTCAACGCAGGTTATCAGCAATTCTTCGGTACACCGTCCGGCAAGAAAATCGCGGCGCTTGCTTCGCACCTAACCACATTGCACGATTTTGACGAAGATCTCCGCGAAGGCCTCGGGCTTACCAGCCTGTACAATCTCTCGCTCGGCACCACGTCTGAAGCTCACATGTATGATCGCGTTAAGGATCGCGATCACCAGCACGGCCCCGCTCCCTGGGAAAAGGCCTAACCGTCCCCCTGGACTCCGTCGCGCCATCCCGAATGCGCATGGCCGCCGTCATGCTGGCGGGCTATTGCGCATTTCTCACTTTGTACGCGCCGCAGCCGATTCTTCCGCTGTTGAGCCAGCTCTTCCACGCGGGTGAAGTCACCGTCAGCCTCACGCTTACTGTCGCGAGCCTCGGCGTAGCGGTCGCCGCACCCGTCGCCGGAGTCCTTGCGGACCGCTACGGGCGAAAGCGCATCATCGTATGGTCCGCCTTTGGCCTCGCGTTCTTCACGCTGCTCAGCGCCACGTCCACCAACCTGTCGATGCTCATCTTCTGGCGCCTATTCCAAGGCATCTGCACGCCCGGGGTCTTCTCCGTCACCGTGGCCTACGTGAATGACGAATGGAAAGAAGGCGCGGGAGCGGCGGTTGGCTCTTACGTCACGGGAAGCGTGCTCGGAGGGTTCTCGAGCCGCATCGTCTCAGGCTTCGTCGCCGCGCATGCTCCGTGGCAGGCGGTCTTTCTGGTCACAGGCCTCATGATTCTGTTCGGGGCAATCGCCGTCACCGCATGGCTTCCCCGCGAAACACACTTCCATCCGCATCAGTATTTGGAACATCACTGGATGGCGGGCTTCCGAGCCCACGCGCGCAATCCACGCTTGATGGCGACATGCTTTATCGGCTTCTGCGTGCTCTTTTCGCTGGTCGGAATCTTCACCTACGTGACGTTCCGCCTCGCAGCCGCGCCGTATCAGCTCCAGCCGGGCGATTTGGGACTCATCTTCTGCGTCTACCTGATTGGGGCGGCCGTAACGCCTCTGGCCGGCCGGTGCGCCGACCGGATTGGATATCGGCTCACGCTCGCCGGAGCCGTTGGGCTTGCGCTGACGGGCATCGCGCTGACGCTGGCTTCCGCCGTTTGGGTCATTGTCGCGGGACTTGGAGTCTTATGCGCCGGGATCTTCACCGCCCAAACCTGCGGCAGCGCGTACGTAGGCGTAGCGGCATCGAAGAATCGAGCCTTGGCGGTCGGGCTCTACGCTGGCGCCTACCACTTAGGCGGCAGCGTCGGCGCAGCGGTTCCGGGATTCTTTTACAACATGGCAGGCTGGCCTGCTTGCGCCGCTTTCATCGCCGTGGTCCAAGCAGCAACCGCTGTAGTAGCCTTGCGCAATTGGAAGGACGTTAATTCAACTTCTTATGATGCGAGAAGTATTTCTGCTTGATATCCGGCCAGAATTCTTTCAGCACCTGCGATAAAGCGTCGGTCGCAAACTGAGTCGCGACGCGCTCCCCGTTTTCGCCCCAGGTGCGCTCGCCCGGATAGTAAATGTTCGCAACCCCGCTTGCGGCGACATTGCCGAACAGTTCTGAGTAGTTGTACGTCCATTTGCCGTTATCGTTCCGAGCCACAAAGTCCCGGGAAACAGCCCACCAGATGCGTTTGCCCACGCCGCCATACTGGCTGCCGCGGCGATAATAGCGAGGGTCCTGATGGAACAACGCCGGCATCACGCCTTCCGTCATATAGTTGCCGATCGCCTGGTCCGCGAACGACGCCGCGTAGCGCTTGGCAAAACCCTCCATGCCTTGCCCATAGGAAGGGTGGGCATTGTCGAGCTGTCCAATACCGGCAAACACTCCGCCCAGGAAGAAAATCGGGTAGTCAAAAGAATCTCGCTGCGCGATTGTAAATTTGCGCTTGGTAGAAAGCGGAATGAACGGATCGTCGAAGTTCGCTGTGCGGTAGTTGGGAAGAACGCCGTAAGCGCGCCGGTCAATCGGAGTCGAAGTCGTCGCCTGTGCCGGCTTTGAAGCCTGGGCCGAAGCCGTCCCCGTCTGTGCGGCGATATCCGTTGAATCGCCGTTCTGCGCAAGTGCAGCGGACGATAACAATGTTAAAAAAAGAGGTATATAATGCTTTGTCACTATGAGCCATCATATTCGACGTAACAGCCTTCCCCCGGATTACCCCTAATTTGTTCCCTTGGGGGCGTCTCTTTAGGCTTAGTTATGTCGTTTTAAATCTGTGTGTTATAGAAAGGACCGTGCTTATTCAAACATCACTGTTGGGCGCGTCCGGCTTCCTGCGCCGCGAACGCCTGCGCAATTCTCTCCACCAGTCCCGATGTTTCGGCGTGTGTGATGTTTGACGTCACGGCAACGGCCATCCCACGTTGGGGGATCGTCAGCAGAGAGGCGACTTCTCCGTTCCAAAACTCACCCGTGTTACCGACGGCGCTAAGCTGCTGGCCTGCCATCGTTATGGTCTTGACATCCCAACCTAGCCCGTAACCCGTTTCCTTCCCCGACGCCGTTCGTTGTGAGGTTTGGAGTATCTGGACAGTATCGCGCCGCAGCAACTTGCCGGCGTTAATCGCCGAACCGAAGCGCACGAGGTCAGACGGTGTGGACAGATATCCGCTCGATCCGGCGTAGCAGGAATAATCGAACTTGGGTAACGGTCGAAAGCCGTAGATTGGGTTCGCCGCGAACCTCGTAAGGTAGGACGTCGCCTCGGGAACTGGTCCTGTCTCTGACTCCCGAACGGTATCGTGCATCCCAAGTGGACCAAGCACTTTATCGTCAAGAAACGCTGTGATCGGCCTCTCCGCGGCGGCCTCGATGACCGCACTTAACAAGACCCACCCAAAAGTCGAATACTGAAATTGGGTTCCAGGTTGGGTTAGAGGATCCTTCGCGAAGAGCTTGACTGCGTCTAATGCCCGTTCGCAGTGGCTGGAAGTAAGGACCCCATTATCCGTATCTTCCCCCCTAAGGCCACCGATATGCCCCATTACCTGACGAATCGTTACTGGCCACTGCTTGGGCGGGAACTCCGGCACGTACGTCTGAATCTCGTCGTCGAGCTTCAACCGGCCTTCCTGCAATAGCACTCCAATTGCCGCCGACATCAGCACTTCGGAGGCGGTTCCGATCCGAAACCGGTCCTCCGGCGTAACCGGCGCGCTGTCTTCAACGTTCGCAAACCCAAAGCCTTCTGCCCACACAATGTCGCCATCAATGGCCACGGCCACGGAAAGTCCAGGCAGGTTCCGCTCGGCCAGACTCGTACGCGCGAGATTGCGCGCGTCTGCCGTAGCCTTTCCCCATTTCACCGGCGGCTGGGATTTCGTCACCGATGAGATGGTTGCTGGGTTGAGGTGCAGCTTCTTCGCTGTGGCGCTCATGTACACCCACAACCCGGGAATCGCCACCACTAACAGCCCCACTCCCGAAAGAATCAGTAAAGCCCATCTTGGGATTCTGCTCGTTGCCATGTTCGTAAGCGTCAAATCCTCAAAGGCGACGGCATCCTAAGTACTTTACTATGGAAAGTCCTCCGCGTAAATAATAAAAGTAATATGGGATTCGTTGGGTTCGGACCCAATACTTAGGGTCGATCACGATGCAGAATTGCCAACGAGTATTCTACGTATTCCTGCTGCTGCTCGTCGGTTGCTCCACGCGCAGCTCGCGCACGAATCCTTCACCGAGAAATCCAGTGCCGCCCACCAACGGAGTTCCTCCAGCGGCTCCCGTATTGGACCGCAGCACCTTTATCGATCTGGAAAATGGCTGGCGAGTACGCGTCGTCACCCCACTATCGAAGACCGGCGAGTTTAAAATCGTAGGCCCCACCGCAAGTGACAACCACGGAGTAATTCATAGCTCCATTCAAGGCGATTTTGCAGGTTACGAGAGCGCCTACTACAACGTCACAGGCGCCGATCGATTTCTCGTGCGCCTCGCGTTCGATTCTCGAAGGGTGGAACTCGGCGAAGGCCCCAAACCTTCGACGCAGTCCTTGTATTCACCATTGGTCTGGCCCAAGCAAGAACGGTACGTCCGTCTCGTCTTCCTGATCCGCGTAAGCGCCTCCGATCACAACATGGCGATCCTGGCGGCGACGCGGCGGTCCACCTTGGATGAATGGACCCTCAATATCCAAAAGGACCCGACGGCGTGCAAGAGCAGTCGCACCATCTATTGCGTGTGGGTCCCGGAGAGGATGGCTGTCACTCCTGAGACACCAAAGAATGTGAATGGTGTGATTACCTGGGCGCCACGCTAAAGCGAAAGGACACGGCGGCGTCCTCACTAGAAATAACCTGCCGGCGCGTCCGTTGTGCGCCGGGCTATTAGAGAGTTGCGTAATTTGCCCCTTAGCCGTTGTTCCTAACGCCGCTTTGCTACGCTAAAAACACATGATCGTAGAGATCGAGGGGATTTCGCTGCATCTTGCTCATCCGGATGAACTTCCGGTGACCTGGGTAGGTCAGGAAGAAGTGATGCGGCAGTTGCTTGCGGCCTGGCTGGTGATTGACGCCGAGGACGTCCCCATGAACCCCCGGCTCCTGGGCAAGCCCGGAGTTGGAAAGACGACGCTCGCATATGCAGCCGCCAAGAGGCTGGGGCGGGATGTGTACATCATGCAAGCCACCGTCGATACTCGACCGGAGGATCTGCTTGTCACGCCCGTCATCGAAGGGGCATCGAAGCTCCGTTATGTGGCGTCACCGCTCGTTACCGCAATGCTGCGCGGCGGAATCGTCATCCTCGACGAGGGCAATCGTATGAGCGAGAAAAGCTGGGCGAGCCTTGCCCCCTTGCTCGATAACCGCCGCTACGTCGAGTCCATTGTCGCCGGCATAAAAATCAAAGCGCATCCGCTGTTCCGTTTGGTCGCCACCATGAA
>Ga0126381_100002545_pt1 | contig 19695 bp, 20 predicted proteins | sample PanSoiMetPlot_28_FD_96465 | JGI IMG/M metagenome (GOLD analysis project Ga0126381, IMG submission 96465) | Tropical forest soil microbial communities from Panama - MetaG Plot_28 | ecosystem: Environmental > Terrestrial > Soil > Tropical forest > Bulk soil | place: Panama | collected 2016-02-17
GAATTAAAGCACGGGTAAGCGGGAATGGTATAGGTTTGACCGTTGTTGGGGCTGACCTTGGACACTGCCGTACATTGATCGGATAGGTAAACGTTGCCGGCACCCGGTCGGTTGGGGTTTTCGATCGAGTAAAGACCCACACCCTTGGACCCGTTGTATTCAATAGCCATTATGAAATTGCGTGTCACTTGCTGCTCGAGTACGGCGCTCCAGAGATGCGCATAGGCGGTTGCAATATTGGAGTTCACGTTTCGCAAGCTGACTAACGGGAGGGCCTTTGAGCCAGTGGAACCCCCCAAGGGGCCCGCGTTGTCGGTAGTGATGGGAATCGTGCCACCGACATCGCTGGGTAAGATCGAGATGACTGCGTACGCTGGCGGGTTTTGGATGACGTTAAACGTCACGTTGCCGAAGTTCCGCTCATAAGAGATGCCCCACCCTCCGCGTAGAGCGGTCTTACCATTGCCGAAGAGGTCGTACGCGACGCCCACGCGTGGACCAAAGTTGTTCCAATCTTTCTTCCATAGCCCATGAATCGGGCTGTTGGGCACTGTAGCCACGCTGCCGTTGCGGATGTTGGTGAAGATGTTGCCTGCCTGCGCATCGTAGTAGTTGGAGTCGAGGTTGGGGTTTTTGTTATGCTGGACGCCAAAGTAGTCCCAGCGAATTCCCAGGTTAAAGGTTAAGCGACTCGTCGCTTTCCAGGAGTCCTCGAAATACGTGCCGAATTCATGGTAACGGTTGCTCCTAGCGAAGACCGGTGGGCCAACGGGGAGCGTGACGGTGCAGCTCGGAACATGGCCGGCTGCGCCACAGGGGAATTTTCCCTGCGGATCGATGGCCGACTGGAACTGCCCGAGTACGCCGTTCAGGAAGTTTTCGATGCTGGTGCTGAAATTCGTAGTGCTCAGGGATTGGACAGCTTCCTCGTAGGCCCCAAAACTCCGGTTATCGCGGATGTAGGTGTAGTTGCCGCCGAAACGGAACGTGTGACGTCCATGGATCGAGCTGAGATCCTGGTAGGCCTGGACAAAGTTTTGTGGGCCCCCGAAGGGGATCGCATTGCCCGGTGTGAAGGGAGAATATCCCGGCATGCCAATGAGGTTCCCCTCAATCTTGGGAGCCGTAACGCTATTCATGTACAGCGTGGGGCCGACCGGATTGGCACCGAGCGGCTGAAGGAGATTCAGCCGGTTGAAAACAATCTTCGACTGGCTGGTCAGTTGTGGGCTGAAGGTATGAATTAAGGAGAGCAAGAAACTATTGTTCGTGGTCGACTGCCCCGAATCGTATCCGGCGTAAGGGCTGTTGGTTATCGTGCCGGTGAACAGATTGCCCTTTTCAAGCGCGTAGCGCCCATACAATTGAGTATTTGAATTGATGTTCCAATCCGCGCGACCCACGACGTAATAGGTATTTTGGGGGTTACCGGCGCCGGAATCAGCGGGGACCGAGTATTGACCCTGGGCGAACATCGGTGTCGTACTGCCCACCGGGAAGTCGGTGTCGCACGTGCTGGGCGCAGGCGGGCAAGCCGTGATCCCAACAGCCGCCAACTGCTCACGAGTGTAGGTCTTGAGCTGTATGAAGTTTGACCGCAGTGTTCCGAACGCGCTGAAGAACTGTTGGGTATTCGAATTTGCGGTGCCAATGAACTGTGGCGTAGGTACATTGATGATTTGTGTTGCCGAACTCCTAACCCGAAGCCATTCGGTACTCTGGAAGAAAAACAACTTATCTTTCTTGATGGGACCGCCGATGGAATACCCGAACTGGTTCCGTGTAAAACCGGGCTTGGCAATTCCTCTGGCGTTGTTATCGAAGGTATTGGCCGCCAGCGCCGAGTAGCGGCCGAATTCATAGGCAGTCCCGTGGAAATCATTCGTTCCAGATTTAGTGGTCACGTTAACGACTCCTGCAGTGGCGCGGCCGTATTCTGCAGTGAAATTGTTGGTCAAAACGTTGATTTCCTGCACGGAATCGAGCGGAATCGTTTGGCCAACCGATGCAGTGAATTCGTCGTTGTTTGCAGCGCCGTCCAGCAGGATGTTGGTGCCGGCGGATCGCAAGCCATTGATGTTGTATCCTGCGCCGCGCATAGTGAGTCCCGCATCGGCAGCGCTCGAGACGTTGGCCGCCCCGCCGACGAGGTCATAGGGATTCCGGGTCAGAAGCGGGAGGTTGGTAATGTCATTCGAGGTGATCAACTGGCCGACGGTCTGGTTTTCGGTGTTGATGGCTACCGATGTCGCTGAGACCTCCACGGTCTCGCTCACCTTACCGACTTGCAGTTTTAGATCAAGAGCAACCCTGCCGCCGGGCGGTAGTTCGACTTGTTGTTCAAGCTTGGCGAATCCTTGCGCTTCGATCATGACGGAATACTTTGCGGGAAGCAGGTTGGTGACAATGAAGGCGCCGTGATCACTGGACGCCGTTTCGCGCAAGGCCCCGGTACCCACGTTGCGAATGGTGATTTTCGCGTTCGGCACCGCGTTGTTTTGCTGATCGAGAACCGTGCCGCTGATCTGGCCGGTTTCCGTCTGCGCCCAGGCGGTGGCCGCGAAGCCAAGCACTAGGAATGCCAAGATCAGCACAATCATTTTTCTCATGTTGCCTATTCCTCCTGACTGTCTTTTGTACGAGATCCGGGGCGATGGAAATGCTTACAAGGGCAAGTTCTAGCGCTTATAGGAGAACGGCCGCGCCTGTCAAAATTGACAGGCTGTTTATAAGAGAGTGACCTAAGCTTGAGATCTAGAACGCCTCACCAACGCCGATGCTCCAGGTATGACTGTCCTTGCCTTGCGCGAAGTCAACGCGCAGATTTACGCGATACTTGCTGCTTAGTTCAAACCTTACGCCACCGCCGCCGCTCGGGAGAAAGTTCTTGGTCCTAAACGGCTGATTGCCCCAGGCACTACCTCGCCCAAGCCGCCAAACCCCACAAGGCCGAACCTCTTGGGTAAGGCCAGCCGATATTCCAACTGCGTACCAAACATGTAACGATCGAGATAGCGGCCGGCGGTGTATCCGCGTAATTGGCTATTTGTGCCGTAAATGCAATTTCCGTGGAAGGGAGGCTGGCCCCCGGTAAAGCAAGCGAACGATCCGGATGCAAGACACCTGGTTCTGCCCCCAACCCCAGTACTTGTTGAGGTTAAGTTTGTAGGTCTCGAACGCGTATTTGCTTCCCAAGCCCTCGGAGAAGAAGTTCGCCGTGAAATCCAGGACGGTTCCGGCGGTCGGATAAAAACGATTGGGGCGCGTGTCGCGATTTACTCGAAAGCCCAGGGCGGCCAAGCTGGTATCGAGCCCGACGTCCGGCGGCAGTGGAGTGGTCCCAGGATTGTTAGGTCTAACGGTGATGAGCGAACTTCCCCAAAGAAATCTAGGGCCCAGGAAGAAGTTCCACCAGGTGCGGCGCAGGAATTCTCCGAAGACCAGTTGACCGGTCTGTTTAAGGGGCAATCTTGCCTGCGAATCCCCGGAGCCGAGTCCGTACAAATCGTAGTTCAGATTCCCTCGAGCGTAGACCGCCGTGGTGCGATAGGTGTTCCGCTTAAGGTACAACTCTCCACCTAGGGCCATCGCCCGGCTGCCGTTATCGGTGACCAGGCCTACAGCTCCCACGAGAGAGGCGGGGGAAGTTTTGTCACTGGCCCGGAAGATATACGCGAATACCGGCACGACCCCCGATCCCAGCGCTGGGCGCGAAATAGGAAGAGGTGCAATTACAAAAGCCCCGGCTTGGCGCTTCGTTTCAGCGGATTGTTTGTCCTTGGCAGAGGGCTTCGCGCTTCGATCCTGAAGGTCATTCGTCCGCGAAGGAGAAATGGGCTCGGCTTGTTGTGCCGCTCATGGATCTGGCCGTGAGACCCCAAAACAATGCGCTGGCGAGGAGAAACCAGAAGAGCCGCCTCGATCCTTCTCGGTTCATGGGTGGAGGGCTGATCTCGGAACTTCAGACGGTACTTCAATGACACGGCCCGCCCTGTTGCATTGCTGGGCGGGCCGTGCGGGCTAGGCCACTGGATGAGCCGAGGAACAAACTGTTTTCTTCGTGTGACCCTAGTTGTTTTTCTCCACCACGCTGCGCGGGGGTTTGGGCCTCTGCCAAATAATCTGTGAGTCCGGGGCCTGATTGGGAAAGAACCGCTCGGATGCCGCGTTCGTGGGGAGCAAGAGAATATCCACGCGACGATTGTAGGCAAGCCAAGTCGCTTTGAAATTCTTTATGCGGGTTTCCGGAGGTTGATTAGGATTTTTGGTCTGCAAGTCAATCACGGTAGCTTTGTCGAGCTGCTTCGTGTCGCCGTGCGCCGACGTGTCTATCTTTTCCGCGGCGATGCCCTGGGAAACCAGGAAATCTCTGACACGCTCAGCGCGACGGTCAGACAAGGTTTGGTTGTGTCCATTTGGCCCACGCACATCCGCATAGGCGCTGATCGCGAGTTTTGCGTCGGGGTCGTACTCAAGATATTTTTTGAATCCATCGGCAAGGCTTGTGAGCGTTTCCTGCTGACTGCGTACAAGTCCGAGTGCTGGTAATTGTCTTGTGGGCCAGTCGGTTGGAAAGAACACGCTGTTCAGCATGACAGCAGGAATTGGTTCGGCGGAACCCTTCAAGCGTACCGACACCGTCTTACTTTCCGAGCCGCCACACACGTTGGTGGCGTTCAGCGTGTATTTGACTTCTTCATCTATAGGACCATTGGTTGTTTGCGTTGGGCTCATGGTTACGGACTTGCTGCCGCTAGGGTCAACCGTTCCGATGGGAGCCAGAGAAGCTGCATCGGCGTTTGTTGACGACCAGTTCAACGTGGTGTTCGCCTGTTGAACTACTTTGTCGCCGATCCGGCGGTAATTCACCTCCGTCGGCGACGCGGTCAGGGACGACTCGACCGCGGTGTTCACGTTGACTGTGGTGCTCGGTTTGGTAACTCCCCCCGGACCGGTCGCGGTGAGTTGGAACACGGTGGTTTGTCGGGGCGAAACCGTTCTTTCGCCGCTCGTCGGGACCGGGCTCAAACCGCTCATATCGGCCTCGACCGTTTCGCTTGAAGTCCACGCCAGCTGGGTATTTTGGTTGCAGTTGATATTTTGTGGATTGGCCGAAACCGTTCCGCTAACCGGAGCGATGGCCACCGTGGCACTGGCAGTTCCCGCCCTAAAGCGTTGTACTCCGCCGGTGAGCTGCTTCGATCCGCGCGGCCAATCTTTAGTGCGCTGTCTCCCGTTCGAAATGTCGACGATCACCCGTTGATCGGCCCCAACCGTGATCACACCGGACCACAGCTCCCTGCCAAATCTTGTGACGTACAGTTCGTGCTTACCCGGCGGCACGATCAACTCTTGATGGTGCATTATGTTGTTGTTGAACATGTCGACGTGCCCCACGAAGTACTGCGGTTTGTTCCCGTTCAGCAGAACGGCGGCATCACCCGCACGTCTCATCCCTACTTCAATCTGAATGCGTCCCCGCGGACCAGGTACTTCGGCACCGACGGGTTCCAGCTTTATATCCAGCGGCAGAGTATGCTCCGGATCGATGGAAACGTCCTGTTCAGCGAATTTGAAACCATAGTTGGCCACAATCAAATGGTGCGTTCCAACGTCAAGCCTGATGGTCCGGTTGCCCGGACCAATCGCCTTGCCGTCGATGAATGAATACGCTTCCTTTGGGGAAACCCTTATCCTCAGCCTTCCTGGCTTGCTGTTTTGTGCAAAGGCGGCTCCGTTGAGCAGAAATACTCCGACCAGGATGCCGCAAAATGTGCTTAACACGCGATACTTCATTGGACCACCTCCTGCAGACAAACAATCAAGTGTGATCAGCGATTCGGACCATACAGACAGGGGCGTAACTGCGAAACTGGCAAAACTGACAGCCCGGCATGACACTAGCTGAACTCGGCCTCCAATCCACCTGCCCAGCGGGAGCAACGCATCGGGCAATTTCCTTGATCACCACGAGCATTTTCAGAAGCGTGACGCTAATGCGAGTGAACTGCTTGGACGGGAAGGGTTCGGCTCGAGATGGAATGATTGACTTTGCCCGGTGTGCCTCGGGGAAGAGGCGCCTCGAGCCGAACCCCTCCTGAGGTTCGGTTGGTAAAGAATAGGTTGCACTGCGAGCCCGTCGGACCTGTCAAAAGTACCAGAGCCTCGGGAAAGGTTCAGTTTGCATGGGATCCGCCACCTGATGAGTGCGGCCGGTCATGAGTTGCAATGTGCCCCGGGCTTGACCAAAAAAAGTGAGGAGACTGCGAATGGGCCCCGCCATCTGCCATCCGCAGCCTCCTACACCTCTTGAAAAAACAACGATCTCACTGGCGCTCAGAGCTAGAACCGGAAAACAATGCCTCCGTTGTACCGGAGGTTGCTTTGGTTGTTATTGCCCCGAGTAAAATCATTGCCGAAGCGGGTCAGCACAAAATCAACCTGCGCCACCCGAATGGCGATGGATTTACTGACAGGGATGTCTAATCCTCCGCCAATGATGAAGTCAAAAGCATTGTTGCTCGGTGTTAGCGTGGCCGGACAAGTGAGCTGACATGCCGAAGCCAAGTTGCTGTAGGTGTTCGAATGAGCTCCGCCGAACATAGTCTCGACGAACGGTTCCCAGTGCTCTCCGCGGTATTTCAGGATTGGGCCTACGTTATAGGTAAACAAATCACCGCTCGACCTCACAGCGCATCCGGCCGGGCACGGGCTGTTCGGGGTGGCAGGGAAAGTAAAGGTCGAGGTGGTGCTGCCATAGCCCTGGAGTTCCCCTTGGATTCCGAGCCAATGATTAACGTATACTGCTATCCCGCCTCCCCCGCCATTCAGTGAGAAGCTGCTGACGATGTTGCTGTTCTCGGGGTTGAATCGCATGTAGGAGTAGTTCGCTCGCACTTCCACTTTGGCATAGTCCTGAGCAAAGGCTACTGTTCCAGACAACAGAACAATTCCTACAACTCCCACAACAAATGCACATCTCATCTTCATTTCGTTTCTCCTCAGTATCAAATTGGCTCTTAAAACGTTAGCATCCTCCTCGACGCAAGCTAACTTAGGTTGCGTGCCGTTCGGCAGAAACTGTCAAAAATGACAGCCGTAATCGGGAATCGAAGCCGCAAATCGACGAAGATGAGCAGCAAATAATAAGACGTAGTCCTGCTGGCGACATTGGGCCTCCGGTTTGGATTGCTGATTTGCGGGGACACGTACGAGTCGCATCGCTCTCGATGGGACATAGAACTCGCGAGTCATGAGGCCCGCAAATCCCATCATCGCGGAGTTCAGCGAACGAGAATTTTTGATTTGATTGCGAATTGAATCAGGTCAGCGGTGGTCTTGAGACTTAATTCTTCCATGATCTGATATTTGTGAAACGCTACGGTTCTTGGCGTTACTTTTAAGACGTCGGCGACTTCTTTCATGGACTTCCCCTCGGCCAACAGCTGCACGACCTCTCTTTGGCGAGGAGTCAGACTTTTTGCGCGCGTTTTGGGTCGTACGCCTTTGATAAACGCCTTCTGCATTCCGCGTGCGATCTGTGGAGTTACGTACGATTTTCCTTTCAGCGCCATGTGGATTGCCTGCATCAATTCCGACGCCGCGGAACTCTTCAAAAGATAACCCGATGCTCCGCTGTGAATCGCTTCTACCGCCAAATCGGGATCTTCGTTCATGGTCAGGAAGATGAGCTTTACCGCGGGCATCGATTCCTTCAGTCGCAATCCGGCTTCCAAGCCATTCATCAGCGGCATCGCAATGTCCACTACAATCACGTCAGGTTTGAGTTGGGGAGCCGTTTCCACCAACGCACGCCCGTCGGCCACCGTACCCACTACTTCGTACTGCGGCTCCAGGAGTTTGCGAAATGCCTCGACGAGGATTGTGTGGTCATCGGCTAGCATGACTCGCGGAGATGCCATAAATCCCTCACAGGCCCGCAATGCTAGGCGAACGCGAATGTTGCGCACACTGTTACTAGTGACAGGGCGTCCTCTGCAATGTTGTTTGGAGCAAAATGCATGGAATTCCGCCGTGGCGCAAGAGAACCCCAGAACTGTAACTTCTGACAGTCCATAGCTGGCCTTTGTTTCCTTACCATTCGCATGACATAGATTCCTGGGGCATCGGTCGCTTACCAGGACACCTGTGGCTTGTTAAATGGGGCAACCAACGATGCGTCTTGCCGGAGTGGGACTTCTGGTTGTTGTGTCGCTCGTTCCTAACAAGGTCGCGCTTGCCCAGGTCCCCGCCCAAAGGGCTTGGGACATTCTGGAGAAAGGGCACAACAGCCGTAACACCAAGGAGCGTATCAACGCCGTAAAGGCGCTTGGGGGGCTGCCGGGCGACGCGCATGCCGCCGAACTCGCTGAAGAAGCGATTGCCGACAAAGATGCCGACGTCCGTGCGGCGGCAGCCCTGACTCTAGGGCGAATCGGCTCAGTTCGCTCCATTCCGTTGTTACGAGAGGCCCTGAAGGATAAGGACATCAAAGTAGCTTTTGCTGCCTCAAGCGGATTGCTTTGGCGCGGAGATCCGAGCGGATATGCCATTTATCGCGATGTGCTCGTGGGTAAGTGCAAAAGCGGGGAAGGGCCCGTTGAAGACGAAAAAAAGCTGCTGAAAGATCCCAAGGCGATGACCCTGATGATGCTTGGAGTGGCCATCGGGTTCGCTCCTTATGCAGGTTACGGGTGGGCCGCCTTTGAGGTTTTGTCAAAAGATTACAGCGGTCCCGTTCGCGTGGAGGCTGCGCAGAAATTAGCGAACGATCCCGATCCGGAAACACGGGAGGCCCTGATCAAGGCAACTTCCAATAAGGACTGGAAAGTTCGCGTGGCGGCGCTCGAGGCGCTTGCACAACGAGCCGATCCCGGTTTGCCGGACGCGCTGATGCCCCTTTTGTCCGACAAAAATCAAGCTGTGAGATGCGCCGCGGCCGCAGCGATTATTCGCGTGTCGGCTCCAAGAGATTCGGAAGTCCAACTTTCGAGAACAGGTCCTTAGGAACGTGATGGAGAACTTTGAAGTGAACGCTGAATCCGCAAAAAACGGATCCCCTACTAAACGGGCGTTTTCGCGAGCGAGTCAAATTTGTGCCCGAGAAGTGCGGGCCCCCGGAATTGCGGTGGACTTGAAGTAATTCGAGTGTGAACCATGAAATGGAAGGTCGGTCTGACAGTCCTTTTTGCCTCAATAGCTCTCCTCGTGAGCCAGTCACGTCTCAGCGAGTATTTGTTAGAGGAGGCCTTTAGCTTCTTGTTGGTTATTGCCGCCGTTCTTATTCCCCTATGGCTCTTTTCTGTCGCATTTGTCGTGGTTTGGCACGGCGTGTGTTTCGCGTTGTCTTTGCTGAGGGCCATCGGCCGATGGGTCAGTGGCGTAAGAGATGAGCCCGTTAGCTCTGAAAAAGCAATAAGCCATTTGCCACTGCGCCACTGAAAAGTCCAAATAATCAATGACCCGCGCATCTTGTTTGTGAAATGGCGTGGTTGCTGCTCGTTCCGAAACGAGCGGGTGAAACGGCTCATCTCACCGTGCCCCGTGCCTCCAGATCGCCATGAGGCGCGATGCGAACGTCGTTGTTCGTCAGGCTTTCTGCGGCGGATGCGCCAACACTGCGAATACGCAAATCTCTTTGCGGAAACGGAATTTCGATGCCAGCTTCTCGCAGGGCTTTAGCCACGGCGACGGTTACGTCGCTCTGGAGCTGAAACCAAGTGTCCTGCCAAGCGGACCAGAAGCGCAGCTCAAAATTCAGTGCGCTGTCGCCAAATCCCATGAAGAAAGCCGCCGGCGGGCGTTCGAGCAAGACTCCTGGATGCGATTCCGCGACGCCCACGAGCAGTTTGATCACGCGTTCCGGATCGTTGCCGTAAGCGACTCTAATGGGCACATCAACGCGCCGCCACTGAGACGACAGCGTCCAATTGATGACTTGGTTTGAGAGCAGGTTGCTGTTGGGCACGATCACCTCTGCGCCTTGGAGCGTTACGACGGTACTCGAACGGGCACCGATTCGCCGAACAACACCCACGAGCCCGCCTACTTCCACTGTGTCTCCAACATGGATAGGACGCTCAAAAAGCAGGATCAGGCCGGAAACAAAGTTGTTTACGATGTTCTGCAGGCCGAAGCCCAGACCAACGCCTAGCGCGCCAGTGAGCACGGTAAACTTGTTCAGGTCGATACCCGCAGCGGACAGGGCGGCCACAGCGACCAACAGCAGGAGCAGGTAATAGGTAACGGTCGAGAGCGCGTACGGCACGCCACGCTGTAGCCGCCATCTTGGAAGCACCAGGTTCTTCAGCAAGAAGGTCAGGGCATTCGCCAGGGCGTATCCGACCAGCAGCACAAGCACTACGCCAAGCGCGTCCCCCAGTGTGAAATGAATCCGTCCAAAGCCGATGCGGCGCCGAAGGAGATTCCAGGCGATGCCGATCACGCTGTCATACACGGAAAATAATTGCAATATGGATTTGAGCCACAGCCATGCAGCACCGAAGGCAAAGACCCGGATGCCCAACCGCTCTATAGCGTCGACGCGCACACCAAGCAACGCTCGCGCCCAAGGAGTGTGAAGCACAGCGCTCAAAACAAGGGCTAGGACCCGCACCCCGCAGTACAGAGCAGCTCCCACCAGGGGGCCAACCAAGACGATCAGCCCTAAGAGCTGAGCCAGAGAAACAAAACCGATGATGTTGGCAAGGAAAGATACCGCGAGTAATGCAAGCCAAGTTCGAATCCCAATGATCAAGATTCGATGGTTTGGACCTTCGATCGTTATGGAGCGCATCCGGGAGGGACGCGCGAGCCACACAAAAATGACCAAAGCGCCCAGAGCCATCACACTGAACACTGTGCGCCTGAAGAACGGCGGAAGCTGAACGACCAGGTGTAGGCCTTCCAGTGCGTAGAAGACGGATAAGACGTAAAGAAAGGTGCGGAGCTTGGGTTCGGTTAGCGGCGCAAGTATTCGCAACACGGGAATCAGGAGAAGCAGATAAAAGACGAACGCGATGCCGATGGGTGCCGAGGCCATATACTCTGCCGTTCCGATCACCGTCACCAGAAGTGCTACCGAGAACGGGCGGCGAAATACTTGTGAGGCTTCCTTGGAAACTTCAGGCTGTCCGGGGCCTAGAACGTAACGCCTGGTTTTGAGAATGCCGAAAAGCGCCAGAAGGTAAACAACCGCGAGGTTAAACAAGGCGAGCTTGTGAGTACTTATGAACTCGCTCGCCGTTGCAAAGGACCGGTCGAAAGACCCTCGGAAAGAAGCTTTCATTGTTTGGGAGTCGAGGCTTTCCCAGAGTGGCCGGCTGTCCAGTTCCAACAAGCGACTGCGTTCCCGTTCTCGGGCCTCACGAACTCGCAGCAATACATCCGAAATTTGCTGATCCTGCTGGGAGACTTGATTCTGAAGAGTGAGCACGATGTTTAACTGTTCTTGTATTTTCGATTTTACGGCTTCTATCTTGTCTAATTGCTGTTTGATCCGTTGGACAACCGCTTCAATTCCCGGGGATTCATGAAACTGCATCCAGGTGGCTGCCCACTCCGGTTGCTGAGCCTCCAGTGTTTGGATCTGCTCCTCCAGTTTTGCTGCACGAGACGTCAGGAGCCTGCGCTCTGCCCCGAATTCGAGACTCTGAGAGCGCCAGAACCGTTGCTCGTCTTCCAGTTCCATTGGCGTGGGGGTACCAGCCAAAAAGTCCCTCGTTTGCATCACTCGCCGATGAATCTCTGCTGCTTGTTTTTCCGTTATGAGTTCTGACTCGAGCAATTCGGACTTCGCTGTCAATTGACTGCTGATTTCTGTCAGTAGGTGGTCTAACTCCTCGGCGCGGTCGGCGATCCGCGCTAACGGGATCGCTTGGTCGACCGATTTTGCTGGTGCAGCTGCCGGAGCCTCGTTCTCCTGTGGCGGCTTAGTACTGTTTGCAGGGGTAGATTGCGTCGGCGGCGATTGGGCTTGAAGGCCTTGAATAAAGGGTACGAATGAGAGGGCCGACGCGGCGACGGCGACGAAGTACGTTCGAAGCCTCGGGAAAATCTTCCAAATGAAGGCTCTTGAGGTGGTGCGATGAGAACACCCTTGTTGGGCCAAAGCGATATACCCTCTTCCTGAATCTTGATCGGCCGGGTGCTCTCCCGAGAAGCTATTCCCTTTGGTTTGTGCCGAATACTGTCAGAAATGACAGATGAATTGTCCGACCGACGATGGCGGCAGGGCCTTTGGGTTACAGATATCATCGAATCGTTGCCAAAGCCGGGCGGGCCATACTGCAAGCGAATAGCGAGTGTTGATGGGCATGCTGATGCGCTCGGAAGCGCGGGGTCGCTTCCTGCTGGTAACTTTGACGGCGGAAGTGGCCCGTCGGCGCGGCTTTTGCATGAGTTTCTTGAGACCGTGACCGAGAAACATGTCTACAAGATTCTGATCCGTGGACTCGCAGCAATTCCAATAGCCTTCAAGAGGTTCTTGACTGGCTTGATCAGTGGCCGACAACAGAAAACCGGCTCACTGTTTGCATGAGCCACTTTTGGATTCCGCTGCCGATTGATCCCTACCTTCCGTACCCAATTCTCTTCCTCGCCTGTCACTTTTGACAGTTAATCGGTCGAATTGCTTCGTGCGACTGTGGAGCCGCCCGGAGTTGAGTCCTTTGCAGATTTAAAAGATGACAGGCGTCCAACGGACTCCAAGGGGCTGCTCTGAACGATCGTTAAGACGGGGAAGGGCCGGGAAGGTGTAACAAGATGAGATGGAAATGCCAGCAGGGGCGCGGCAAATGGGCGCGTGGCTCGAACTACGGGAGCGGTGGCACAAAAGGGGGAGAAAGTAAGAATTCCAAGCGAGACGTTGCTTGAATTTCGTCTCCAGCAACCGGCGTCGTTACCTGCCCGCAAATGAGCTCGAATTATCGAAAAGCTGATGCCAGTGGGGAGAAACGTGAAGAAAGCAAACCAGCAAGAGGGGCTCGCCGAGCAGCACCTGATCGAGCAGGCGCGACGCGGCAGTTCAGAAGCATTCGCCGAGTTAGTGAGCATGCACACTGCACAGATCTACAGCATATCTCTGAAAATCTTACAGAATCATGCGGACGCGGAAGACAACGTCCAAGACGCTCTATGGAAGGCGTATGAGAGCATCAACCGGTTTGAAGGTCGGTCGCGTTTTTCAACCTGGCTCATTCGCATCGCGATCAATGAAGCCCTGATGAGGATTCGCGGACTCCACCCGGTTCACCTTACTCTTGATGCGCTGAAGTCCGAAAACGAGAAGGGTCTTGCCTCGATTATCAGCGATGACCGGCCTGATCCTGAGCGGCAATATTTAGCCAAGGAGCTGACGGCAAAAGCATTTCTGGGGTTGCCGCCGTCGTTGGTCGATATGTTCATTCGAAACAAGGTTGAGGGGTGGAGTCATCGCGAGTTGGCCCGCGAAATAGGAATTACTCTGTCGGCCTTGAAATCTCGAATGTTCGAGGCCCGAGGACGCATGCGAGAACACCTTCGGGCCGTTTGCTGAGCAGGGTTTGCAGGGTTTTAGGCGTCATAACGCACCTCCAGTAATTAAAGGATCAGGCGTTCTCGGGAGAATGTTGCTCTTGAAAGAACTTCGTGGCTTCGGCTTAACGCTTCTGTTTGTTGGCCTGTTTGTCCCTCCGCCTTCCCACGCGCAGAAAGTTACGACGGAGTCGGCGAAAGGTTACGACTTTCGAGAGCTGAAACGCTTTGCGTGGAAAAAAAATAACCTGGTTACGATACGGCACCCGGAAGACAACCAACTTCTCGATCGGAAGATTATGCGCGTCATAACCGAGCAATTGGCTTCCAAAGGCATCGTCGAGGATTCGACCAACCCGGATTTCTATCTTTTCTACCATGCCGGACCTGGGGACGAGGGCCTCCAAGTAGCCGCTGCGCCTCCTGAGGGTCTCGACAGCATCCAGCCCCCGGACCTGAATCCCACTGGAAGTAACACATGGAGTGTCGGCGCGGGATCAACCGCCGGGCTGGCGCCAAACGTATGGTATTCCGTGCAAGGGAAGTTCGTCTTTTACGCAGTCGATTCCAAATCCAAGGTCGTGATCTGGCAGAGCACCGCCACCAAGAAGTGGTACGACCCGCAAAAGGCCCGCAAGAACGAGGACAAGGAAATCAGTCAGCTTGTCAGTAAGTCCTTCAAGGATTTCCCGCCAAAAAGCAAAAAGTAGGAAGGCCCGGTCTTGTTGGCAGCGGCTAACTCCTCGACATGAACTAGGAGCTGGACGCGGCATTCGCCTTCTTGAATGCCTGCAGTTCGCTTGTGGGAATGATGAGTTCGGCGAAGCCACAATCCAGGCAAACCAGCACGCTTTGGCACACGTAGATGGGAGGCACTTTCAGTTTCTTTAGGTCCGGCAGGCTAGCTGTGAACTCTCCTTCGAATTTCTGCGTCTTTTCGGATTTGCAAACCTTACATGCCATTGTCACCCTACACTCGCCACACACAGTGGCTACCTTCGAATGCGATTTGATGCCGAAATTTTAACACATTGCTCGTGTTCATCTCCCTATCTAAGTTTGTCGCCAAGGGCCTCGGTCACAGGACACCCCAAAATGACCGAAATCCACGCCGCTCAAGCGATTCTCTGCGTTCTGGCACTGTTGACAGTATGCAGGCCGCCGCCTCTCCGATAGCCTGATGTCTGGGCTCGGCGGGAGACGAATGATGCGCTCCATGAGAAGCACGATTTCACTATGGGCGAGCATTCATCGGGCGGGCCAACTAATGAAGGCGAGAATTCTTCTGGCGGACGATCATCCGCGGTTTCCGGAAGTGGAAGCGCACATCCTCGAGCCGGAGTTCGAAGTTGTCGGCAGGGTGAGCAATGGCCAAGCATTGTTTGAGGCGGCCATGCGCTTGAAGCCAGACGTCATCGTCACCGACATCTCCATGCCCGTTCTTGATGGTATTGAGGCTGTTGATCGGCTGATGGGGTCAGGATGCGGATCGCGGTTTGTTTTTTTGACGGTTCACACCGACGCCGATTTCGTGCGCCGATGCCTGCTGACTGGAGCTTTTGGTTACGTAGTGAAATCTAGAATTGCGAGTGAACTTGTGCCGGCCGTTCGAGAAGCCTTGGCAGGCAACATCTTCATTTCCCAGCACTTGCCACATCCTAAAGAAACCTAAGGTCGCGTTTTGGTGGACCGCCCCACCTGTTATAAGTGACAGTTCTTCGGTTTGTCCTGGAGTGCTATTCGAATCGCGTGCTTCGAGGAGATCCCATGAAAAGCTATAAAATTGCAATCGCAGTAATCACGGGATGCTGCGCAATGGCAGCGGGGGTGCGGATCGCCTATTCGCAGGGGGAAGCTTCCCCGGGCACGGTCCAAGTGCACCTAGTGATCACGGACCAGGCACTCAACGACAATGATGACGCTCCCGTACTCCAGGCCAACGACATTCAAGTGAGACAGGGCAGGGATGTGTTGAAAGTTGGTCAACTAATCCCGGCTCGCGGCGACAACGCGGCACTTCAACTCTTTGTGCTGGTCGATGAGACTTGCGATCATTCCATAGGAAACAACCTAAATGACCTTCGCGATTTCATCAATGCTCAGCCGGAGTCCACAATGGTCGGCGTCGCTTATATGTCCAACGCGACGTTCCAGACCGCCCAGAATCTCACCGCCGATCATGCGGCCGCAGCCAGAGCGGTTCGCCTTCCGCGGGGGAATTTGTCAGCCATGGATAGTCCCTATTTATCCTTGATCAGTTTGGTGAATAGCTGGCCTCAACAGAAGGTACGACGCCAGGTCTTGATGGTGACGGACGGAATAGATCGGCTACGCGGGGAAAGGCCGTCGAGCAGCCGAAGCCGCCTCGCACCTGCTCCTAGAACCATGGCCACGATTAGCCCCGACGCCGACAGGGCGAGCAATGCGAGCCAACGATTCGGTGTCATTGTGCACTCTATTTACTCACCCGGTGTCGGGCGGCTCGGCCGGAACGCCTGGCAAGCGCAGCTTGGCCAAGCCGGCGTGGCGAGGATTGCAGATGAGACCGGCGGAGAGTATTTCGCGCTCGGTACGCAAGCCCCGGTCAGCTTCAGGCCTTTCCTCGATCGCTTGCAAAGGATTTTCAATAACCAATACTTCCTGGTATTTCAGGCAATACCGCGGAGGAGGGAGGGGCTGCAAAGAGTCAACATCTCAACGAAGGTAGCGAACGCCGATATCGCGTCGGCGAATAACGTCTGGGTTCCCGCCGGGGCGTAACGACTGCGCCCTCCTGGCACCGGGAAAAGTTGCAACCGAACAGTTCGCAAATGCTCGAGCTGCTCTTAGGGTCATTCTGGCGTCGGGCAAATAGCGGCACTTCTTTTGCAATTCTGCGCTCGTAAATCAAGGAAGTTCGGCGGATCCCCCCTTTACTCGGGCTCTCTGCGTATCTACATAGTAAGTACGTTAACGCTGATCTGTCTCGCCCAAACCATGGCGCGAACGAGTGCCGGACGGATTCGAATTCGGTGCCAAAAACGAGGAGCTGGCCAGCGCCGTCAATTTCACAGCGTTCACCATAAGACGCGTGTTGAGCGCTTGGCGAAGCAGCGGAGCTTTCATAAAGCGCGGCGGCAAAGTTGTGCTTCGTTCTCGAGAGCGTCTTTTTCTGCATACAATCTAACTCCCAAGACATGGTGTGGTTCGAGTTTTACTACTCTCCGGGCTCTTGCGGCATTGTTCCCGGCAAATGCAAGCATGCCCTCGAGCAACGACCGAGCACTTCGTGCTGTGTGATTCTGTTTGTGCGGTGGCTCGAGTGTGCTCGACGGCAAACCGCTCGTAAAGATGAAAGGTATCTGAGGAAATAGTTATGGCATTGGTTCGCTTGCTTGTTGTCGATGATTTCCGACTTTGGCGAGATTGCATCCAGGAGTATCTCGAGGAGCATCGCGATTTGCACATCGTTGGCGTTGCATCGGATGGGTTGGAAGCGCTGCAGAAAGTGCGAGAACTACAACCGGATCTGGTTCTTTTGGACATTAGCCTTCCGAAGCTGAGTGGCATCGAAACTGCTCGTCAAATCCGAGAGTTGAGCCCTAATTGCAAGATCCTATTTCTGACCGGACAGTCCTATCCTGAAATGGTGCGAGGAGCTCTCGAAGCGGGCGGATGCGGTTACGTTCATAAGGAAGACGCTTTGACGGAGCTGTTCGCCGGGCTGGAGGCCGCCATGGCCGGGCGACAGTATCTGAGTAGCAGCGTAATGCGTCTCGGTGATGTGACCTAGCCCGCCGGAGCGAAGCTTCTTCAGCAGCTCTTGGGCTATGCCCACCAAAAAAGGCTGGCGTCCTAGTCTCATGCCGCGGATGGCGGAAGTCTCGAGAAAGTCAACGCCAAACCGTACCCAAGCCAGGTCTTCGGAGTCACTGTAAGTTTTGACAGGTGCGCAATGTCCGCCTGCGGCCTACTTTACCCCGGGCGGGGTGACGCCGGTCGATTCCTAATCGGCGCAAACGAATGAAACTCTCTCTCTCTCAGCTCGATCTTAAAGTCGCTTGCGTTCGCGCTTCTTTTGGCTGCGCTGCCGGGTGCGACTCGAAGGTTGGTGCGGACCGGTTATCCGTACTTGTTCACTCGGAGTTTCTTTGACGACCTGTTGGCGCGTCTCTCAGGGCCCGGCCGTCTGTGGTTCATGCTGCAGCCGACGGCGGCGCTTCTGGTGGTCCTCGATAACGGCAAGAGAGACGCGCGTTATGGGCGTCCTCCTGTCTTGTCAGCTCTGGTATTCCAAGAGGACCGCAGACTACACCTTTTGCAACATGCGTTTGCGTCGATCGGCGATCTAGTCGCGATCGCTATCATCCTGGACGTCATCTCCCAGTTCCTCATTTTCCTTGAGTTTCATCGACTCGCTGCGTTGCTGGTGGGGCCCGCGGTGATCGCGGTAACGTATTCGCTATCCGGGGCTTTGACGAATCGCATTGTCCATGGGCGGGCTCAGCAAGGAGCAGACGGCCGGCCAGGCTGAGTTGTAAAATCCTTGTAAAGCGCTTTACCGCTTTATGGCATTATGGTATACAGCCATCTCGCGTACGATTTGATAAAGGTGATTGTTCGATCCGTGCGCTACGGCTTCAGAAGAGACGCTAATTATGAAACTGCCACGCGCGATCCTAGCTGACGATCACACTCTGGTAGCGGAAGCATTGCACGGGTTGGTCGCAGCACAGTTCAACGTTGTGGCGACGGTAGCCGACGGATACGCCCTCCTGACTTCTGCCTTGTCGCTAAAGCCCGATGTGATTGTAGTCGACGTTGCCATGCCTCTGCTGAACGGGTTGGAAGCTTGCCGGCAACTCAAGCAGAAAATGCCTGCCGTCAAACTTGTGTTTCTGACGATGAACGAAGACCCCGAACTTGCTGTCGAAGCTATGAAGTCGGGTGGATCCGGATACGTATTGAAGAAATCGGCGGCATCGGAATTGCTCCAAGCCATGCAGGCGGCACTTCGCGGCAGATCTTACATAACGCCCCAAATTGCTCGGGGCATGCAGGAGTCGTTCATTCGCAATCCCCAGGGCAGGAGCCATCCGAGATCACTAACGGCGCGTCAACGAGAAGTTGTACAGCTCCTGGCAGAGGGGAAATCCATGAAAGAGGCCGCGAGTGTTTTGAACGTGGCGCCGCGGACCGTCGCCTTTCACAAATACCGCGTCATGCAGGATCTGGGCTTTAAGACCAGCGCAGATCTCATCCAGTATGCCATCAAGAGCCGTATTGTTGTGGTATGACTCCGCAGGTCAGAGCGAATACTCGTCGATTATGCGTGAAGAAGGACCCTTTTGGTTATCGCAGTTCCCCGCCTGGTTTTTCCGGCCATAAAGTAAAGTGGATTCCTGCCTCAGCCTGGTTCAAGGGTGAACTCCGCGCTGCTTTCCGGCGACGAAACTCTGCACGGCGACCGCGCCGCGAGCAACTTCTGAACGTCGGCGCGCGAGAGTAAGTGCGGTCCGCCGAGGGACTCCGCGGTAAGAAGGATCCTCGCGAACTGCTCCACCATTTCCATTCGATGGTAGGCAGTGGTCAAGTCTTGCCCGCATGTAACCACGCCGTGGTTCTCGAGCAGGATTGCATCGTGTTTCGCTATAAGCGGTTCAAGGCCTTTGCAGAGTTCCAGAGTTCCCGGCGTTCCGTACGGTGCCAACGGAATGTTGCCGAGATCCGTGATGACTTCCGGAAGGACGGCCTCCTCCATTGCGCGGCCAGCGGCGGCAAACCCCGTTGCGGTTGGTGGGTGGGCATGACATACAGCATGCACCTCGGGTCGCAAGCTGTAAAAAAGAAGGTGCATCAAGATTTCCGATGACGGCCGTCCAGTTCCATAAGTTACTGTGCCGCTCGGATCAGTCACCAAGAGATCCTGAGGCGCAAGATGTCCCTTGCATACGCCTGTGGGGGTCACAAGGATGCGGTCCGGATCCAGGCGGGCTGATAAATTGCCTTGGCACGCGACGACAAGTCCTTGCCCATACATCCTGCGCCCAACATTGCAAATCTTGCGTCGGAGCTCGCGCTCCACGTCCAATTCTCTGGCACCGTTGACAATTGTGAGGCACTTGGTCATCGACCGAAATCCTTCCTCGCGACGCCCGCTGCTTTTTGCAAACCCTCGAGCAATTGATTGCTGCAGCCTGCCTC
>Ga0126381_100002546_pt1 | contig 19694 bp, 19 predicted proteins | sample PanSoiMetPlot_28_FD_96465 | JGI IMG/M metagenome (GOLD analysis project Ga0126381, IMG submission 96465) | Tropical forest soil microbial communities from Panama - MetaG Plot_28 | ecosystem: Environmental > Terrestrial > Soil > Tropical forest > Bulk soil | place: Panama | collected 2016-02-17
AACTTCACGCGCTTTTGTACGTCGCTGACTTCTTCGGGTACCGTGGCCTGCCGCAATTTTACGCGCGCGCCCGCTTCATCGATCAAGTCGATGGCCTTGTCCGGCAGGAAGCGATCGGGAATGTAGCGATTGGAAAGATATACGGCGTAACGCAACGCCTCTTCGGTGTAGCTCACCGCATGGAACTTTTCGTAGCGTTCGCGAACGCCGTTCAGCACCAGGATGGCTTCATCTTCATTGGGAGCGGGAACCTTCACGCTCTGGAAGCGGCGCTCGAGCGAACGGTCTTTCTCCACGGACTTGCGGTATTCGCCGGGCGTGGTGGCCCCGATGCATTGAATCTCGCCGCGGGAAAGCGCGGGCTTCAAAATATTGGCGGCGTCCAGCGAACCTTCCGCGGAACCTGCGCCGACCAGCGTATGCAACTCGTCGATAAAGATGATGGCGTTCTGGCTCTCCATCAGTTCTTTCATGATGGTCTTAAGCCGCTCTTCAAACTGTCCGCGGTACTTGGTTCCGGCGACGATCAGCGAGAGGTCCAAAGAAAGAATTCTCTTCTCGGCGAGAAATGGCGGCACGTCGCCATCGGAGATACGCTGCGCCAGTCCTTCGACGATGGCGGTCTTGCCTACGCCGGGTTCTCCGATGAGCACCGGATTGTTCTTGGTGCGGCGGCACAAGATCTGGATGACGCGATCCACTTCGCCTTCGCGGCCCACCAGCGGATCGAGCGTTCCTTCCGTCGCCGCTTGCGTCAAGTCCCGGCTAAATTCGGAAAGCAGGGACGTTTCCTTGGGGCGCGCAGCAGCCGGCTTTTCGCCGGAGGTGCGCGCCAGCTCTTCGCGCAGGGCGGAAAGGCGCAGTCCGCGCTCCATCAAAATTTCCGCGCCGAAGCATTTTTCTTCGCGCAAAATTCCCAGCAACAAATGCTCGGTGGCTACGTGCTTTACGCCAAGCCGTTCGGCCTCTTCGGCGGCCATGTTTAGAATACGCTTGCATTCGGCGCTGAGCGGCACTTCAACGGAAGTCGAGATGCGCTCACGAATGGTGATGCGCGCTTCAATCTCTTTTCGAATGGATTCGATCGAGCCTTGCTGGCGCAAAAAGCGATTGGCCAGGGCTTTGTCCTCGCGCATCAAGCCGAGCAAGAGGTGTTCGGTCTCGATGTACGGGCTTCCGTACTGACTTGCTTCATACCGCGCAAAGAAGATTACGCGACGCGCCTTTTCCGTGTAGCGTTCAAACACGTTAGCTCGTTTCTCCCTGTGGGTCCCCGCTCGTTAAAGACTGACCCGGCAGAGTTCCGGCTGAGCCTTTGCGAGTTTGCAGAACGCCGTGTTCCAGAGCCAGAACCCGGTCGCATCGCCGCGCCAGTGCCAGGTTGTGCGTCGCAATCAGCGACGTCAACCCGTGCGCCCGGTGCAACCGTTCCAGCAACTCGAAAACGGCCCAAGCATTCCGCTCGTCCAAGTCTCCGGTAGGTTCATCCGCCAGCAGCACGCGCGGCCTGGTGACGAGCGCCCGGGCAATCGCCACGCGCTGCTGTTCCCCTCCAGAAAGCTCTCCCGCGAGGTGTCCGGCGCGCTGCGCCAGACCTACTTCGCTCAGCCAATTTCGTGCCTTTTCCAAGGCCCTCGAAATAGACTCCCCCCGCAACAGCAGCGGCATCGCTACATTTTCCGCCGCCGTAAAATCCGGCAGCAACTGATGCCTCTGCCATAAAAATCCCACGGCGCTATTGCGAAAACTGCACAACGCCGCTTCATCATTTGTTTCAATTTGTTTCGATTCGAAGTATATAGCACCGCTTGTTGGCGTGTCTAGCGAAGCCAGCAGATGCAACAAGGTACTTTTTCCCGCTCCGGACGGCGCAACAACCGCTACCATCTCGCCCTTGAACAGCATCAGATTCACTTGTTGAAAAACGTTTAAGCTGCGCTCTCCTGCGCCATAGATTTTTCCAAGTCCGCGGGCTTCGAGCACCGCCTTCTGGTTCCGTTCTTCAACCAGCGTCTGCTGGCCGCTGTTCAGAACCGAATTGGAAGGCGTTGCGCTCATCGACGGGTCCGAAACGTATTGACTCTGTCCTCTTTCGCTTCTTACTAATCGTCCACTATGTTAGATGCAGGAAATCCCGAATGAATGTGGCGTCCTCTTCCCGTGACACTCATTCGGCCGTTTGTTACCGTTTTCCGCCGGGCCGCGATCCTCGGGTAACCGACCTGTGGATAAAAACCGCTGCAGGAAAATGGCAACATTCCAAGAATCAACCACTTACGATGCGCGCTCAGCACTCGTCGCCCGGCCGCTGTCTGGCTCAATTTGCGGCTCCTGAATTTCAATCGTTTTGGTGCAAGCAGGGGGCCAAACAAGGAAGGCCAGCACAGGTAGTAAGCTACTCAAAACGAAGGATTTCCACCGGAAGCAGTTTGGCGGCGGCCCGGGCCGGAACCAGCGTCGCAAGAAGTGAAATTCCCATTGCCACGAGCGAAATCCACACTCCGTCTGTCGCGCTGGGCCGAAATGGAACGTAGGATACGGCATACACCTGCGGATCGAGCGGGATGAGCTGGTAGCTTCCTGCAACCCAGGCAAAACCATAGCCCAGCGACAATCCGAGTAGTGTGCCCGTGGCGGCAATGGCAAATCCTTGCCAAAGAAAGACATTTCGCAGCTGCCGCGATTGCGAGCCCATCGCGCGCAAAACCGCGATGTCTTTGGCGTGGTCAGTCACGGTCATCGAAAGCACCACTAGAATATTCAGTCCCGCCACCATGGTGATCAGCCCGATGAAAATCGCGGTGACCAGTCGTTCCAGTCGCAGCGCACGAAACAGCGCGCCTTGCTGCTCCATCCATGTCGATGCGGCAAAGCCCGTTCCGGCCTGCTGTTCAATTGCTTTCGCAACCGCCGGAGCCGCTTCCGGGTCTCGCAGCCGAAATTCCAGAACATTGACGACGTCGGAAGCGCCCGCCAACGCCTGGGCTGCATCCATTTTGACGAAACACCAATTCGCGTCGTAGTCGTAGAAGCCGGAATCGAAAATTCCCGCGACGCGAAATCGGCGAGTGCGCGGGAGCAACCCAAAGGGAGTCAGGCGTCCTTGTGGACTGGTCATCGTTAGAAAGTCGCCGGGGGAAAGCTTCCACTCATCGGCCAACTGTTTGCCAACCAGCACCGCGTCAATTCCGTCCGCGTCAGGCTGAAAATCGAGTTTGCCGGAGGATAGCTTGCGCAGCGCTTGGTCTGCGGCCTCTTCGCGCACCGGATCAATTCCTTTGGCGACCACGCCGCGCGATTCACCGCCGAAGGTCATCAGCACGGTTTGATACACGGCGGGCGTTACCGTGCGAACTCCGGGAATCGTAGAAAGTCTGGTCGCCAGTGCCTCATAGTCGTGAATTCCGCCGGATGCTGGCCGGGTCAGCGAGATGTGTGCGGTGACCCCCAGCAGCCGATCCTGCAGCGTCTCGCGGAATCCCTGGTTCATCGCCAGCGCGATGACCAGCGTCGCCACACCCGCCGCCACACCTAGAACGCTGAACGCCGTCACCAGGCGTAACACCGCTGGGCGATTCGGTGAACGCAGGTAGCGCCGGGCGACAAACCATTCGAATCGCATCAGCAAAACACGCGGCTACGCGCCGTGCCCTTCGGTTTCCGCTTGCGGCTCGCGAGCCTCGGGCCGCAACTGCGGGAAGAGGATGACATCTCGAATCGAGCGTGAATCGGTCAGCAACATGGTCAGGCGATCGATGCCGATCCCCTCGCCCGCCGTCGGTGGCAGACCATGGCAAAGTGCGCGAACGTAATCGAGATCCAGCTGTTTCGGCGCCTCGTCGCCACCCGAGGCAATCTGCTCTAGAAAACGCCGCTCTTGCTCCGCAGGATCGTTTAATTCCGAGAAACCGTTGGCGATCTCCATTCCGGCAACGTAAATCTCGAATCGCTCGGTCAGCGCCGGGTCCTCCGGCTTCTGTTTGGAGAGCGGCGAAATCTCGGTCGGAAAATCGTACAGGATCGTCGGCTGGATCAGCTTATCCTCAGCCATGGTTTCAAAGAGCAATCCGGTCCACTCGCCGTCCCGCAAAATTCCTTTTGCCGCAACGCGCCGGGCATGGCTCGCCTGCGCCCAGGCGTTGTAGCGCTCCGCAGCGGCCTTCGCGCCGCCAGACGCGGCAAGTTCTTGCTCTGTGGGCGGGGCTCCGGCGCCTTCCGGCCAGTGTTTAGAAATCGCTCCACGCATCGAGAGCCGCTCGATTTTTCCGAAGTCCAGCTGCACCTCGCCGTAGTTGACCACCGTCGAGCCGCTGATCTTTGCGGCCAGCCGGGCCAGCAACTCCTCGTTCATCTTCATCAAATCCTGATAGTTGCTGTAGGCCTCATAAAACTCCAACATGGTGAATTCCGGATTGTGCTGCGTCGAGATGCCTTCATTGCGAAAGTTACGATTGATCTCATACACCCGATCCAGTCCTCCAACCACTAGTCTTTTCAAGTACAACTCCGGCGCGACCCGTAAATACAGATCGAGACCCAGGGTGTTGTGATGGGTTACAAAGGGTCGCGCCGCGGCTCCGCCCGCAATGGCTTGCATCATCGGCGTTTCCACTTCTATATATCCGCGCTCATCGAAAAACTTGCGCAACTCTTGTACGATTCTGGCTCGCGTTAAGAAAACTCGCCGTGCATCTTCGTTGGCGATCAGATCCAGATAACGCTGACGGTAGCGCAACTCCACGTCGGTCAAGCCGTGCCATTTCTCGGGCAGCGGCAACAACGCTTTGGATAACAAGGTCAATTCTTCCACCCAAAGCGATAGCTCGCCGGTTTTGGTTCGGAAAAGATGTCCGCGAGCGCCAATCACATCTCCGAGGTCCAGCAGGTGAAACAGTTCGAATCCACGTTCACCTACCACATCCTTGCGCACGTAAATCTGCAGTCGTCCTCCGCCACCTTGCAGGTGCGCAAAACCCGCCTTGCCCATCAACCGGTAGGAAACCAGACGCCCTGCAATGTTCGCCTGGACTTTGTTGGGTTCCAGTTCTGCTGCCGCGGTCTCCGTGTACTTCCGAGCCAACTCCGCAGGCGTAGCCGTCCAGCGAAACTCGTGCGGGTAGGCGGGGTGGCCCGCCGCGACAATCTTCGCCAGCTTCTGCTGCCGTTGCGCAAACTGGTCCCTGGGCTCGAATTCCACTTTCCTGCGACCTCTTGCTCTCGGAGATAAACGGCGAGTATAGCGGCCCCGACGAGCCTGCCGCAACAAACCAGTTCCATTTAGGAACCACTTTGCTATACTCCTGACTCTTGGAGAGAATTTTGAATACCCGCGCCCTTGCCCGCAGGTATGACTCTGTTCAGCAAGACTGGCGCGGCATCCTGCCCCTTGCTAAAGGTATGTCCTTTGCCAGTCACACCGGGCAACTCGAAAATGCCTATTTGATGTTTAGTGTCGTGCTGAACGAGGTTATCACCTTGCGGCAACGCAACGATCTCGCCAGTGCCCGGCTGGGCGTTGCCGTGGTAGGAGAACTGTGCTCTCCGCTGACCCTGCGCATCAACGCGGTCTTGCATACCATGCGGCAGTTTGCCCGGCATTTCGGTATCGTTCCCAATTTGGCGCTTCTTGAAGCGGAGAATTTCCAGAGCGAGTGCGGTCAGCGCGCGGCCCGCCACAGCAATCTCCTTTCTCGTGTCCTGCTGTCAGAACGTTCGCAATTTCTGAATAAATTGAACACCCTGGAAGAGATCGTGCATGAACTCGGCGACGAGGTGATGGCAGTCTCCCGGCACCTCGCTGCGGATACATACTCTGGCAGAGCGCCGTTGTGGCGGCGCCTCGACCTGAGCCACTTCGACCTCAATACCTGCTTGCGCGAAACCAACGTTCTGCTGAAATCTTTTCTTTTTGTGCTGCCCGAAGATCAGCTGGCCACGTTTGACTTCACCGTGGCTGGATTAGCGCGCGCGCGCCGTCCCAATTCGTATTGCTCTCCTGATGTGGACCTAATCCGCGCTAGACGAACAGCCGCTGTCGCGGGAGAATAAACTGGCCTTGCGGGCCGATGCGTGCCGCCGCGTCTCAGGGGCGCGGTTCTCTTTCTGGTTCCCTGCTGAATCGACCACTTCGCGGCTGGCGCGCGAATGGAGCAACTTCCGCTTGCCAAGGGTTTCGGGGTTTGTACTTGCGAACCCTGGAATAACCATTGGACAACTCTAGGGGGGATAGCGTGCATCCGACGTGGTGGATGCGCCGTTATTGGACTGTTGGCCCAACGACGACCAACCGAGCCTAAGCAGTCGGCCATTTCCAGGCCTGCTGCCACGCTGACCGAAGCGGAAGCCATTCGCCTCGCTCAAGCCGGGAATGCTGCGGCCTTTGAGTTTTTGTACGGACTGCACGGCCGCCGTGTTTATGCTTTGTGCTTGCGCATGGTGGGCAATCCCGCCGACGCGGAAGACCTGACGCAGGAAGCCTTCCTGCAACTGTTCCGCAAAATCGGCACCTTCCGCGGCGAATCGGCCTTTTCGACTTGGTTGCACCGTATGACGGTCAACGTGGTGCTGATGCGGCTGCGCAAGAAGTCCCTACCCGCCGCTTCTCTGGAAGAGACGACTGAACCCGATGAAGAGACGGGTGGACCGCGGAAGGACATCGGCGCACCGGATCTGAAGCTGAGCGGTGCTGTAGACCGGGTCAACCTGGAGCGGGCGATTGAGCAGCTTCCCCCAGGCTACCGTACCGTCTTTGTGCTTCATGACGTGCAAGGTTATGAGCACAACGAAATTGCCGACATCATGGACTGTTCGGTAGGCAATTCCAAGTCGCAGTTGCACAAAGCGCGAACGCGATTGCGCGAGCTGCTGCAGGAAGACGCCCGCAGCCAGGCCCGGGATGAACGGCAAGAGGCAAAAGCGCAGGCACCGAACCGCGATTGAGCTACACTAGCTTCAATCGGGGATGTGCCAAACCAATTGCCGGCAAAAAAACGCTCCAGGAGAAGGAACACTGCTCTGGAGCAAAAGTTTTGGGAAAGTGCGAGAGCTCCAGACAGCAAACTCTCGCGGAGCAAAAACATGCAGTGCAAGGACGTTGCCCAGGTTATCGAACAACAAGGCTTCTCACCGTTGCCGGAAGCCGCTCGCGGCCACATTGCAGGGTGTGCAAGCTGTTCTGCATTGATTGCCGATTTTGAGCGCATCGTCGCCGCAGCGGTCGAAATTCCCGCCGAAGTCGAACCTCCGGCCCGTGTTTGGATCGCTTTGCGCGCGCAACTGGAAGCGGAAAGAATCATTAGCGAACCCCGGATTGCGGTTCCTGAGGAAAGCGCCCCCTGGTGGCAAAGCTTTAGACAATTGATTCGCGGACGCTTGTTGGCCACGGCCGCTGTCGCGCTACTGGTGGCAGCCGCCGGATATTTTCAGATGAATCGCAAGACCGTGGAGCCGCCGCCGACCGAGCCGTTCGCCGCCGCAGGAACCAGGTTGGATCAGGAAGAGATGAGCCTCGGTCCCATCGAAGCCGCCAGCTTGTCCGATGTTTCGCCGGTAGACAATTCCTTGCGCGAAAATCTCGCTACCCTGAACAGCTTCATCAAGGAATGCCGCAAGCGCCTACAGGAAGACCCCAATGATCAGGTCGCGCGTGACTATCTGGCCGCCGCCTATCAGCAGAAATCAGAGATCTTGGCCGCGATGATGGAACGCGGCAGGAGCGTGAACTAAGATGACTCTTAGCCCGGCAATCCGCAGAATTTCCGCTTCCGCGCTGGTTTCCGCGATGGGCGCAGGTTTGCTCCTCATGCCGCTGGCCTGTTTGGCCGCTGGCCAAAAGATCGAAAGACATTTCACCGTCAAAGGCCGTCCGGTGGTGATGATTCAAAACGTCGCCAACGGCCGCATCGAGGTGAAATCCTGGAAGAACCCCGAAATCGTGGTTTCCGCCTCCCAGCCGTCCAATAAAATCGGTCTGGACATGGAGCAAGCAGACAATCGCATCGATGTTACCGCTAGCATCGTGGACTCTTCCGGGCAGGAATCCGAGCTGACCGAAAATATTCAGCTCACCGTGCCGGAAGAAACTGAACTGCAAATCAAGTCGCAATCCGGATTGATTTACGTCGAACAGGTCCTGGGTGACATGACTCTGGAAAGTGTTGGCGGCGATATTCACTTGAAGGAAGTTTCCGGCTACATCATCGTCAAGACCACCGGTGGCACTCTGGTCTGCACACTTTGTGGCGGCAAGCTGAAGTTTGATTCTGTAAGCGGCAGCGCCCAGATTCTCCAGCCTTCGTTCACCAACGTGACTCTCTACACCTCTTTCGGCAACATTCTCTTCGACGGCGATTTTATCCGCACCGGAATCTATTCGATGAAAAGCGGCCGCGGTCTGGTCGAAGTTCGTTTCGCCGGGACCGATTCGTTTGACCTGAACGCGCAGACCGCTTCCGGCACCGTGGACAATCGCGCGGAAGCCTTCCTCAAGCCCGACTCGCACGGCATCCGCCACAGCGCTTCAAAATATGCCAAGGGTCTCTTCGGCTCTGTCGGCAACGGCCTGGCCAAAGTCGAACTCTCTTCTTTCAGCGGCACCATCCGCATCCTCAAGCGCGACTAACCACCGCAGTACATACACCGGCTGGTCATCCTGAACGCCGGCGCAGCCGGGAAAAAGACCCCAGCTTTAGTACTTTCTACGCTCCTGCTGGCAGCGCGCGCTTTGCGTCAGGCGGTTCTCTCCACTAAACTTTTCGCGTGGCCCGCATTTCATCAACTTCCGTTGTTGCTCTCGCCGGTTTTATGGGCTCCGGCAAGACCACCGTCGGCACCCAACTCGCGCGTCAACTGGCTTGGCGCTTGGTCGATCTCGATGATCGCATCGAAGACGCTTCTGGCCTGCGCATCACCGAATTCTTCGAGCGTCACGGCGAGCCATCCTTCCGGCTGCTTGAAGCCGCGCAACTTCGCGCCGCTCTGGGCCGCGCTTTCGAACTTCGCGAGCCGGCGGTATTGGCTCTCGGTGGCGGCACCTACGCGCAATCCGGCGCTCCCGAATTTCTAAAAACGCAGGGCGTTCCCGTCATCTGGCTTGACGCACCCGTCGAAACGCTGCTGGCCCGCTGCATGACCATGACCGGCCGTCCGCTGTTTCGCGATGAAAGCAGCTTCCGTGCGCTGCACGCACAACGTTTGCCTTCCTATCAACTCGCCGACTATCGCGTCGACAGCGCCCGTGATCCATCCCTAGTCGTGGCCGACATCCTGCGCCTGGGCATTTTCCCCAGCGCCGACCCGAATACTCGATTGCTGGTCGAGGAACCGCGGTCCTAGATCGGAACATCCGAGCTGGCCTGTGAATCAATGGCCACAGGTTTCCATCAGGCCACAGGCCTTTTCTTTTGCGTTCTTTCCGCCCTCGCAGCGTGTAACTCTATTCATCGTTGGGGGATAGCATGACTCTTTGCAATTCTCGCCGCGTGCTTCAAGCACCGATGGCAACGTTTCTGGTTTTGATCTTTGGAATCGCGCTTGCCCAGGCGCAAAAAAAAGACGCTGTCGGCGTCCTACAGCCAGACAAGGGAAAATTCTCCGTGCTGCTTGACGGCAGATCGATCGGCCACGAAGAATTCGAAATCGCTCCAAACGGCGCTGGCTGGTTCGCTCGTGGCACCGTCACGCTCAAATCCGACAAGGGCGGCGAAACCAAAGTCACCGGCAATCTCACGCTTCAACCCGATGGCGTTCCGGTGGCCTACGACTGGACCGCGCAAACCGATAAAACCAATGGCGCGCACATTCTGTTCGCCAACGGAATCGCCAAGATCACTCTGGAAATGCAGGGAGCTCGCCCATTCGAACAGGAGCTTTCTTTCGGCTCGCCTTTGGTGGCAGTTCTGGACAACAATCTCTATCATCAGTATGCAGTGCTGGCTCGTCTTTACGACTGGTCCAAAAGGGGCGTGCAACAGCTCCCCGTTCTGATCCCGCAGGAACTGACACCGGGCACCATCACCCTGGAATCCACCGGCTCTGCCTCCTCCGGCGGAAAATCCTACGAAGGCTTGCGCGTCACCACCAGCGACCTGGAAATCGATCTTCTCGTCGATTCCAACCACAAACTCATGCGTCTCGAAGTCCCTTCCGCAAAAGTCGCCGTCGTGCGAGATTGATCCATTCGTATGAAAGTTTTTAGAGCGCGTTCTGCCGCCATGGTGCGGGCGCGTAGGCCTGCTGTGAGTACGCAAAAAATTCGGGGCGCGCCAAAGCACGCCCCCTCCCTGCCCTACAAATTCGCCGTGTTGCGCCGCTGTTAACGAGCCAACGGCCGCTGCGCTCCGAACAAGCCGCCCGCACGCCGCAGCGGATATCCCTGCGGATGCCCGTGCGCATGTTGAAACGCCGTCGCATTCGCGTGGGTGACCACCGGACCGAGATGGCCCGCGCCAGACACCGCCGCGGGCTGCGGCAGCCGCGACGGATTACCGATAGGGCGGAGATTCACCGACGGAGCGCCAACGTGATCGCTGATCGCCTGCAACCTCTTTAGTATCGATTGCCACTGTTCCCAGTCGAGCTGCTGCAAAAACGGACGCAGACCCTGGATGAACGGATCCTCGAGCAGCGCTTCCCCGTCCGACTCCGGTATGAAGAACCGGTTCAATCCGACGTTTAACGCTTCGCTGATCTTTTCCAGCGTGCCCAGGCTCGGCGTCATCTGTCCGCTCTCAATCCTGGAGAGATAGGACCGCGACACTTTGGACCTGGACTGCAGCTGGCTTTGCGTCATGGAGCGCGATTCGCGCAACTGGCGGATGCGCTGTCCGATGTTCTCCACCGTCTTCTGGTTGGCGAACTTGTCGGACACTGCTTCCTCGCCCTGTACTTCCTCTGGCGGCGCCGGAGGAATCAGGAACTCCAGTCTCTGCGGCAACGCCCGCACACAGCGGCGGCAGTTGCCCGTGCGTGTCCGGTATTGCACCAGCCCGCACGTCTTGCAGCGGATCACTTCCCTGTCCATCTCCAACGAGTTCAAAGACTCTTTTTCTGTATGTGCAGACACCGGTACTCCTCGCTGACTTTGTCCGGCGTGCGGATAGGAGAGAGGAACGTCGGAACGTTCTCGGGGGAAGGCAGATACAGGCGCGAGAGGCAGTCTCGCCCAAGCTCCACGAACTGTCAAGAATATTTTTTCAAAATGAGAAAATTTTAAGCAGGACTAGGACTCGCTTTACGCCTGACTTTCGCCTGATCGCTCCCGGTTTTTGCCGCCCTTTCAGCACTCCCACAACCACTAGTGTGCCGCCAAGGCCATCGCCACATTCCTCGTATTCGCTTTTCGTGACTTTCCGTGACGGGTTTGTGTTCAATCCATCACCTATGCTCCAATAAGCGCGAATCCCGTTTGGAGGGGCTTGCCTTGCCATTACGCGAAGACGCCTGGAGTCTCGTCTGCGAATACACGCAATCGGAATCCTTGCGCAAACACATGCTGGCGGTAGAAACCTGCGTTCGCGCCTACGCCCGCAAAAACGGCGCTGACGAGGAGACTTGGGGCCAGGCTGCCCTGCTTCACGATTTCGATTACGAGCGCTGGCCCAACGCCGACCACGCCCCCCAAAAAGAACATCCTGCCGAAGGCGCGAGAATCCTCCAGCAACGCGGCTACTCCGACGAAATCATTCGCGCCGTCATGTCCCACGCCGACTACACCAGCACCCCGCGCCAATCGGCGCTCGAACACACGCTTTTCGCCTGCGATGAACTCGCCGGATTCATCACCGCTTGCTGTTACGTCCGCCCATCCAAAAGCATCCTCGATCTGGAAATGGAATCAGTGAAAAAGAAATTGAAGGACAAGGCCTTCGCCAAGGGAGTATCCCGCGACGACATGCGCAACGGCGCAGCAGAACTGGGCGTCCCCATCGAGGAGCACATCGCCTTCTGCATCGCCGCCATGCGCGAAAACGCCGATGCCCTCGGACTCCGCGGCAACTTACCCGCCGCTTCTAGCGCATCTTGATTTTGTGTTGATTCCGCCCCACCCGACGATCATCCTCTTCGCGCGCGGGAATCAGAATGAGAACGAAGCACAGGCTGCCCTCGGTGCACGAGGGAGGGTCGTCGATTCAGGTCTTGGAAATCCTCACAACGGCTTGTGGGTGATCAACACAATTCCCATTCCAATCAGTACCCCGCACAACAGAACCGCCGCAGCCCATCCGCTGGCCAGAAATGCCGGCATCGGTCCGATCAGCGTTGGTTCCGTGGCGACGCCGCTATCCGGCTCTACCTGCATAGGCGTTGCGCCGGTCGGCTCTCCCGCCAAGGGGACCCGCTTGGCCAGCTCATTTTTGGCCTGCACGCTACCCACAAAGCAATACCCTTGCCGGGGAATCGTCTCCACATAAACCGGTTTTTCCGGCGAATCTCCGAGCGCCAGCCGCAACTTGTTCACTGTAGTGTTTACGTTGGCGTCAAAATTAACGAACGTCCCGCCCGGCCACAGCCGCGCCCGCAGGTTGTCTCGGGTCACGATCTCCCCAGGCTGTTCAATCAGAGCCAGCAGCACCTGATACACCTTTGACGGAATGTGTAGCCGCGAGCCGTTCTTGAACAACTCTTCGCGCTGCACATCCACTTGGAACTCCCCAAAACACAGGTAACGGCACGTCGGTGGTACCGCTCCAAGTTCATGGCTAGATTGGCTCAAAGCCGAATTGGTGATCATCGGCATCGTCACGGCTTTACCCTCCTAGGACCCTCCGACCTTATTGCAATTCGGCAAACGGGGCGTTAGGCTCCGCGCCGAAAGATTCACTCGCTTGACATAAACCTTAGCGCACTTATACTTGAGTTGCATATGCATGTCAAGAGCGGATCCACCGAATCCCTCGACCTAAATGGCACTGGCTCCTGTGCTGCTTTCAACTTCCGGCGCACTGCGCGTGCCGTTACCCGCCTTTACGACCTCGCTCTTGAACCTTCTGGCCTTCGCGCAACCCAATTCGCGATCCTCACTGCCATCGCTAAGTTTCAGCCCGTGGCCATATCCGGACTTGGCGAAATCCTGGTCTTGGATCAGACCACCCTCACCCGCAACCTTCGCCTCCTGCAAAAACAAGGTCAACTGAAGATATCTCCCCGGTCAACCCGGCGTCAGCGCTTTATTACTTTGACGGACTCCGGCGTAAAAGCTCTCGCCGCAGCCCTCCCCTTTTGGAGGCAGATCCAGGCCAGATTCCTGGCCGAAATGGGCGGAAACGACTGGCCGGCCCTGCGCAATGAACTGGAGCGCCTCTCGAGTCTGGCCGTAGGACTGGAATCCTCAGCCCGTAAACCAAGTACGTAAAGCAGGCCTATTCCATTGTCCTTATTTTGTCTTTTCTGGGGACCGCCGGGGGGCTTCGGCCTCTGGTCGGAGAGGCGGCGACTCTCCGATGGGAGGATTTCGTCGTATTCCGCTCAAATTGCTTCACTTCACCGGATGCGGCATCTCTAGGTGCGCCAGCGCTCGACAGTCTGTCGCGCCGCGATTCGCCAGGTCACCATTCCACAAAACTCCAGCCGGTTCCCGTTCTCTAGGAGCGTAAGGGAGAGGTGACCAGCGAGTTTCCTAGCGTGTCAAGCGTTCGCCGCCTGTGCACGAAATTCGCCAGCATTCTCTGCCAGAAACTGGTCCATCGTGATGGGCGCACGACCCAACAGCTTTTCCAGCAGCCCGTCTGTCTCCCCGCCTTTTCCGTTCAGATAATACTGCTGCAGGTTCAGCAGCGCCGTCACCAGCCATTCCGGCATTTGCTGATCCAGCATCGCTTTCCGCTGCGCGTCCATCGGAATGTCCACATATTTCACTTCGCGTCCAGCGGCTTTTGAAATCTTCGCCGCCAGCTCCGTGTAGTTCAACGCTTCCGGCCCGTTTAGCTCATAAATCTTTCCGGAGTGCTCCCCGCCGCTCAGCGCTCTGGCCGCCACAGCCGCGATATCCCTCACATCAATGAAGCTATTCCGCGAATCGCGCATCGATCCGTAAAACACGCCCTGCGCTTGTATGCTCGGCGCAAAGATCGAAACCACGTTCTGGTGAAATGAATTAGGCCGCAGAATGGTGTAAGAAAGGCGCGTGCCTCGCAGTTTGTCTTCCACCTTGCGGTGCCAGCTCGGAAACGATTTATCATAATCGCCCGCACCCAGCGCTGAATTCAGCACCACATGCTTCACGCCTGCCGCAACAGAAGCGTCAATCACGTTGCTCTCCAGCTCCACCAGGTCCGGAATCGGCGAACACACCAGATACACGCTCTCCACACCGCGCAGCGCCAGGCTCAGCGTTTCCTTCTTCGCAAAATCCGCGATCACCGTTTCGGTTCCTGGCGGCCGTTTCGCCGCTTCCGCCGCCGACCGGTACATCGCCCGATGCTTCGCTCCGCTCTTGCCCACTGCCCGCAGCACTTCTTTGCCTACGCTCCCGCTTGCACCCGTCACCAGAATCATGTTCTTTCTCCTCACGTTATATTTCACGCGTTCCACCCGTGCTGGGCGCTTCGATCCGTCACCTCCAGCAAAAATCAAGCAGCACGACTTTCTCCGCTCGCCCGGGAAACCTGGCTCGCCAGTTCCGACAAAAATGGTATAACTGTTCTTCGCTGCCCCGGAAGTACGCACAATTTTGTAAGCCGGAGCCTCCCGTGGACAAGAATCAGAAGAACAATTTCGGCTGCCCGGTTCAAGGCACCATTAACGTCCTAAGCGGCAAGTGGAAAGTCCTGCTAGTCTGGCATCTCGGCTTCATGCCGCGGCGCTTCGCCGAACTCCGCAACTTGCTCCCGGGCGTCAGCGAAAAAGTCCTTACCGCGCAATTGCGGCAACTCGAAAAGGACGGCGTCATCCAGCGCAAAATCAAATCATCCATCCCGCCGCAGGTCACCTACTACCTCAGCAAAGCCGGCGACGAACTCATCCCCATGATGACCGAGCTGTGCCACTGGGGCACCCGCCACCTGGGCATCCCACCCAACCTCCCGATGATCCGCAAAGCCGGTTCCCGCGCTACCAAATCCCGTCCCAGAAAATCCCTCGCCGCCTAGAGAGATCTCGACAAAGCGCCATCGCTTTCCTGTTTTCGCTAGCCTGGCTCGGCCTTTCTGTCGTATCTTAGCTGCATAAATCCCTCCCTTAGGCAGGCAAACGAAATGGCTACCAGCACCATGTCGCTGCAGCGAAGTTCGTGGTTACGACCAAAATATGTGCTTTTCGGGTTTATCGGCTTGATGCTCTCCTACGTTCTCGTTCATAACGAAAGCTTCTTGATTAATCGCAGCCATCCCGCCTGGCAGCACTACCAGCCTTTCAAGTGGTATCTCTTGCCCCATGGCATCATGGGTGCCTGCGCTCTGCTGCTCGGCCCCATGCAATTTTCCGATCGCCTGCGCCAGCGCTTCGCAAAGTTCCATCGCGTGGTTGGCCGCTTCTACGTCGCTGGCGTGTTCTTCGCCGCTCCGCTCGGCTTTTACATTCAGTTTTACGAAGAACGTCTGGGCAGCACGCGCTCATTCAGCTTCGCCGCCGCCAGCGACGCAGCCCTGTGGATACTCACCACGGCCATCGCCCTGTTTTTCATCCTCAAAGGAAAAGTTCAGCAGCACCGGCAGTGGATGACCCGCAGCTTTGCCGTGGCCATTGTCTTTCTGGAAGTTCGCGTAGTCGCCGGCGTCACTGGATGGGAAAGCCTAGGTCAACCCACCATTGAGACGATCGTCTGGACTTGCTTGGCCTTCTCGCTGCTTTTCGCCGATATTGTTCTGCAGTGGCAGGATTTTAAGAGTTCGCGCCCGGCTCCTGCCAGAGTCCCTGCCCGAATTCCGTCCGCCGTCCCGGCAGCGTCGGACTAAGTCTGCATCTTGCGGGCCGCCGCACTCATCAACGTACTGCCTGATTACCTGCTGAGGGAAAAAGACATGACTGCAGAATGGAACGGCGAGCTGCAGAATAAAGTAGCTCTCATTACCGGCGGCACCTCCGGCATCGGCCGCGACACCGCGGTCCTCTTCGCGAAGGAAGGCGCCAAAGTGGTCATCAGCGGACGGCGGGAAACCGAAGGAAAGGAGACGCTCGCCCTGATCGGTGCCGCTGGCGGCGAAGGATGGTTCGTCGAAGGCGACGTTTCCAAATCCGCTGACGTTCAATCCCTGGTCCAGAAAACCGTCGAAAAATTCGGACGCCTCGACATCGCCTTCAACAACGCAGGCATTGAAGGCACTTGGGTTCCGATGAGCGAACAAACCGAAGAAGATTGGGACCGCGTCATCGCCATCAATCTCAAGGGCACTTGGCTCTGCCTCAAATACGAGCTGCAGCAGATGTTCAAACAAAACGGTGGCGGCGCCATCGTCAACATGTCTTCCGTCGCCGGTCTCACCGGCTTTGCCGGTGCCGGCAGCTACATCGCCAGCAAGCACGGGGTCATCGGACTCACCCGCACCGCCGCTCTAGAAGGGTCCGGCAAAGGCATTCGTGTAAACGCCGTCTGTCCTGCGGTCATCGAAACTGCCATGGCGGATCGCGCTTTCAGTGATCCCGAAGTCAACAAACGCGTCCTCGCTATGCATCCCCTCGGCCGCTTCGGCAAACCCATGGAAATCGCTGAAGCCGTCCTGTGGCTTAGTTCCGCCAAGTCTTCCTTCATGACCGGCCACTACATCATCCTCGACGGCGGCTTCCTCGCTGGCCCTAACCCGAACCCGTGAAGGGCGCTTCTCTATCCTCACGCAGCGTCGGCTTTGGCTCCCTGTTTTTGGGTGTCTCTAGGTAGGGTGCCGCATCCTTGGTAGTGGAGTGCGGTCTTTTCTCGTGATGCACCGGCAAAATCACCACATCGATCTGACTGGGCTTCAGGACTTCGCTGGGCGCTACACCGAAGAGTGGACTTTCTCGGACCATGCGCTGCTAGGTGAAGTCGCGTGGTCACTTCGACGCAGAGGAATCCCAGCGCCAGCTCACCCACGGCGTCAACGAATAGCGGGGCGGTTTGAATTTCAGCATTCCTGGCATGCGGAATCGAAATTCCAACTGCCGCTATTCTCCGCGGCGTGACCCCACACGCTGCCAGCACATTTTTGCTAAACTTACAAAGATGTCCGCACTCCAGCAAATCGCAGGCCATGACTCGACCGGCTCCCGCCACGCGCGTCAGAAGACCTATGGCGTGAAGGTGGGCCACGTCCAGGTCGGCGGCGGAGCTCCGATCGTCGTCCAGTGCATGACCAACACGGACACTGCCGATGTCGAATCGACACTCAAGCAAACGCTTGAGCTCGCCGAAGCAGGCTCGGAAATCGTTCGCTGGACCGTGAATGTGCCGGAAGCGGCGGCCGCTGTTCCCGAAATCAAGAAACGTCTGCTCACAAGTGGCTGCAATGTCCCCATCATCGGAGACTTCCATTACAACGGCCACGTCCTGCTGACCAAATATCCCGACTGCGCAAAAGCATTGGACAAATACCGCATCAACCCCGGCAACGTCGGAGCCGGTCACCGTCGCGATGAGCAGTTCTCCACCATCTGTAAGGTCGCGCGCGACAATGGCAAACCCGTGCGCATCGGCGTCAATGGCGGCTCGCTCAATCAAGAGCTGGTCATGGCCAAAATGCAGGAGAACACCGACAAGAATCTCGGCAAGGAATCCGAAGAAATCATCAACGAATGCATGGTCCTGAGCGCCATCCAGTCCACCGAACTGGCGCTCGAAACCGGCCTGCGCCACGATCAAATTATTATTTCCTGCAAGACTTCGCGCCCGCGCGACCTCATCACCGTCTATCGCGATCTCGCCAGCAAAACCGAGCAGCCTCTGCACCTTGGCCTAACCGAGGCCGGCATGGGCATGAAAGGTCTGGTCTGGTCCGCCGCATCTCTCGGCGTTCTTCTTTACGACGGAATCGGCGACACCATCCGCATTTCGCTGACCCCGCGTCCCGGCGGAGATCGTCGCGAAGAGGTTTACGCCGCTTGCGAATTGCTCCAATCGCTCGGCCTGCGCTCGTTTTCTCCCAGCGTCACCGCCTGCCCTGGCTGCGGCCGCACCACTAGTTCGACTTTTCAAGAATTGGCGGAAAGCGTTCAGGGCTACATTCGGGAAATGATGCCCATTTGGAAAACGCAATATGAAGGGGTTGAAACCATGACCCTCGCGGTCATGGGCTGCATCGTCAATGGTCCCGGCGAATCCAAAGCCGCCAACATCGGTATCAGCCTCCCGGGCACCGGCGAAGCTCCCCGCTGTCCCGTTTACATCGACGGCAAAAAAGACGTCACCCTAGAAGGCACCTACGACGAATTGGCCGCCGCCTTCCAAAACCTAGTCGACACCTACGTCTCAACTAAGTACTCCCGCAAGTCCGCCGAACTGTCCCGGCGATGAATACTTTGCTTCGATCATTGCTTCGGACAATTGAGTACAAATTCGAGAGTCGCCTCGACGTCTTGCCCGGCCGCATCCCTGGAAAATTTCCAGTTTCTTATCGCATCCAAGCGGCACCTTGTAGAAGGCGCTGCCCACTAACTAGGGGGAACAGGCTGGCGAATTATCCTTTAACTTGGTAGTTGCGAGCGAGTCCTGCACACGCAGATGCCATCCGGGCCTGACGGGTTTCCGAAATCCGAACACTCGCTGTGATAAAATCGCAGCCATGAAAATTTCGCGGGAAGATGTGGTGAGAGTAGCGGAGCTGGCGTATCTTGACTTGAGCGAGAACGAGCTGGAAACCTACCGCGCGCAGATCGACGAGATTTTAGAATACATCGGGAAGCTCAACGAACTGGACACCACCAACGTCGAGCCCATGGCCCAGGTCCTGACCGACGATCAAACCGCCGACGCTACGCTGCGCGAAGATGTCATCGTTCCCTGCGGTATCGCCGCCGAAATCTTGAAGCAGGCGCCTGATCCGGAGCCGCCCTTCTTCCGCGTGCCCAAGGTAATCGAGCGGTAGGGATTTCTTTCGTAAGGGCACGGCATGCCGTACCCACTAGTGACTTCCCCGGACGTTGTGATTTGCAGGCCGTTCGGAAATGTAGTGCCGCCCTTTAGGACGGCGATTCTGTAGCAGCCGGTCTCTAGACCGGTTCGTTTGCGAACTCTAGATGACCACCACCTGGACCATCGATGCCGTCAAATCCGCCCTGGCGGCCAAGAAAATCTCCGCGCGCGAACTGACCGCCGAATTCTACAACCGCATCGCCAGGCGCAACACCGAACTGAACGCCTACCTGGCGCTTTCCCAGGAGCGCGCCTACGCCCAAGCCGACAAAATCGACGCGCTCATCGCCGCTGGCAAACCGCTTCCTCCGCTGGGCGGCGTGCCCATCGCCATCAAGGACGTCCTCAGTACCCGTGGGATCACTACCACCTGCGGCTCCAAGATTCTAGAACACTACCTGCCGCCCTACGACGCCACCGTCGTTGAACGCCTCGAAGCCGCCGGCGCCATTATCCAAGGCAAAACCAATTGCGACGAATTTGCCATGGGAAGCTCCAACGAAAACTCCGCTTATGGCCCGGTGAAAAATCCCGAATCGTTGGACCGCGTCCCCGGCGGGTCGAGCGGCGGTTCCGCGGCAGCCGTTGCGGCCGGACTCGCCGTAGCTTCGCTCGGCACCGACACTGGCGGCTCGATCCGCCAACCCGGAGCTCTCTG
>Ga0126381_100002548_pt1 | contig 19692 bp, 20 predicted proteins | sample PanSoiMetPlot_28_FD_96465 | JGI IMG/M metagenome (GOLD analysis project Ga0126381, IMG submission 96465) | Tropical forest soil microbial communities from Panama - MetaG Plot_28 | ecosystem: Environmental > Terrestrial > Soil > Tropical forest > Bulk soil | place: Panama | collected 2016-02-17
CAACCACCTGGTGGTGGAAAAGTCCAACGACGGCCTGGTCACCTCCAGCGGCGTGGTCCGGCTGGAACGGGACGGCCGGGTCCGCGAGCTGTCCCGGATGCTGGCCGGGCTGGAAGATTCCGAGTTCGGCAAGGCCCACGCCGAGGAACTGCTGGCGCTAGCCGCCAGCGAACGGCCCTGACCTCGGGCGGGCGGCCGACGCGCTCGCCGGGTAGCGGCATGGCCGCGCGTCGCTTAGCGTGGTGCCGTGAGCCAGCTCAGGGTGCTATTCATCGGTGGCAGCGGGATCATCAGCTCGGCGTGCTCGCGGGTCGCCGTCGAGGCCGGCATCGACCTGTTCGTGCTGAACCGGGGGCAGACCACCACCCGGCCGCTGCCGCCCGGGGTGACGAGACTGCGTGCCGATGCCGGTGAACCACAGTCCGTTCTGAAGGAACTGAAAGATCTTGATTTTGACGCGGTGGTGAACTGGGTCGTGTTCACCCCCGACCAGGTGCGCAGGGACATCGAACTGTACGGCGGGCGCACCCGGCAGTACGTGTTCATCAGCTCCGCGTCGGCCTACCAGACGCCGCCCTCGCGGATCCCGGTGACCGAGTCAACGCCGTTGCGGAACCCGTTCTGGCAGTACTCGCGAGACAAGATCGCCTGCGAGGACGTGCTGGTCACGGCATACCGCGAGGACGGGTTCCCGGCCACGATCATCCGGCCGTCGCACACCTACGACCGGACGTCGGTGCCGTTCGACGGCGGGTGGACGGTGCTGGGGCGGATGCGGGCCGGCCAGCCGGTCATCGTGCACGGGGACGGCACCTCGCTGTGGACGCTGACCCATCACGAAGACTTCGCGCGCGCGTTCGTCCCGCTGCTCGGCCACCCGCGGACCCTCGGCGAGGCCTTCCACATCACCTCCCACGACGCGCTGACCTGGGACCAGATCACGCATGCCCTCGCGGCGGCGCTCGGGGTCACGGCGCGGATCGTGCATGTGCCTTCCGACGAGATCGCGGCGGCGGATCCGGTGTGGGGCGCGGGACTGCTCGGCGACAAGTCGCACTCGATGGTGTTCGACAACGCCAAGGTGCGCGGTGTCGTGCCCGGCTGGCGGGCGGTGATCCCGTTCGAGCGCGGGGCGCGCGAGATCGCGGACTGGTACCTGGCGGACCCGGCGCGGCAGGTCACCGACGCCCGGCTGAACGCGGTGATGGACAAGCTGGCCGGCTCAAGGGCGGGCTAGCGGATTCGTTCGGCGATGAGCTCGGCGAGCCTGGCCGGTGCTCGCAGCGGCAGCATGTGGTCGGCGCCCGGGATGATCACCCGGGCGCAGCCGGGGATGCGGGACGCGATGGCGTCCGAGCACTCGGCGACCATCGGGTACTCGCGATCGCCCCTGATCATGACGGCGGGCGCGCGCACGTCGGCCAGGCGACCGTACGCGGGCGGGTCAGGTCGCTCGTGCGGAAGCTTCACCGAGTAGGCCGAGACCGCGTCATTGATCTGGGCGAGGGTCAGCGGGTCGGCTCCGGCGGGCCCCCAGGTACGCAGGCCGAGATCCACTAGGCCGTCGTGGTCACGTGCCTCGTACAGCCTCCTGAACTCGATCCCGTACGGGTCGTCTTGCGGCCAGGGGTAGTCCTGCACTCCGGGCGCGACCAGGACGAGGGAGGTCACGCGCCCGGGCTCGGCCAGCGCGAGCCCCAGCGAGGTTCCGCCGCCGCCGCTGTGCCCGACGAGCGCGGTCCGCTCGATGCCGAGATGATCGAGCACCGCGCACAGGTCGCCGAGGAGGGTGAACGGACCGGTCGGCGCGGGCGAGCGGCCGTGGGCGCGGTCGTCGTACCTGATCGTGCGATACCCGTCGAGTGCGGCCAGCACCGGCGGCCAGATATCGGAGTTTCCCCAGCCAGGATGGACAAACGTCAGGGGAGTGCCCTCGCCCTGGGAGTCCTCCACCCAGATCTCGCCGCCGTCGACCGGGACCACTAGCTCCACGGCTTCACCCTAATGCCGCGCGTTCATCCTTGGCGCACTTTGACCGCGGCGGCGAGCAGTACGTAGACGACGAAGGCGGCGACGAACAGCGCTATCACTGCCGTCGCCGGCTTTCGCGCTTTGGCGGCCAGCACGGAGGTCGGTATCGTCCCGAGCACGGCGCACCCGGCGAAGACGTACAGAGAAACGTTGAGAAACGTGTTCATGCCCGGTCCCTGGCACGGATTAATGCCGGGACCGGCGAGTTATACCGCAACGTTCGGAGGCATATGCGTGATCCTCATGTTCCCCAGCCCTCCCCGGCAGCGGTGGACGCGCTGCCCTGCATTAATACAAGTCTAAAGCCGAACGCCCAGGTGGCCGCAATCCCGTAATTGGCCGGCTGCCGGTGGTGACGACCGCGGCGCGACGCCGAGGTGGCCGACTACCAGGTCTGCGTCCGCCCGATGCCCGCCGATGGCCAGCCCATCGTCGGCCGCCTGCCCGGCGCGCAGGCGCTGTACGTCGCGGTCACGCACAGCGGCGTCACCCTGGCCGCGCACCTGGCCCGCCTGATCGCCGGTGACCTGACCGGCACGCCCGCCCCCGAGCTAGCGCCCTGCCGACCCGCCCGCGATCTCGTAGGACCATAGCTCGCTGTGGATGCCGACCGCTGCTGGTGCCCCGCCGCCCGCGCGCTCTGCGGCTGAGCGGTGCCCGTGCCCGAACGCGGGCGAAGTCACCCAGCCTCGGAACGATTCTTCGTCCCGCCATCTCGTCACGACCAGCCAGGTGGTCCGCTCGTCGGTCGGCTTGAGCAACTCGAAGCCCTCGAACCCGTCGGCGTCGTCGACCGCGCCCGCTCGCGCAGCGAACCGTCTGGCCAGTTCGTCCCCGCTGTCGGCGGGCACGGTAATCGCGTTGATCTTCACGACCGTCATGCCCACGATTCTGCCCTCAGGAGCCGCGGCGGCATCAGCTGACCTATGCGCCTAGGCGCAACGGGGCGGTCTACGGCGAGGAGTACAGGGCATACGACGCGCAGGCGGTCGTTGACGCGGTTCGCGCTGGGCGGCCGATCCCGCCTACTCCGGCCTACTAGCCAGGTACGCCTGCCCGCGAGGCGACAGCCGGTAGCCCACCCGCTGGCTCAACGTCAGTCCCATGGCCTTGAGCGAACGGACGTTGCGCTTGAAGATGTCGCGCGGCAGGCCGACCGACAGCGCCAGCTCGGTCGCGACCACATCCGGCCGCCAGCACGGAGCGAGGATCCGGCTCGTCCAACGGGTGCAGCGCGATCCTGAAGACCTCTGCGTCGGCATCCCCGCGCAGATCACGCAGCAGGTCCGCGGCCGACGCGTATCCGGCTCGCCTGACGTCAGCGGCGCTGATGCGCGCCGGATCGACCACCTTCACCGAGTCCACGAGGACCAGGCCGGCTCCGGTGCGGTACCGCCCGCCCGGCACCACCTGACGTCGCTTCCAGCGCCGGAACGCCACGGTGATCGACCCGTCGTGGATCCCCTCCCGCAGCCGTTGCTCAAAACGCATCCGCTCACGATATCCGCCAGATCGCCTCCCACTGGGACCACTGGCCGGGCGCGGGCGGCTCCCGCCACGTCCGGTCGATTCGCAACGGCAGGACCGGCTCGAACCGCGGCGGGCTGAACAAAGCGCCGAGCTCCGCCTCGCTGAAGTAGTGAATCGCCAGCCCGGTCTTTGACCCGGCCAGGTACCTGATCGTGAACCCGCCGTCCTGGCCAGTTTCTGTCACCTCGTGGGCCGGCCACAGATCGGTGCCCACCGCGTTGACCCGCAGGCAGAACAGCCCGCCCGGCCGGAGCAGGCCCCGCGCCGCGGCGAGCGCGGCGTGCGTCGTGGCCCGGTCGCCGTGCTGGAACACCTGAATGCCGATGACCAGGTCATACGGTCCTGACACCGCGCTGAGATCGCCGTGGATCAGCCGTCCCGCGTACTGCGGCGCGCGCTCGGCAAGCTGCTCGAGCGCGGTCGCCGACAGGTCCACCCCGGTCAGCTCCAGCCCCGCCTGGGACAGCGGCACGAAGTTGCGTCCGTTCCCGCAGCCCACGTACAGTCCGCGGCTCACCCCGTGCGCCCGTGCCGCGGCCAGGATGTCGGCGGTGAACGGCACCGCGGGCTCGTCCCGGTACCGGCCCGTCTGGTATTCCGCCTCCCATGAGGCCTCAACGTCCATGCTCCCGATCGTGCCGGATAATCCGTTGCCGCGAGAGTTGATCAACACCGATCATGGTTCACATGCGCGTGGAGGCCATCAACATCGGACCCAGTGACGCCCTCGGCCCGGTCGAGAAGGTCCGCGCCGTGGCCGGGAAGGGCCTGGAGGGAGACCGGCACTTCTTTCCCGAAGGTGCGGGGTCCGGCGAGGCGCTCACCCTGATCGAGGCCGAGGCGATAGAGGACGCCGGGCTCACCGGCGCCCAGTCCCGGCGTCAGGTCGTGGTGCGCGGGGTCCGGCTGAACGACCTGGTCGGCCAGCGCTTCCGCGTCGGCGACGTGGAGTGCCTCGGCACCGAGCTCTGCGAGCCCTGCCTGCACCTGCAGAAGCTCACCCGCCCCGGCATCATCAAGGACCTGATCCACCGCGGCGGCCTGCGAGCCGACATCATCTCCGGCGGCACCATCTCAATCGGCGATCCCCTCCAGATCTGACCTCGTAAGGCGCCGCCGATTGCGCTGGGTACGGATGGGCCGCGGCACGGCAGCGCTGCGCATCCGGTCGCCGTCGGGCGGATACCGGTCTATGTGGACATAACGGCCGGGCGTTCTGTTATGAGCTAAGGCGCTTCGCCTGCGCGGTCAGGTACCTGCGCTCCGGGACGCTCATGGATAGCCGGGCGGCCCGCGCGTAGCTACCGGCCGCGCGCGGGCGGTCGCCGGCCAGCTCCTGCAGGTGCGCGCGGGCGGCGAACAGCCGGTGGTGCCTGGCCATCCGCTTGTCCTGCTCGAGGGCGGCCAGCAGTTCCAGGCCCGCTTCCGGTCCCTGCACCATGCCCACGGCGACCGCGCGGTTGAGGCTGGTGAACGGGTTGGGCGCGGCCAGCTCGAGCAGGTCATACAGCCCGAGGATCTGTGCCCAGTCGGTGTCGTCCATGGTCGCGGCCTCGTCGTGGACCGCGGCGATGGCGGCCTGCAGCTGATACGGGCCGACCTGGCCGCTGGCCAGCGCCGCGGTGATCAGGCCGACGCCTTCGTCGATCCTGGTCCTGTCCCACTGGCCGCGGTCCTGCTCGGCCAGCGGCACCAGGCTCCCGTCCGGTGCCGTCCTGGCCGGACGGCGTGCGTCGGTGAGCAGCATCAGCGCCAGCAGGCCGGCCACCTCGGGCTCGTCCGGCAGCAGCCGGTGCAGCCAGCGGGTCAGCCGGAGGGCTTCGCCGGACAGCGCGGGCACGGTCACCATGTCACCTTCACTGGCGGCGTAGCCCTCGCTGAACACCAGGTAGAGCACGTGCAGCACGGCGGGGAGCCGGTCCGCTGTGCTGGCCGGCAGCGTGAAGTCGACGTCGGAGTCCCGCAGGGCCTGCTTGGCCCGGCTGATCCGCTGAGCCATTGTCGCCTCGGGCACGCCGAACGCGGCGGCGATCTGCGCGGTGCTGAGCCCGCCGACCGCGCGCAGCGTCAGCGCGATCTGGCTCGGCACCGATATCGCCGGATGGCAGCAGCCGAACAGCAGCGCCAGCGAGTCGTCCGTGTCGGTGGGCGCCGGGCCCGCGTCGGCGGGGCCGGCGAGCAGCTCGGACTGCGGCGTCGCCATGGCGACCCGGTCTTCCCGCTGCCGCCGGGACAGCTCGCTGCGCATCTGGTCGAGCAGCTTGCGGGCGGCGACGGTGACGAGCCAGGCCCGCGGGTTGTCCGGCAGGCCGTCGGCCGGCCACTGCTGCGCGGCGGCCAGCAGCGCCTCCTGGGTGGCGTCCTCGCACAGGTGGAATTGCCCGGCTCCGTACCTGCGGACCAGCACGGCGAGGACCTGCGGCGCGAGTTCGCGCAGCAGGTCCTCGGCCGGAGCAGGAGCCGTCACAGATCCGACGGTGCCTCGTGCAGGATCGGCCAGAGCTCGACGGGCTCCACGTCGGCCCAGGGCATGTCGGCCGCGATCTCCAGCGCTCGTTCGTGGCTCTCCACGTCGAGCAGGTAGAAGCTCGCGATGTATTCCTTGGTCTCCTGGTACGGCCCGTCGGTCGCGGCCGGCAGTCCGTTGACCCGGCGCACCAGCTGGGCCTGCACCGTGTCTCCCAGGCCGTAAGCGCCGATAAGCTCGCCGGTGGCCTGGTACTTCTTGTTGAACGCGTCCTGTCGCGAGATGTAGTCCGGCCAGTCCTGCTCCGGGATCGCGGCCCACTTCTCCGCGTTGCCGTAGATCAGCATGAGGTATTTCATCGTGCGGCTCCCTCGGCGGGGACGGATAGGGACAGGCCGAACTGGGCGGCTTCGTCGGTCCACCACGAGCGCATCGCGAGACCAGCGCCGGCCAGTTCCGCGGCGACGCCGTCGCGGTGGAACTTCGCGGACACCTCGGTGCGCATCTGTTCGCCTTCGGCGAACTCTACCGTCAGGCGGAGGTCGGGAACCCGCACGGTCTGCGCGGTGATCGAGCGCAGCCGCATCTCGATCCACTCGGCCGCCGCGTCCCACACCGCGACGTGCTCGAACGCGTCCAGGTCAAAGTCCGCCCCGAGTTCGGCGTTCAGCACGGCGAGCACGTTCTTGTTGAACGCCGCGGTCACGCCGGACGGGTCGTCGTAGGCCGCGATGAGAACGGCCGGGTCCTTGACCAGGTCGGTGCCGAGCAGGAACGAGTCGCCTGGCGCCAGTGCGGCCCGGATCCGGGCCAGGAACGTCGCCCGCTCGTCAGGGAGCAAGTTCCCGATCGTGCTGCCGAGGAACGCGACCAGCCGCGGGGCAGGAGCCTCGCCGGGGGCCGGGAGCCCGAGGTGTTCCTCGAAGTCCGACACGACCGCGCGGACGTCCAGTCCTTCATACTCCGCGGTCAGCGCGTCCGCGGCCATGACCAGCGCCGGCTCGCTGACGTCCACCGGCACGTAGCACCGCAGGGTCCCGGCGTCGCGCAGCGCGGACAATAGCAGCCGCGTCTTCTCCGACGACCCCGAGCCCAGCTCGACCAGCGTCCGTGCCGACGTCAGGGCGGCGATCTCCGGGGCGACGGCGGTCAGGATCGACCGCTCGGCGCGCGTCGGATAGTACTCACGCAGTTCGGTGATCTTCTCGAACAGCGCGCTCCCGTTGGCGTCGTAGAACCACTTCGGCGGCAGCGACTTGGGCGTGGCGGTCAGTCCAGCCAAGGCGTCCGCGCGCAGCGCGGAGGCCAGGAACCCGGCTGGCAGCCGGCGGTCCAGATAGGGTCGGGATGTCACCGGATCGCGATCCTTCCGTCGAGGTTGGGCATGGATACGGTCACTCCGGATGTGTCGGCGGTGACGACGCTGCCGTCGGGCACGTCCTGCCACCCCGGCTCGTCGTCGGCGGGCTCCGAGGCCACCACCACGGCACCGGCTCCGGACCGGTAGCACAAGGTGTCGCCGAAGCAGCTCGCGGCTATCTCGCGGCCGTCGGTCAGCAGGAAGTTGAACCGCCCCGTCACCCCGGCCCGTCCCAGCGCCGCGACGGTGTCGGACAGCGCGTCGCCCGCCGCCGTGCCTCGCCGCAGCCGGTGCAGTACGAGCGCCCACAGCAGCGCCGAGTCCACTCGCGCGTCCAGTGCCAGCAGCTCCGAGGCGGGCAGGGTGGCGGCCACCGTGGCGGCCGAATCGGGCCAGCCCTCGATCCTGCCGTTATGGCTGAACAGCCACCGGTCCGCGGCGAACGGCGCCACTGATGCCTCGCCCCATTCGGTCCGGGCCGACGCGGATCGCACCGCCGCCAGCAGCGCCCCGGAACGGACCACCCGCGCCACGTCCGCGAACGTCTCGTCGGCCCAGATCGGCCCGGCTCGCCGGTACCGGGCCGGCACCGGGTCGCCCGGCGCGTACCACCCCACGCCGAACCCGTCTACGTTCACCGTCCCGTGCCGCTGGCGCCGCGGCGCCCAGGACTGCCGGTACAGCCCGCGCGGAGGCTCGACCAGCACCGACCGCAACGAGACGGCCGGGCCGAGGTAAGCCAGGTGCCGGCACATCAGGCGCCCTCCACAGTGCTGGCTCGCGGGGGGACTACCCCCCGCACCCCCCGCTCAATCTCTGCTGTACGCGCCGTCCGGAACCCGGCGAAGATCTGCCGCCTGATCGGGTAGTCCCAGTTCCTGAACGTGCCCCGGCAGGCCACCGGGCTGACCGCGAACGAACCGCCGCGGAGCACCTTGTACTCGGGACCGAAGAACACCTCCGAATACTCCCGGTATGGCCACGCGGCAAACCCCGGATAAGGCAGGAAATCGGAACTTGTCCATTCCCACACGTCCCCGATGAGCTGCCGGGCCCCGCACGGCGCCGCGCCCGCCGGATAAGAACCAGCCGGCGCGGGACGCAGGAACGCCTGGCCCAGGTTGGCTTGCTCAGCCGACGGGTCCGCGGAACCCCACGGGTAGCGCAGGGACTCGCCGCTGACCGGGTCGAACCGCGCCGCCTTCTCCCACTCGGCCTCAGTGGGCAGCCGGCGTCCGGCCCAGCGCGCGTACGCGTCCGCCTCGTACCAGGACACGTGCAGTACCGGCTCGGCCGGGTCCACCGGCTCGGTCCTGCCGAACACCGACCTGACCCACTGTCCGCCATCGAAGCGCCAGTACAGCGGCGCGGACAGGCTGGCCCGCTGCCGGTGCGCCCAGCCGTCGGCGGTCCACCAGCGCGGCTCGTCGTACCCGCCGTCGGTGATGAACGCGGCGTAGGAGCCGCACGTCACCGGCGTGGTGTCGATGTAGAACGCCGGCACGGAGACGGTGTGCGCCGGCCGCTCGTTGTCCAGCGCCCACGGATCGGTCGAGGTCCCCATCGTGAAGGGCCCGCCCGGCACGAGCACCTCGCCGGGCAGCCGGAGCGCGTCGGCCGGTGCCGCGCCAGGCGATGTGGCGGACAGGACCGCGGGCCCGGTGCGCAGCTGGTGGGTGATCAGCATGGTCTCGTCGTGCTGCGCCTCGTGCTGGGCGATCATCCCGAACGCGAACCCGTCGTCAAGCAGGCGGGATCCGGACAGGCGGGACCGGTCAAGCAGGTCGAGCACCCGCCCGCGCACATCGTGTCCGTACGACCTGGCTTCCGCGGGTGCCAGCAGGGGCAGTGACGGCCGTTCTGATCTAGGGTGCTCGAAGGCGTCGTAGAGCGGGTCGATCTCCGGGTGGATCGGGGTCCGGCCGCCCACTTCCCGCAGCAGCCAGAGCTCCTCCTGGTTGGCGATGTGCGCCAGGTCCCAGACCAGCGGTGACATCAGCGGTGAGTGCTGGCGTACCAGATCTGCCTCGTCAACGGAGTCGGTCAGCAGCGTGGTGCGATCTCGGGCGGCGGTCAGCTCGGCGGCGATCCGTTCCTTGAGATCAGTCATGGGTGGCTTTCCTCCAGTTGGTCGTCGGCTGGACATCGGTCTTGCTGCACGTACCGCTCGGTGAAATCGGCCACCGCCGCCATGATCAGCTCGGGCGTCCCGGCCCGGCTCAAGGCCGCCTCGGCGGCCTCGAAGCATCCCTTGCTGGCCCGGCTCAGCTCCGGGTCGGCCGGCCCGTGGCGGGCCGCCCGCAGCCATGGATCGCCGTCGCGCGCCGCCCACACCGGCTCGGTGGCGCACATCGCGGCGTCCGCCGCGTCCGCGTCATCGGCCAGCGCCGCCACCACCGCGGCGGGCACGATCCAGCCGTCGCCCGGCTGCGCGTCGATCATCCGCAGCTCCAGGTGCCCGCGCGGCCGGACCGGGGGGAACAGCGTCGACAGGTGGTAGTCGAGGTCGTCGGTAGTCGGCTGGCGCAGATGGACGGGATCGCGCAGCCAGCCGCGGAACGTCAGCCCCGGCGGAGCCAGCCAGTCCGTCGAGCCAGGATCGCGCACGCACATGACCGAGGCATCCATCGCGTACGCCGCCCACGCGCTCCGCGGGTCCCCGTTCGCCTCAGGAGCCTTGGTCCGTCCCGGGTCCAGGTTCGACCACACCTGCTGGCGCGCCGACCGCCATCCGGTCGGCCGCCCGTCCCGCAGCGGTGAGTTGGCGAACGCGGCGACCAGCACCGGCCCTAGCGTGTGCAGCAGTTCCCAGCGCGACCGGTAGCCGGACCGGCCCTCGCTCTCGTCGCCGGCGTCCACGCAGACCTGCACGGACGCGGTGCCGCACATCATCTGCCTGCCCCACGGCCCGTCCCGGTCGAAAAAACCCTCCATGGCCGCATACCGGGGCAGATTCAGCACCCGTTCTGGAAGTCGCAGTGGATCGAGCCCGTACCCGCAGAGCTCGAGGCCAACGCCCGCCACCGCATCCCGCAGGGTCGCGAGGTCCTGCAGGGTAACGTCTATCAGCTCACCGAGGTTCTCGGCGGGGGCTGAGCTCAGCTCTACCTGCCCGCCCGGCTCTACGGTAATGAGCGCATTATTCAGAACGGTCTTTTGTGCTTCCCCCGGATAGCCATCCCCGTCAGCCGCACCCAGCCCAGCCAGCGCCTTGGCCACCCGTTGCGGTGATACCGGCGCGGCGGGATCGCGGCGATCCCTAACCAGCCACTCGAGTTCGACGCCCACCCGGCCCGGCGGCCCGGTCTTGAAACAGATCCCCTGGACATGCGCTTCCGCTTCTGCTTCCGTTAGCGCATCCGCCTCGTCCACGCCTGCCAGATTATCTGATCGATTCACGAGCCCCTTGGGTCCCCCTGTTCGCTCGCAGCGGATTTTCAGGTTGAGGTGGTAACTTGCACACGGCGCGTGAACGCTGGTGACAGACTGATCAATCTTCATAACACGCCGTAGTCGTGAACCTGACGATTCAGACGGTGCTGTTCTGGCAGTATGTAACTCGATGAAGGTGCCGCCCGTGAAGATTCCGCTGGTGAGCCGGGAAAAGGCTGACGAGCCGCCCGGCATCGTAGCTGTCGCGCGGGTGGATCGCCGGACCAAGAACATTACAAAGCGCCTAAATCCCGGCGAAATCGCCATCATCAATCACGCCGACCTGGACCGGGTGAGCGCCGAGGAACTCATCAACCGCAAGGTCGTCGCGGTGATCAACTGCTCGCGCAGCATCACCGGGCGGTACCCGAACCTGGGACCGCAGCTGCTGCTGGACGCGGGCATCCCGGTGGTCGACGACTGCGGGACGGACGTGCTGGCCCGGGTCGCGGACGGCTCGCCGGTCCGGCTTGACGTGGAGACGCTCTACCAGGGCGACCAGGTGGTCGCCAAGGGCACGCCGCTGACCGCCCAGTCGGTGGCCTCGGCCATGGCCGAGGCTAAGAGCATGGTGTCGGTCCAGATCGAGGCGTTCGCCGCGAACACGCTGGAGTTCCTGCGGCGCGAGCACGACATGCTGACCGAAGGCATCCCGGTGCCCCCGATGGACACCGAGATGACGGCGCGGCATGTGCTCGTCGTGGTCCGCGGTTACCACTACCGGGAGGATCTGGCCGCGCTGCGGCCCTACATCCGCGAGTACAAGCCGGTCATGGTGGCCGTGGACGGGGGAGCCGACGCCCTGCTGGAGGCCGGCTACCTGCCGGACGCGATCTTCGGCGACATGGACTCGGTATCGGACGAGGCGCTGTGCTGCGGCGCCGAACTCGTCGTGCACGCGTACCCGGACGGGCGGGCGCCGGGCCTGGCCCGGGTCCGCGACCTCGGCCTGGAGGCGGCCACCTGCCCCGCGGCGGGCACCAGCGAGGACATCGCCCTGCTGGTGGCCGACGCCAAGGGGGCCAGCCTGATCGTGGTGGTGGGCACGCACTGGACGCTTGAGGAGTTCCTCGACAAGGGCCGTCCGGGTATGGCGAGCACGTTCATCACCCACCTGCGGGTCGGCGGGAAGCTGGTGAACGCCCGGGGCGTGCACCAGCTGTACCAGAGCCGTATCTCCGGGTGGGCCCTGCTGGCGATGGTGCTGGCCGCCGCTGCGACGATTCTCGTAGCCGTGGCGTTCTCGCCCGCGGGTCCCATCCTGGCCAGGTATTTCGAGGCAACCTGGCATTCATTCACCTACTGGCTGACCGGATAGAACCACGTGATTGACTTTCGCTACCACCTCGTGTCCATCGTCGCCGTGTTCCTCGCCTTGGCGATCGGCATCGTGCTCGGCTCGACCGAACTACAGGGGCCGGTCTACAACCTGCTGAGCCGCACCACGTCCCAGTTGCACAATCAGCTGAGCAACGTCACGAGCGAGCGCGAAGCCGCCGTGCAGGAACTCAACGCCGACAACGCGTTCATCATGGCGACCGAGACCGATTACCTGCACGGCAAGCTGGCCGGACAGCGCATGGTCATCATCACCCAGCCGGGTGCGCAGGCGGCCGTGGTGAACGGGATCACCATCGCGGCGAAGGACGCGGGCGCCACCGTCACCGGGCAGATCAACCTCACGCCGAGGTTCTTCGACAACAGCAGCACCACGGCGGAAACCCTCAGCGTGACCAATACCGACCTGGCGCAGAACGAGGGCATCCAGCTGGACAGCAGCTCGTCGAGCCCGCAGGAGGGCGCGGCGGAGGTGCTGGCCAGCGAGATCCTCATCAAGCCCGGCACCTCGGGTGACATCCCGCCCGCCAGCGCGACTCAGGCGGCCAGCGCACAGTCCGCGCTCGGCTCGTACGCGGCGGCCAACTTCCTGACGACCAGCGGCCAGCCGGCCACCCAGGCTACGCTTGCCGTCATCGTGACTCCGCAGACTGTGCCGGCCGATCAGAGCGCGGACCCGCTCGCCCAGGATCTAGGCCCGTTCGCTCAGGCGCTGGCCAAGTACAACGGCACGCCGACCGTGGTGGTCGGCTCCGCGGCGGGGTCCGTAGCGGGCAGCCCGATCGCGGTGCTGCGCGGGACCGGTGCCGCCAGCCAGGTGTCCACCGTGGACGACGCGGACAGCGCGCGCGGCCAGGTCGCGGCGATGCTGGCGCTGCAAAACGTACTGAACGGCGGGTCGCCGGGCAGCTACGGGATCAACAACGGCTCGTCCTATCCGAACATCAACCCGACCGCATCCGCGTCGGCCAGCCCGAGCCCGTCGGCCAGCCAGTCGAGCTCACCGAAACCGAAGAAGTCCAAGAAATGACCAGTAAGGCCAGCCGTAACCTGGTCAGCGCCGTGGTGGGCGGCTTCGCCGCCGCGGGTGCCGCCCGCGCCGCCTACGCGCTGCTGAACCGGCGTGCGCCCGGCGGCACCAAGCGGTGGTCCCGCACCAATCACCGCGGCGAGCCCGTCACCCTGCTGGAAGGCCCGGCGGTGGCGGCCGGCGCGATGGTCGGGGCGCTCGCCGCGCATCCCGCGCTCGCGGTGGCCGGCGCCGGCGCGGCGGCGTTCGGAGCGTACGACGACCTGGAGGGGTCGGGGGACCGCCGGGGGTTCCGCGGGCACATCAGCGCGCTGCTCGAGGGCGAGGTGACCACCGGCGCGGTCAAGCTGGGCGGCATCGGCGCGACCGGCCTGGTGAGCAGCCTCATGATCGGCGGACCGGCCGCGGACATCGTCATCAACGCCGGCCTGGTCGCGGGCGGCGCGAACCTGCTGAACCTGTTCGACCTGCGCCCCGGCCGCGCCATCAAGGTCACCATGGGGTCCGCCTGGCTGATCGGTGCGCTCGGCGAGCTCGGGGCCATCGCGGGGCACGACGCGGCGGCGGCCACCGAGACGACCGCGGCGATCGCCGCCCCGCTGGGCGCGGCGGTCGCCCTGCTGCCCGAGGATCTCGGCGAGCGCGCCATGCTCGGGGACTGCGGCGCCAACGCGCTCGGCGCCATGCTCGGCGCCGCCGCGGCTCTCTCGCTGCCCCGCCCCGCGCGGCTCGTGCTGCTGGCCGGCATCACCGGCCTGACCGCGGCGAGCGAGAAGGTCAGCTTCACCAGGGTGATCGAGCGCACTCCCGCGCTGCGCTGGCTGGACATGCTGGGCCGCCGCCCGGCCGTCCCGCCCCCGAACGTGAAGATCCCGGTACCCGCCACCCCTGAGGAGTGATAGCCCCGGTGGCCGAGCGGGGGGAAGCTCGGCAACTGAGCGGGGGCATCTTCCAGGCCGCAGTTCTTATCGGTGCCATCACGGTGGTGGCCCGGGCGATCGGGTTCGGCAGGCAGCTCGTGTTCGCGCACACGGTGCGCGCGTCCTGCCTGGGCACCGCTTACACCACCGCCAACATGGTGCCGAACATCATCTACGACATCGTCCTGGGTGGCGCCCTCACCGCGGTGGTGGTCCCGGTCCTCGCGGGTGCCTCCGGCCGCGAGCAGACCCGGCAGACCTCCGGAGCGCTGCTGACCTGGACCGTGCTGCTGCTGGCCCCGGTCAGCGCGATCGTCGCGGCCATCGCCACCCCGGTCGTGTCGGCGCTGCTCGGCAACGCGCCTGGTTGCCCGCGGCCGAGCATGGTGACGATCGGCGGCCAGATGCTGGTGGTCTTCGCCCCGCAGATCGTGCTGTACGGGCTGGCCGTCGTGCTCTACGGCATACTGCAGGCGCACCGCCGCTTCGCCGCGCCCGCCGTGGCGCCGGTGCTGTCCAGCCTGGTGGTCATCGGGACATACCTCTGGTTCGGCCAGTCTGGTGACTGGCACATCCTTGCCATCGGTACCACGGCTGGCGTCGCCGCTCTGGTGGTGACGCCGCTCATCCCGGTCGCGCGGCTGCGGCTGCGGCTGCGTCCCGCGGTCCGCTTCCCCGACGGCGTAGCCGGGCGGGTCCGTTCCCTGGCCGCGGCCGGCATCGCGACGCTGATCGCCCAGGACGCCTCGACCGCGGTGGTCATCGTGCTGGCCAACTCGCGCGGCGGCGGCGGTGCCCTGGTCTTGTACAGCTTCGCCTGGGCGGTGTTCTTCCTGCCGTACGCGGTGCTGGCCGTGCCGATCGCGACCAGCGCGTTCCCCGAACTGAGCGCGCGGGCGGCCGCGGCCGACACCGCGGGCTTCGACTCCACCACGGCCACCTCCACCCGCGCCGTGCTGATCGCGTCCTGGCTGGGCGCGGCGGGCATGGCGGGCGTCTGCGTCCCGCTGGCCCGGGTCTTCCAGTCCCACGCGCACGAGGCGGCCGACGCGAGGCAGCTGGCCATCGCGTTCGCCCTGTTCGCCCCCGGTCTGGTCGGCTACGGCCTGATCGCCAGCTTGTCCAGGGTGCTTTACGCCATCGGCCGCAACCGGCCGGCCGCGATCGCGGTGAGCGCCGGCTGGATGCTGGTCATCGTCGCGGACCTGCTCATCGTGCCGTTCGTCCCGTCCCGTTGGGTGGTTCCCGCCCTGGGCGCCGGCACCAGCGCGGGCCTGGTCGCCGGCGGGGTGGCGCTGCTCGCGCTGGTCCGTCGTTACCGCGGCAGCGCGGCCTTGCGCGGCTGCCCCCGGGCCGCGCTGGCCGGGCTGGCCGCCGCCCTGGCCGGCGCCGCGGCAGGCTGGGCCGTATCGGTCGCGGTACCGGTGGCCGGCTTCGGGCCGAACGTGGCGGTCACGCTGGCGGCCAGCGCCGCCGTGCTCGCGGTGTTCCTCGCGGTCGCGGCCGCCGTCGACGGCGGCGACCTGCGGACGGTCATCCGGCGGGTGGTCCGGGCATGAAGGTCGGGTTCGTCATCGGCACCAGCGAGGGCGGCACCGGCCGGCACGTCAAGATGCTCGCGGCCGGCTGCGCCGCACGGGGCGTGACCGGGTACGTGTTCGGCCCTGCCCCGACCGACCGCGACTTCCGGTTCAGCGACTCGGCCGTGTTCGTGTCCGTCGATCTAGCCGACCGGCCGCGGCCGGTGCACGACCTTCGCGCTATCGCACGGCTCCGTCGCCTGCTGCGCTCGACCGGGGCCGACGTGATCCACGCGCACGGCTTGCGGGCCGGTGCCTTCACCGCGATCGCCCTGGCCGTCTCCAGGCACCGTCCCCCGCTGGTCGTCACCGTGCACAACGCTCCCGTCGCGGGCGGCGCCATCTACCGCGTCCTCGAGCTGATCGTCGCGCGCCGGGCGGACTCTGTCCTATGCGTCTCCGCTGACCTGGAAGAACGCATGCGTTCCGCCGGAGCCCGCCGGGTCTGTCCGGCGATCGTACCCGCGCCGCCGTTTCACGCAATTGCGCGAAACGTTTCCGCGGAAACGTCTCCGGTGGTGCTCGCGGTAGGCCGGCTCGCCACCCAGAAGGGGTTCGCGGTCCTGCTGCGGGCCGCCGCCCAGTGGCGCGACCTGGAGCCCGGGCCCCGGCTGGTGATCGCCGGCCGCGGACCGCTCGAAGCTGAGCTGAAGGCGCAAGCCGCATCGCTCGGCGTGGCGGCGGAGTTCGCCGGCCAGCGATCGGACGTACCGGAACTGCTCGCCGCGGCGGACGTCTTCGTGCTGCCGAGCCTGTGGGAGGGACAGCCGCTCATCCTGCAGCAGGCGCTGCACGCGGGCGTGCCGATCGTCGCCACCCGCGTCGGCGGGAACCCCGCCCTCACCGGCGAGGACGCCGCCCTGCTGGTCCCGCCCGGCGACCCGGCGCGGCTGGCCGGCGCGGTCCGGGCGGTGCTCACCGATCCGGCCCTGGCCGGCCGGCTGCGCAAGGCCGCCCTCGACCGTGCCCGCGCGCTGCCCGACGAAGCCGCCGCCGTGTCCGCCGCCCTGTCCGAGTACGGTCACCTGGCTGCCGCTCTAGCAGCTGGCTGATATGGCTATTCGAGCCGGAACTGGCTCAGCAGGAACTCGCCGAGGTCGACGGTCATGTGGGTATGCCGGGTACTGGTCCGCGAGCACCTGAAGTCGTCGAGGTCGCTATCGGACACCGGCAGCTGGCCGATGTTGACGTAGAGATCGTCGTCGGTGCGCAGGTCGCGGATCGAGACGGCGCTCACCGACGGGACGAAGTCGACGGACTCCCACACGCACCGGACCTCCAGGCCCGGGATCATCTTGCGGAGGTTCTCGGCCGCGTAGCCGAAGAACGGGTACATCCCGCCGGGGGCGCTGTCGATCCTGGGCAGGTCGCTGGTGTAGATCAAATTGGGATAAAAGTCACCTAGCCGGAGCTCTGCCACCTTGAATCTCGGGCCCGCGTCCTGGACCCACAGCTTCACGCCCAGAGGCTCGGACTCGGTCTCGAGGTTCGGTACCCCTGGCTCGAGCTGGTTGCGCTGGCCATCGCCGCTGCCGTTGGCGACGGCCACCCTGAGCCGCGGGCGCCGCGGCCAGTCGCCGTATCCGGCGAGCTCAGCAAGGAACCCGGTGCGCAGCGGGTCCTCGCGGGGCAGCGAGATGAGGTCGGGCTTGTGCAGCCACAGCAGCTGCCGCGAGGCCGGGCTGTTGATCTGTTTCGACGGCTCGCTCGCGAAGGGCTGGACAAAGTGGGCGAAGGCCTGAATGGAGATCGGTATCCAGGCACCGCGGTGCGGGCTGTCGTATGAGAAATACACGGCCGTGTCGTGCTGCTCCTCGTCGTATTCCATTTTGGTCAGGGCATAGCGGGTCACCAGGCCGCCCATGCTGAAGCCGCCGACGACCATCCCCCGCGGGTCGCTCCGCGTCGCCCTGGCTCGCGCGATGGTCGCCATGACGGCGATCGCGTTGTCCTGGATCCTGGCGCCGCGCCGGTTATAGCCGACCAGGATCAGGTCGAACCCGCTGTCGCGCAGTCTGGTGAAGAACGGGAACTCGGCACCTGCCCCGTCACCGAAGTACCACAGCTCATCGGGGTCGCTCGCGTCGAAGCCAAAACCGTCGGCCATGATGGCCGGCCGGGTCAGGTGATCCTGGCCGGTGGCGTAGTAGACCCGTGCCCAGCCGTACGGGACTGGCCATTCTGGTTCGCTGGGAGCTGGAGATTCGGGATACGGAATCTGCGTGGGTCCGTGAGTGAGGCTCCAGTTCTGGATGGGAATGCTGGCCATTGTGTCTGCCCTTTCTTCACGATGGCGTCGCAGACCTGCCCGCTTCTGCGGTGTCCAGATACACATATAGTCCTGAATTCGAGACGAGTAAACCCGCGCCTAAGCACTGCGATTATCAACGCCAGCTGGAAAAGGAAATGCCGCAATAGGCAGAGCGTTAGCAGAGATAAGAGCGAGGCGACATTGCGCACGATCCCGACATCACATATCACCAAATATACGGATATAGCGGGCGGAAAAACGTCGCGAGCGTGCGCAAGGATGCTGTTGTGGTGCTTGGGGCTGGCCATCGGCTGGGCGCTATGGGCGCATGATAGCGAGGGAATGGGGCGTCTCGGTTAGTTTGACACTACAGGTGTCTCTCTGGGGCATGGGGTCGCTGAGGCCAACGGGCGGGCAGCACACGCGGGATACGCGGAACAAGCGGACATGCGGCATGCAGTGGTAGCTACGGCCGGGAGCAAACTCATGAAAGCAGTCCGAAATCGCAGCCATGACCGACAGGGATAGCCGCACCGGCGCTTCCCTCCAGGTCGAGGACGATCTAGTCGCTGTCGTCGGGGTAGCCTGCCGGGTCCCGATGGCCGCTGATCCGGAGTCATTCTGGACGCTCCTCCGCGACGGAGTGAGTGCCATCACCGAGGTACCGGCCGACCGCTGGGATCCAGCGGCGGCGGAACCCGGCTCAACGCCGGCGGGTCGAGATCCCACCCGGTACGGCGGGTTCATCGACCACGTCGACCTGTTCGATCCGGGCTTTTTCGGCATTTCCCCGCGCGAGGCCGCGGCGATGGACCCTCAGCAACGGCTGATGCTGGAGTTGAGCTGGGAGGCTCTGGAGGATGCCGGGATCGTCCCCGGTACGCTCAGCGGCAGCCGGACCGGCGTGTTCACCGGAGCGATCTGGGACGACTACACCGTCTTGCGGCTGCGGCGCGGCCCTGGCGCCATCTCCGCGTACACGATGACCGGCTCGCATCGCAGCATCATCGCCAACCGGGTCTCTTTCACCCTGGGGCTGCACGGCCCCAGCCTGGCGATCGACGCCGGCCAGTCGTCGTCGCTGGTGGCCGTGCACATGGCCTGCGCGAGCCTGCGCAAGGGCGAGATCGACACCGCCCTGGCCGGCGGGGTGAACCTGAACATAGTGCGAGAGAGCGCGCTCAGCGCCGCCCGGTTCGGCGGGTTGTCGCCCGACGGGCGCTGTTTCACCTTCGATGCCCGCGCGAACGGCTATGTCAGGGGCGAGGGCGGCGGGGTCGTCGTGCTCAAGCGGCTGCGGCAGGCCATCGCGGACGGCGATCCCGTTTACTGCGTGATCAGGGGCAGCGCGGTCAACAACGACGGCAATACCACCAGCTTGACCGTACCCAGCCAGCGCGCACAGGAAGAGGTGCTGCGGCTGGCTCATGCCCGGGCCGGCGTGGATCCGGCCGACGTCCAGTACGTCGAACTGCACGGCACGGGGACCAAGGTCGGCGATCCGGTCGAGGCCGCCGCGCTCGGCGCCGCGTTCGGTGCGAGCCGGACGGCGGATTCGCCGCTGCTGGTCGGCTCGGCCAAGACGAACATAGGCCACCTGGAAGGCGCCGCGGGCATCATCGGCCTGCTCAAGGTGGTGCTGTGCATCCGGCACGGGCAGATCCCGCCGAGCCTGAACTTCGCGACGCCGAACCCCGAGATCCCGCTCGAGCAGCTCGGCCTGCACGTACCGCGAACCGCTGGCCCCTGGCCG
>Ga0126381_100002549_pt1 | contig 19690 bp, 11 predicted proteins | sample PanSoiMetPlot_28_FD_96465 | JGI IMG/M metagenome (GOLD analysis project Ga0126381, IMG submission 96465) | Tropical forest soil microbial communities from Panama - MetaG Plot_28 | ecosystem: Environmental > Terrestrial > Soil > Tropical forest > Bulk soil | place: Panama | collected 2016-02-17
CGTACTGAATGTGTGACGCGCCGTCAGATTGAATGAAGGAGACCGGTTGCCAGTGGTGTCGGGGAACGTGTAGCCGCTTGCATAGTTCGCCGCGAGCAGCCGATAATCCTGCAGCGCATTTGCTCCGAGCGTGTTGTAAGCGTAGCTGGTACTGAACGCAAGATCGGTGCTCAGGTTGCGCCAGCCAAGTTTCACGAATCCCTGCTTGACATCGGTGGGCGATGCGATGCGCCAGCCCGATTCGTGGAATCCATTGCCCGCCAGAAACCAGTTGAAGCCCGTGGCCTTGCCGCCCCCGTATGCTCCCTGGATCGCTTTCCGGCCACTGGCGCCATAGGTTGCGGTGAAATCCAATCCCGGATCGCTCGTTCCGTCCTTCGTTCTCACAGGGAGAGCTCCGCCCAGAGTATTCAGGCCGAAGAGCGGGTCGGAGCCGGAAACCAGTGTTATTTCGGAGATCGCGTTTTTCGGAATCAGGTCCCAGCTCACCACGTCGCCAAACGGCTGATTCTGACGGACGCCGTCTACATACACCGAGATACCCTCGGGCGTGCCGAGGATCGGCGAGGCGGTGTACCCGCGGAAATTCACATCCGGCTGGAACGAACTGCCTGCCATATCGTTGATGAAAACGCCATTCAGCTTGCGATTCAGGAAATCGGAAAGGTTGAGTGCCCCACTGCTTGCCAGATCCTCCGCCGTTGCCGTCTGAACCAGACCGGGGATCTGATCCTCGGCCAGATCGGTACCGGCAAGCGGCGTCGCCTCGACCACGTCAATTTTCGCGGATTGCGCGCCGATTTTCATGGTGACGGTTCGAGACACCGGCGTAGGGGACTGAACGTCAATTGCGAGAGTCTCCGTGTTGAAGCCACGCTGCGAGACCTGCAGCCGGTACGAACCATAGGCAAGATTCGTAAAGTCAAACGAACCCTGGGTGTCTGTCTCAAAACCACGACCAGTCCCTGCTGACGCGTTCCTCAGAACGCCCGAAGCCTTCATAGGCCCGCCCGTGGAGTCGTTGACCTGCAGCCGGATCTCGCCCTTGGGGCTCTGGGCAAACACTAAAGAAATAAAGAAGATAGGCGCGCAGAACGCGGCTCCAAGTGCGGACCATTTCCCGGGGCGGAGGTTCACACTTGTATATTCCCGTGCGCGTCGATTTGTTCAGAGAAAATTTCCAATGATCACAGAAAACGTCGGAACTGACTCTGAAGAGGCCGCAAGATCGATATATCGAGCCGCATCCCGCACGTCGCGACTAGTGTGGAAATCTACCGAGCGGGTCCTGCTGCGCCCGGCTTGTGGTACCCATCCGTTCAAAAGGTGGCCTTGGGGGTTGGGACGCTCACGCCGCCCACACTTGCACGGCGCTTGCGGCGACCGACCCGGCCGAGCGGAAACTGGAGTACCGTCGGCGGTTTTCCGATTACTTCTGATCGGAGCCGGCCGTGATTATGTAATGCCGAATGCCGCAAGACTGGCGATTGCTTCATTTCGGCTTATATCGGGTCGGATGACGAGTTCGAGTTCAGACAGATTCCGCAAATCCACCGTGTAATCCTCGACTTCCGCGATTGAGCCGTGCGGGCTGAAATTCCATTGTTGTCGCACAATCTCTGCGCCCAGACCTCCACCAGCTCCCGACCAACGAAGAACGAACTCCTGGGTCCGCGACGCCTCGGGCTCTTCAAATCGGAGTTGGATGCGGCGCACCAAAATCGGCTCGTCGAAAATCAGTCGGACCTGCTGTTCTCCACTGGTGCCGGCCCGCCAGCCCGGCCCGTTGCCGGTAAACGCGGATTCGATTGGAAAGCCAGGATCTTCCGAAGTCACTTCCACTGTCGCGATTTGCGCCAGATCCAGCCACTGCGCATTCGATAGGGAATTTGCTTTGGCTGCGTGCGTGCCGATTATCCTTTTTCGCATCTGCTAAATTATGCACGCCGCAATTTGCTTTCCGCGCGGCGCGCCGTTCGGCTATTCGATTGTTACCGGGTAGTATGTCCAGTCGAGGGGTTTACGTCGGATTCCGATTAGATACTTGCCGGCGATCAGACTCATCAAATCGAATCGCACCGTCAAATTCGTGGCACCGTTCTCGAGCGCAGCTTCACCGGAAGCTTGAATAAGCGGGGTCCCTATTTGCCGCAAAACCTGAATCTCGTATTGACCTCCTTCGCTTGCGAATGGCAACGCAAACGTCAGAGCAATCCGCTTTCGAGGCAAATGCAGCGAATCGAGTGGCGGCGACGCACGCGGTTCGTCAGGCCTCGAACGATCGCCCGATCTTTCAGATCCAGAGTTGCTGCAACGTATTGACCCGATCCACGCGAACCAAACCAGGAAGAAACCGGACCTGCCGCAAAAAACGCTGCTGAACCGCAGCCAGCAACAATTACCGCCGCGAGAATCGCGCGCTGCGTTTGCCGTGGACGCCGAGCAGCCTCTTGTCGATATTCGGAGAACTCACGAGAGCAAGGTGAGCACCGCGCAACGTGTATCAGGTCCGGATGAGTAATTGGAATGGATCGTCGATTTCTGGCCAGTCGCTCTAGAAACGCTGAACCTGGGCAACCGACTCGATCGGGATTGGGATAGTCGTTGAGCGCGGCCTGCTCGAACATCGCAAGCATGCGCTGTTGCCGCGGTTGGATCTCTTGTCGGAAGCTCAACGCGCATCGTCGGGGAAGGTATCGGCGCAATTTCACGTGCAGTAGCAGCGGGACAAGGCTCAGCCGGCACTGGAGCGCTTCGCGCAAGCGGCTCAGCGCCATTTCCGAATTCAGGCCGTTCTCCACCCCCATCGCCGGGAGGTTCTTTCGGTGCCAGTGCGGGCCGTAGTCCGCGACAGCCGAATCCGCCCTCAGCACCGGGTTCAGCAAGCTTATCCCCGCAGGAGCGCGTCTCGGCAATAGGCGGCGAGCCGCTGGAGGGCTCCGGTCTCGAAGGTGAGCACCCGGCAGCTGGTTTTGTTCATTCGTTAGCGTCCGATGCTACTGGCGTCCCGGCTTCAGATGCTGAGGAGCGCAGCAGCTCAAATGCGCCTCCGAGCTAGGGGCCACCCGCCTCCGGATTGCATCAATCGTCAGAAATAAGCACTCGTGGCACGCCACTCCGCGGCACTGCCAGCGGCGCTCGACGGCGCTCCCGCTTCAGCATATTTCCGAGTGACGCGGCGAGCCATGCACAGCCACCGCGTATGCCAGTTGACCACGAGGAGTGAATCCGAAGGAGGCTCATTCTGTGAGAGTTCTATTTAAACCAAGCCCAGCATCCGAGACACGAGGAGCGCTGGAATTAGACAATCCGTACCTCGCAGCGAGGCATGAATGGGGCGAGCGTTACGGCAATCCATGTGTGTGTGACGGCGAGGATTCATCCGGAAACGTTCGGGTCGACCGGACCCCTCTATACTCATGGGACGTCACTGAGGACATCGCACCCCCAGCTCGGCGTCACGAGCGTGGCGGTCCTCAGCGGCCTGAGGCCGCCGATACCGGTCCGCAGCGGGCTCAGGAAACATAAGGTCTAGAATAAGGTCCAAAGACGAAAACAGCCGCTGGATACTTGGCGGCCATTTTTCAGTAAGTACTTTAGAATCTATGGTGCGGAGAGGGGGACTTGAACCCCCACGAGATTGCTCCCGCTAGCACCTCAAGCTAAACAGCACACCCGATCACGCGTATTTACAACGCGTTAGCGGGAATCTGCTGCCGTATCGAGGTGCGTTCGCGGCGGGTAACTGGCACAAATCGGTCACATTTCGCGACTGGCGGTTTCGGCCATGAATTGGCCAAGTGGAACAACGATCATGTTCCGGCTTCAGATCAGCCGGAGCGATTCTTCGTGAGACTCGCGCGGAATTTGTCGTCTCGAGGCAGCGGCTTCGCCGCGCCGAAGCCATTGCCTGTGTTCGTCTGAAGCGGCAGGAAGCCAGCCAGAATCTAGGCTTCGCCTCCCGACCGTTCGTGCTCTGTGGGTTACCAGTGAAGAGACCGGCGGCGGGGCAACACCTGCATGAACGGCGGAACGGCCAGTTTCTTCTTCAGGTAACCGGCCATCCTGCCTACGGATTGCCGTGGGGCCAGGACCGCCTGGTGCCGATCTTTCTCGCGACCCTGGCGATCAAGCAGCGGAGTCGCGTCATCCACTTTCGGAGCGCGGCGCAGATGCTCGACACGTTCGGGATGCAGCAGGGTGGAACGCAGTATCGGCGACTGATGGGGGCTTTTCAGAGAATCTTCGGAGCGACGATCTTCTTCGGCACCGATATGCAGCGTGAACGCGCCACGGTCATTCACCGCGCACGATTCAATTTCATGAGTGAGGCGCGGATCTGGTATTCACGGAACTCCGCTCAGGACACCCTCCTCCCCGGCGAGTTGCAGAACGAAATTGTTCTGAGCGAAGAATTCTTCCGGGAGATTCTGGATCATCCGATTCCGACCGATATGGAGGCGGCGAGGGTGCTTTCGTGCTCCCCGGCGGCGCTCGATCTGTTCACGTGGCTCTCGTACCGGTGCTTCATTGCGAAAGGGCGCGAATGGGTTCCGCTGTTCGGGCCGGCTGGTCTGGTCAATCAGCTCGGAAGCTCGGACTACGCGAGACCGCGCAGGTTTCGTGAAAAGCTCGAAGGCTGGCTTGATCTGGTTCGGACGCTGTGGCCGGAATGCCCGGCCGGAATCAGCAATGACGGAACAGGACTATGGGTGGATCGGGCAAACGCAGTTTTAGCTCAGGAGGTCTCAAATGCACGCCGGGGTTAGGCACGCCATAATCTGGCGCGTTTCGCTCGGACGAATCGAGCAAGTCGTCTCGGGTCACCTCGGGCCGGGCCGCGTTCGAGGGAACGCCGCAGGCTCGTGCTTCAGCCGACAGGTATCAATGTATCTGGCAAAGCACGTGGGCCACTGGAGCCTTTCGCCGATCGGGAAGTTCTACAATGGCCGTCACCACACGACGGTTCTGCACGCAATCGCAAAGATTGAGAATCTCAGGAAGACCGATGAGAGCGTGGACGCGCTGATTGAAGTCCTGATCGATGAACTGGCCGCTGGTCCGCATGAAACGGAGTCCCGCCTACCGGTCCAGACACGCGCGGCGCTGGTGGAGGCGGTCGCAACGAGAGTGATGAAGCGCTTGACAGAGCTTCGGATCATCGAAGCACCACCGGACAATGCACCGGAAAGGATCCCTGTTCAGGGTTGAGCCGTGGCGGAGCTGATGCCGGAGATGCCGGTTCGGTTCACTCACTCCCGACAAATATCGTTGTAACAAGAAGGCAAGTTGATGAACACCTCTCAAAACCGCCGGGACTCAACTCTGATTCCTCACGCTGATCCGCTTTTGTTTAACGGACAGCGGTCAGGTTCGTGCCGACGAGTCACGTCCTTCGTTCAGCCCGTTCCTCAAAACTTCGTTGCTGGAACGGACGAACTGCGGGTCGGCGCTGTCGCGTTGCAACATGCTTACGCCGTGGACGAGGGCCCACACGACACGAGCCAGCAGAGCAGGGTCGCCCTGACGGACCTCGCCTCGCTGCTGGGCTTCGCCAATGATTTCCTTCAGCATTGCGAATACCCGGCCGGTTTCCGCCGCCGTACCGCCGCCTGCTTCGAGCAGCGCGTTGAACATGACCTCGAAATGGGCGGGATGCTCCTTCGCAAAGTTGAAATAGGCGACGCTCATGGCGTCCATTTGCGCCGCGAAACCCGCCGCGCTGTTTCTGGCTTTTTGCAGCGCGTTTCCAAACTCGAGGAATCCAGCCTCTCTGATTGCCGCGAGCAGGGCGGCTTTGTCCTTGAAGTGCCCGTAGGCGGCGGACCGCGAGACGCCCAGCCGCGTGCCGATTTCGCGCAGCGTGAGAGCAGAGATTCCCTTCTGCTCGATTAGTTCGAGCCCGTCCTGGATCAGAGCCGCGCGAAGGTTGCCGTGGTGGTAGTTTCGCTTTGTTCTTTTCACAACTATATGTTGAACCTTTATCTTGACATTGTCAACATAGGCTGCTATATTAATGAATATAAACGTTAAACACGGTTTTGCCAAAACCCGGCATGGGGATATTACACCCCGGGTACTTTGTTCTGTTGATTCCGGAAGTTTGACGTTTAGGAGATCAAAATTGCGAAAAGCGAAAGGATTTGATCCTTTTGGCCCGATAACCTTCCAAATCTTAGGTCTCGATACTCGTTCGAATTAGGAGAGAAGATTGGCTGCAATTACCTGGGGCTTGCTCGGCCCGGAAACCCTTCCGAGCGAGCGTCGCACGCGTACACTCGGCTTGGGAACGACCGTGCGCTTATTTAACGACCGCGCCGTGCCAGGCCTCGGTGGAGTGTGGTTTGGGAAACAGCTGCTATTGGCTACTCTCGGTGTCGCAACTGCAGAACGAGTACGAAACTCCGGCAAGCGCGCGCAGAATATCGAAGTAGCCAATGCTGTCGAAGCTCTGGCCTGTTGGTTAGCGCTCGATTCCACGGGGTGGAACCGCGACCCACGTTTGCGCGGTGCGTTGAAGTTGTCTGGCAAGAAGGACCTCTCATTCGCCACTGTTTCTAAGCGAACTTTCTATGTTACGCAGCCCATGCGTCAAGCAACTGTGCAACCTCTTCGTGCGCTCGGAATGGTTGAGTCGAACGGTGAACGCTTCAATGCATTTAGGTGCATGAACCAAGGGGAAGCCTTCATCGATGCAGCCTGTGCTGCCTTCAAACCCCACAAGCGTTCAGTGCTCGATCATCTTGTTATGTGGGCTAGGGGCGTTCATGATGATGTTAAGAATTCTTGGGAGCTGAGGAGAGCATTATCTCCTCTTGAGCCCATATCTGAAAACGCCAGTGAATTTCTGCGCGAGCGAATTGTTCAGGGAGGTGGCACCGAGGCTTCCCGACGACGAAAGGCGCTTGAATGGGTTGAAACCTTGCGCGACCGGAAGGGGCAGGTTGAGTGGACGGAAAAGCCGCCGATGCTGGACGAACCCCATTGGCGTGATCTCCACGCCGGCGCGCTCTTTTTCGCCGCGCGCGATGCCGCGATTAGTTTGTTGGACGAGATTGAATCCCACATGGGAAACGCGGCGGACCGGCGTATGTCCATCGATGCCGCGCCACCGGGAGCCGTCGTCGAAAAGTTGGAGTCGTTACGGAGCCATGCACGAGCTTTTCTCGACGGCAAGTATGATCCCTCGCCCGCCGGGGAAGCGACGGCGTTTTGTAGTGAATGCGCTGAGCAACTTGATGCTCGCCTTCTCGAAACACTGCTTCTTCGTGAAGGCCATGTATTGCGCCAACGAGGACGCGACATCGTGCCGGGCGTCGCTTTCCGAGGAAATCTGGCCAGCCCGGCTAACGCCGCACGCAGCCCGGAAGAAGACGGCGCGGAGGCCGATATAGGGCAACTCATCCCGTTGCCCGAAGGGATTTCACTCCGAGTCCGTAACCTCTTCTTACTAAATCTCGATTTCCGGCGTCAGTTGGACAAATGGTTGACAGGACCGGCTGACAACAATGGCACAGGACGATGAGAAAGCCCGAACCGGCATTCAAGCCGCTCTCGCTTGCTCAGCATTTTGAAGCACCTGATGATTTTGTCGGCTGTTTCGGCTGGATCTGCGGGTATTCCGCGGATACTGGGTTCCTGGACGACGCAGTGGAGCGGTTTACCCGCCGAATTCACGCTCAGCGAGCCTATGAAGGGCGGGTCGCCCTGGCGCTGATGCTCGATCCGAGCAACCCGCAAATCACGCCAAAGGAAGTGCCCGGCGCCATCCATCTGCCGCTGAGCGGCCTGCTTCCGTTCAGGCTTCTTCACGCCAAGCTGGCGCTCTTGGGTTTTCGTCATACATCGGATCCACGACAATGGCGAGTGCGCCTGATTGTTTCCACCGGAAACTGGACCCGCCAGACACTTGAGGACAGCCTCGATCTCGCCTGGCGTGTCGATTTCTGCGACCGGGACCTGAAGTCGGAAAACGGCTTGGTTGCCCAAGCCGGCGCCGACCTCGGCGCAGCATGGGGAATGATTGATTGGCTGCGGAGACGATTTGACTTTCGGGTTTTGAAAGCCCGCGTTCCCGGCCGTGAGGATTTTGAAAGCGAAGCGACCATCGTCGAAAGATGGGTCGCAAGAGCGACGAAGCTTGGCACCGGCCTAACGCCGCGATTTTTCGACAACCGAGGAGCTTCTCTCCTCGCCCGGTTACCGAACTTGGTGCTGACGCACGCCTCACAGTCAGCTCGAAACTATCTTGGCATGGGCTCCGGCTACTACGAATCGTCCGATAGTGCCAACAAGATACCTCCAGTACTCAAGAGCATTGTCGAGACCCTCCGGGATGCGCAACTCCTCGTTCGACAGCCCGAAATCGACATCTTCGTCAATCCCAAGGCGTGCCAGGCGGTGGCCGGTTCCGTGGCGTCTTTGAATAAGGCGGGCTGGACGGTGCGGGAGGCGGGCCAACCCGAATGCTTCAAGGCGCAACGATCATTGCACGCGAAATTCATTTTCAGCGCAAGCTACCGAGAAAATTCCGATTTTTGCAACGGCGCGTGGCTCTACCTGGGCTCGGGCAACCTGACCGGCCCCGGCTTCGCCAACGCGATGGCTCCACAAATCGGTAATCTTGAGGCCGGTGTCGTGATTACCCCCGAATCGCTCCGGTGGCACGCTGCCAAGGGCATACCCCTCGAATCTGTCGTGACGAATCTCCTGCCACTGCAATGGGAAACCGATTTCAATCAAGAGCCAGGACCGCTCGCGCCGGGCAGTGAGATGCCGGACCCAGAGATGTTGTACAGCGCCCCGCCCGTAGCCTATTTCTTCTGGATTGCGGAAGAAAATGCCAATTGGCTGCGGACATCGGAGGAATCCTTGGAGTCCTTTGACTTGCTGGACGACGCGGGTCACGCTTGTATTCGGGACCTCACTAAGGGCTTTCCGTGGCGAGGACCGCGACCTCGGCAGCTACAAGTCCGGTGGTGTGTCGGCGGGCAGGAGCGCCGCGCATGGATACCCGTGATCGATGAATTCGGGCGTATCGCTGCGACGATATTGCCGCGTATCGATATCGATGAGGCTTGGAATCAGCTCGCGGACTTCCCCATGCCGCCGGACGAGGCGGAGTTGCCGGTGGATGCAGAGATTCAACCGACCAATGACACTCCTCAGGGCAGTTCGGGAGATGCGTACACGGCCAACTACCCGGTGCGGCAGATGATGCAGTTGGTTGAGAACATCGCGACCAAGCAAACATCGGTGGCTAAGGTTGATTGGGTGAATTGGTGCACGCGGCTGGAGCAATGCCTTGTTCAGGCGGCGGGCAGTACCGTTCTTGAGGTGTTCCTGAAACTCGGTATCAACCCACTCAGCCCCTTGTGGCATCCTTCGTTTCGACCGGCTTTTGCAACGACCCGCGAAACCGTTGAAGGTCTCCGCTATGAAAGCGTGCTCAAACGGGTGGAGACTGCTTGGAACGTCGCCGGTCTTCCCGGACTTGGAGATCACGCATGAACCAAGTGTTCCAAGGGTGGGAAGCTGTGGCGGAGCTTCTCAGGCAGATCGCTGCCTCACAAGAGCAACTGGCCCTCAAAAAGGGGGAAGCCGCCACCCGCTTGAACCCAGGCCAGCGCGCGACCCTGCGTGCCATGGCTTCACGCATCCCGAGGAACGGCGTGGTGATCGCGGACGAGGTTGGCATGGGGAAGACGCGAATCGCCGTCGAACTCGCGCGTTGCGTGATTCAAAGCGGCGGGCGAGTGGCGATTCTCGTTCCGCCCGGTCTTGGCTATCAATGGCAGGCCGAATTGCGTGAGGGTGAAATCCTTGATGTCCCGCATATTCTACGCAGTCTTTCCTCGTACTTGGGTGCGTGGACCGGCGAGCCACAGCCATGGTTCGCAAAACAGACGGTGATGGTGTCTCACGCGTTTACAAACTGGCGGCTTTCTTCGCAAGCCGCAATCTGGCGATGGGCATTGGTGCCGGAACTCTACGCACGTTGGCGCGAACTGTCTGATGGACGGCTCCCACGCGGTTATCACCGCAATGAGACCTTGGCTTATGGGGGGGTATGCGCCGATGTCGCCGTGAGCATCTTCGCCGCCTTGCCGAACGACCCTGGACATCCGATACGCCGGTTGCTTCAATGCTTTGATGACGTTCAATGGCCGAGACCTCTTGATGCTGCCGAGTACGAAAAGAACGGAGCGTTGCGCCGCTGGCTTGAACGCAGCGTCGGTATTGGCCTTGGCGTATTTGATCTAATCATCACCGATGAGGCGCATAAGAGCCGTGGAACGGAGAGTGGTCTTTCCTGTTTGCTCGAAAGCGTGATCGTGCCGTCTGATACGGCTCGCAGGATCGCCCTGACCGCCACTCCGGTGGAACTGGATGTCAGTCAATGGCACAGTACGTTGAGTCGTCTCGGCCTGGATACCGCAACTCTTGCCCTAGTGCAGGAAGCGACCCTGCAGTATGCGGATGCTGTCAAGCGACTGCGGCACGCATGGCGGAGCAGTCCGGATGCGCGCGCTGCCTACAAAACCGCCGCCGCTCAGTTTCAAGAGGCTTTGTCGCCTTATCTCCTTCGGCGTGACAAGAGAGAAGACCCCGAGGTTTGCCGGTTTCACCGTCACTCCGGGCTGCCGATCAACGCATACCGGAAAGAGACTGAGATTTCGGTCAAAACGGAAGAACTTTCGCCGGCTTGGCGGAAAGCAATCTGCGCCGCGGAGTCCTTGTCGGTGGTCACGCGGGGGGTGGGCGATCCTGTAGCCAAGCGGCTTCGGCTGACTCTCGGAAATGGACATGGAATCGCCGCCTTGCTCGACCAGATCAATCGGGCCGATGATGACCAGGGGACGGAACAGTTCGACGGCGCTGATCGCCAGACCGAACCGAACGAGGACACGGGGAACGCCGCTGATGTCAAACGCAAAGAACGCGCAGAGTACTGGCTGAACGTTATCGGCCACGCCCTCGATACGGGCAGTGATGAGTCGCTCTTCGACCATCCCGCGATCACGAAGGCGGTCGAGGCGATCGAAAAAGAGGCTTTGAGCGGTGAAAAAGTGCTGGTCTTCGGACGCTTCACCCGTCCGTTGCGCGCACTCGTCGATTTGTTGAACGCCCGCGAAATGCTGCGCCGGGTCCAGAACGAGGAACCATGGCCCCAATCCAAGGTGCATGGCGACTGGGACGGCGATGTCGAGAACAGCGAATGGCTCGCCGTCCGCACGGCGCACCGTCAGCTCGGGAGTTCTGTCCGACTCGAAACGCTCGATGATGCCCTCCGCATTCGCTACGAACGTGAACGCCAAAGGCGCGAAAACTTTCGCGAGCGCCTGGTTCCCTCGATCGAACGGGGCTGGCAAGGAAATGAAGCCGGGGCCTATTTCAGGGCGATTTTTGATGCCTTCAAGCGCTCGGCCGGCGCACCAGCTTTGGATGAAACACCAGAAGAAAGCTCTCTCGCTCTCGTAGCCAGAGCAATGATGGAATTGTTGGATCGCCCTGATGCCGAAGCGCTCGAGTATAGACGCACCTTCTGCCAACTAATCGAAGCTGTCTGTGATAGGGATGATGCGGATAACGATGACGAAATCGACGCCGAAGAGGCTTTCAGACGGTGGGAAGAGATTAAATTGCGTTTGAAGGAGGAGTACGCTCGCACCCGGGGAGGCTTCGCACGCTTGATGTACGGAGGCACCCGTCAGGAATCCCGGCGTATGATTCAGCTTGCGTTTAATCGCGCAAGGAGCTTCCCAAGGATACTGGTTGCTCAGTCATTAGTCGGTCGCGAAGGCTTGAATTTGCATAAGGCGTGCCGGGTCGTGGTCTTGCTCCATCCCGAGTGGAATCCAGGTGTGGTCGAGCAGCAGATTGGAAGAGTGGATCGAGTTGACAGCCGCTGGTGTGGCGAGCTCAGGAAGGCACTTGACTCGGGGACTCCCGCAGCCCAGCTTCCGCGTATCGAAGTCCGGCCGGTTGTATTTCGTGGCACTTACGACGAACACAATTGGAAGGTATTGCGCGATCGATGGGACAATCTGCGAGCGCAGTTGCACGGCGATGTGATAGCGCCAGAGTTCGCAACCCTTAGTAATGAGGAGAAGGCGGTGTTCGATGAGATCTCAGACGCGGCCCCAGACTTCTCACCGACCCGATCAAAACTGAAGCCGACCGACGCCGAAAACATCCCTTTGGTCGGCGTCGGCTGAACGAAATAGGTGACAGTTCAAGTCACGATGGTTGTGGTTAGGCATCGCATTCGTGCGCGTTCCCGTTTGACGGACCGTACGGTTTTCGGCGAATAATCGACGCCCTTGGCGCGGGCAGATGAGCTGCAGTCTACAGATGGATACTTTTTTAGAACAATTGAAAGCGCTGTGCGCCGCCTATCCTACGCGTGCGAAGTGGGTCTTCGTCCCGACGCACGCAATCGGCCGAACGTTTGGCGACCGGCTGGTCCTTGAGGGCACGGACTGGGCAAACCTACGGTTCGTCACGCCTCTCGATATTGCTCTTCGCATGGGGGCTCCATTCCTGGTCGAGCGCGGCATCGATCCCTCTGAAGAGGCAGTCGGGCCAGCATTGATGATGCGTCTTCTTTTGGACCTTCCGCTTGATAGCGGGTACTTCCGTAAGCTGGCCGATCACCCGACGCTGGCCGAGGCACTTTGGACGACCATCCGAGAACTGCGGATGGCCGGTATCAAGGCACACCAGATCAGCTCTGGCTCATTTGATTCGGCAGCAAAGCACGCGGAGATGGTTGCCCTGCTTTCGGCCTACGAAGGCTTTCTTGAGGATCAACGTTGCGCCGACATGGCCACCGTATATCAGGAGGCCCTGAAACATCCTGACTGGTCTCCGATCAAGCCGGAGGACTGCTGGACCGAGCTTCCTGACGCCAACTGGAACCCGCTGCAGAGGGCGCTCCTCGGCGTCATGACAGGTGAACGGGTGACCCCTCGAACATTGAACCTTCCGGGTGTGTCGGTGCCGCGTCGTCTTCTGTCACAGGGAACTGAAAGGCTTACGTCTGACATCGGCGCGAATCCATTAGCGTTCCTCATGGCGCCGCCAGCATCGAATTCCGTTCCGGGAATCAATGTCTTTCATGCCGGAGGTCGCGAAGCGGAGATTGAAGAAGTCTTCCGCCGCATTCTGGCGAGCGGCGTGTCGCTTGACCAGGTGGAAATAGCCTGCGCATCTGACGCTCACGTTTCCCTCGTGTGGGAGAAAGCGCTCCGCCACGATTGGCCGTTAACGCTCGGGCCAGGCATTCCAGCTACATTCACGCGACCCGGTCGAGCTCTTCTCAGTTTGTGCGACTGGATTGAAACAGACTTCTCGGCGATCCATCTTCGCCGTGTGCTGCAGTCCGGCGATGTATCCGTCGAAGAGACGGAAGGGTTCACGGCTGGGCAGATCGCGCGCGTGCTGGCTCAGGCCGAAGCTGGATGGGGGAGGGCGACATACGAACTGGCGATTGATCGGCTCTGCAGGGACTACGAAGCGCGTGCGAACATTCCCGAAGCAACAGACCTGGACCGCTCATACGCTCAGAACAAGGCGAGGCAGACAGGACAAATTCGTGACTGGTTGATCGATCTGGTGAACTCAGTGCCAACGCCCGGGAGCGACGGCCTTGTTGCATTACAAGCTGTCGTGACGAGCGCACTCGAGTACATCGATCGCAGAGCCGCTCGCAGTAATGCACTTGACCACCGCGCAGCAGCCGCGCTTCGGGAACACATCGGCGAACTCCGCGCCCTGGGTGCGTTCTCATGCGCCCTTTCAGGCGCTCTGCGGTTCGTTCGTGAGCGCGTTCAATCGCTCACCGTGGCCTCCGAACGTCCGCGCCCGGGTCATCTCTATGTTTCTCGGCTGGCGCACGCTGGCTATTCGGGCCGGTCACATCTCTTTGTTGTCGGTCTTGAGGAGGGAAGAGTGTTTTCCACCGCGACAGAAGACCCGATATTGCTCGATGCGGAAAGGGCTGGCATCTCTCCAGACCTTCGCCTCTCAACCGACCGAGTCGATGAAGCCGTGTATGGCGTTCTGTGTCGGCTGGCCGTATGCGGCGCGGAAGTCACGTTCAGCTATTCGTGCCGGGATACACGCGAGTTCAGGGAGACCTATGCGTCCTGGTTAATGCTTCAGGCCTTCAGATTGAAGCAAGGTGATGCGACGCTGCCCTACCGGGCTATGCGAAGCGCCCTCGGAGAACCGCAATCCACCGTGCCGTTGGTGCGTGAGAGTGCCCTTTCCTCAATTGGTTGGTGGCTGCGCAGCGTCGTTGGCTCCGGAGAGCGTGGAGCGACAGTCCTCAGCGAGGCATTTCCGGAATTGGGGCGAGGTCGCCTGTCCGACGAATTGCGTGGGACGGCAGACTTCACTGAATTCGACGGATGGGTGCCGGATGCTGGCGCGGATCTCGATCCGTGCGATCCAATGAACGCTTACTCGGTAACCGAGTTGGAAAAGGCGGCCGAGTGTCCGTTCCGGTTCTTTCTGAAACGTGGCCTCGGCTTGCGCTCCCTCGACGAACGCGAGCGTGACAAAGATGTCTGGTTAGACCCCTTAACCCGCGGATCAGAGCTGCACGCAATCTATGAAGCTCTGTTACGGCGTTCGCAGGACGAAAACCGTCGGCCCAACGAAGGCGATCGAACATGGCTGTTGGCCTTGGCGCGGGAGCGCCTTGACCAGTTACAGGACGAGGCGCCTGCGCCCACGGTGGAGATTCTCGAACACGAAACCAAGAACTTCCTGAGTGATGTGGAGTTGTTTTTCGATGCCGAGGTTAAACCGAGATCGTCAACACCTGTCGGTCTTGAGGTTTCATTTGGGCGTACATTGCATCGCGATGAGGATCCGCTTGCCCGCTCGGCACCAGTTGAGATCCCGCTCGGCGATGGGCTAAGGGTGAAGATTGCGGGCCGGATCGATCGTATCGATAAAGTCGGCAAGGCCAGCTTCGAGGTGATTGACTACAAAACGGGCGGGTATTGGAAGGATCAGTGGACGGGCGTTTTTGCGTGTGGAACCAGACTGCAGCATGCGCTATATGGATTGGCGGCGACCGAACTGTTGAAGTCGCGTTATGACAAACCGAAGGTCACGGCAGGCGTTTATTACTTCGCCAGTCACAAAGGACGCCACGAACGCGTCAGAATCCCGGCGCCCCCACCGAAAGCGATCAACGCGGTGCTGACGGACCTTCGCGCAGTCATTCTCGCGGGGCAGTTCACGCGGACACCCGATCAAGACAACTGTCGGTACTGCGACTACGCCGCGGCTTGCGGCGGAGACGTAAACATTCAGGCTTCCGGGAAACTTGATGACCTTCATTTCCCGGCATTCCGAAGGCTGGCTGCACATGAATGACTCACGTCAGATCGATCAGGCATCCCGTCGTGGCATCCGCGAGGCCCTGCTCGAAAACATTCTCGTAGAGGCAGGTGCGGGATCCGGCAAGACGCAGATGCTTGCGGAGCGCATGGCTGCCGGTGTGGCGACGGGCGTGTACCAGATCGAGCACATGGCGGCTGTTACGTTCACACGCAAGGCTGCCTCAGAGCTCAGGGGCAGGTTCCACCTGGCACTTGAAAGCCAGATCGCCAACGCCTCCGCGGACTTCTCGGATGACGATGATCGCTTGAAGCGGTTGAGGTCGGCGGTGTCGAATCTGGAGCGATTCTTTGCCGGAACGATTCACTCGTTTTGTTCGCGCCTTCTGCGGGAACGTCCCATCGAATCGGGCGTTGCTCCGGGGTTCACCGAACTCGATGAGGTACAGGATCTCCAGTTGCGTCAGCGAGCCTGGCGCGAGTTCGTCACAGGCGCACGTGCCGCTGGCGACCCGGAGATGATTGCGCTGCTCCAGGCTGACGTTCGCCCAAAGGATCTGGATTCAGTCTTCGCAACTATCTGCGACAACGAGGACGTGGACTTTCCGGCGGGGGAAGGGGTCTCTCCCGATCCCGAGCCGGCCTGGGACGCTCTGGAGTCATTCTGGAAAGAACTGCAGAAATACTTGCCATCCCCCATTAACACGGAAACGACGTGCGAGATTCAAAGGGCCGCTGCCGTTTTCGACGGGCAACTTCGGGTTTCGCGGTATCGGTTGTATCGTCCCCAGGTGCTTGCGTCATTGCTCAAGACGTGGGACCGCGAATCGAAAATTACCCAAAAATGGTGGGCAGACACTGCACCGGAAAAGAAGCGCTTGGCCGGTCTAATCGAGGCCCTGCACAACAACTTCCGCGCCAGCGTGGTCCGGCCCTTTCTCGACCAATGGCGGCAGTACGTTTATCGCCTTGCAGTCAGCCTGCTGACGCGAGCGCGAGCGACGGCTTTGGCGGAGCGCCATCGACTCAACTCGTTGAACTACTCCGATCTCCTGAATCTGACTGCCCGCGTTCTGCGTGAGAACGTCAGCGTTCGTCGGGCGCTGCAGCAGAAATTTCGGTATCTCCTCGTAGATGAGTTCCAGGACACTGACCCGATCCAGGCAGAGATCATATTCTGGCTCGCCGAGGACGCCAGAGCTTCTGATGTTGCCCCGGGGGTGTCGCAGGATTGGCGAATGCTGCCACTGCGTCCGGGCGCCCTCTTCGTCGTTGGCGACCCCAAACAGTCAATCTATCGTTTTCGTAGGGCGGACATCGACATTTACAACATGGTGAGAGATCGCTTCGCCGAGACCGGCGTCGGTCGGGTCCTCCCGCTTACGCTCAACTTTCGCGCGTCACCCGAACTATGCGAGTGGGCGAACGAGCTGTTTCAGACGCGGTTCCCTAAAGAGCCGACCACTCATGCACCTCGGTTCGCTCCCCTGGATGCGGATGCAGAAAGCGCGGAGATCGGGCAGGTCTTTACGCTGACGCACGCATGCGCCAAAAACGAGGTTCAGACAGAAGACGCGTGGAAGATCGCGGCATATATTCGTTCGGAAGTGGATGCTGGCAGGCGCAGCTTCAGCGACTTCCTGATTCTGACTAGGAAGAAGCGTGACCGCATTGCACCGTTCGCGCACGCATTGGAGGCCCTGAACATTCCCGTTGAGGTGAACGGCGCCGGAGCATTTGGCGATTCCCGGGAAGTGCAGACGCTGACTGCGCTGTTGCGCGCGTTGGCTGACCCAATGGACTCGGTGACACTGATTGCGGTTCTGCGCGGTCCCTTGTTTGGCGTCAGCGACCCCGAGCTGTTTGCTTTCAAGAAAAGGGGCGGCCGCTTCAGCCTGTTCCAGAGCACTGAAGCGGTTGAACACCCGTCGGGACCAGTCTCGCTTGCCTTAACTACTTTGTCGCGCTATTACCGATGGACGCGCGTGCTCCCGGCTGCTGGAGCGCTTGATCGAATCCTTGAGGACAGCGGCTACATCGCGCTCTCTGCCACCAGCCCCGGCGGCGTGGACGCCGGGGATGTCATTCACGCGATCGATCGAATGCGGCAAGTCTTTGAAGCTGGAGGCAGTCTGGCCGATGCTGCGAACATGCTTGAGGCTGACCGAGAGGCCGCGAGCGAAGTTGAGTCCCTGCCTCTGGAGCCGGGGCGAACTGATGTCGTCCGGCTGATGAATCTGCACAAGGCAAAAGGTCTGGAGGCGAACGTAGTATTCCTCGCCGATCCGCTTGGAGGCGTAAAGCCCCGAGTCGATGTGCATATTGAGCGAACGGGAGTACGATCTCAAGGTTGGTTGAAGCTCCTTCGACGAAGTGAGTCGTCGTGGGCGGAGACGCTCATCGGCGAGCACGCCGACTGGACCACGTACGAAGCTGCAGAGCGACCCTACTTACAAGCTGAGGAAAATCGGCTCCTGTACGTTGCGGCAACGCGCGCCCGGGAGGTGCTTGTCGTCAGCCGGTGGACGCAGAGCGCAAGTAATGGGGCGTGGCAAGCGCTGGATCCCTTCCTTAAGGATGCACGTGAGCTTGTCATTCCCACGTCAGTAGACGCGGCACCGGTTCAAATGCCGGACTGCTCGGTGATCGTACAAACAACGGCTCAGGACTTACGCGGGCAGACGCACGCTCGCATCCACATGGCCTCTTGGTCGGCAACCTCGGTCTCGATAGAAGCAAAGCATGTCGCCCGAATGACCCAGTGCGCCGAGCCAGAGGCTGATGACCCCTCAAAGGTTGTCCTGGCCAACTCTCCATCACATCGGGCGGACGCGGGCCGCGCGTGGGGCGCGCTGATCCACGGGCTATTGGAACATGCGATGCGTCATCGAAACAGCACGCGGGAGGACCTCCGCCGCCTGGCAGTTTGGCTCACCGTCGATGAACCACAATTGCGCACGGTCATCGATGAAGCCCTCGATACCGCCCAAGACGTGACCCTGGCCACTTTCTGGTCGGAAGCAAAAGCATCTTCGGAATGCCACGAAGAAGTGCCTTTCGCTGTCCTCGATACTCAGGGCGGCCTTCCCACAGTTCTTAACGGTGTGATTGATTTGGTCCACAACAGCGACAGCGGTTGGAAGATCATCGACTACAAGACCGACAAAGAAACAGCCGCCGAAAGTTTGTGCGCAAACTACGATGCGCAAATTCTTCAGTATGAGCGCGCATGGACCCGGTTCGTGTCCGAACCAGTTGTGTCGGCCCTCGTTTCAACCAGGGTCGGTGACTTTCAATGCGGCGCAAGTACAAACGACCAAGGCCTTACAGATTAAACCGCCGGCTGTGCCAACGCAACAATGTCTCCGGCGCGACGATGGTGGCAATGTCAGCCAGGAGCTTCCGCCCTATTCCTTCCGCCTTTGCGGCCAATCGACGCCGCTGATCATCATGAGCCGCAAACGCCGGTTGCCGAACTGCTCACGAAGAACGCGGCTTTCCTCGCGGAGGTATCCAATCATTTGTAGCTGGCGCCGATTCATCCATCCGGCTACAGAGATCAGCACAAACCGGAATGAATCAAAGCTCGGCATCTGGTCATCATCTAAGCATCCGTTTTGATCGCCCAACTGCTGTCGATGTATCCAGATCGATTGTTCGCACCATACGCGGTCAATGATCGCTTCGAAATCTCTGCCGCAAACCCACCCGCCCTAAACGGCTATCCGCGGCTTCGCGGGGCAATTGACGCTATCGTCCGAATTCGATGGCTTGGACTCGAAACGCGTAGCTGCCTATACTGAAGGCGGGTCGCTCGCATAAGAGCGCAGTGCTACTCGAGGCAGCCACGCAGAACCATCTCGTTCCGTATTCGTATGGACAAACCTTTCTACAGCGGATCAACAGAAACCAGAGCCGAGTTCGCGACCGTTCGCCCCACTCCCAGAGATCGACTGAAGTCTGCCGATCTCCACTCACGCCGTCACTTCCAGGGTCTCATCGCGTCGGTTCCGTTTTGGCCACTCGCCGCAAAGGCGCGCGCCGCGCCCGGTCGCGAACTCCTCATTACCAGGTCCGGAGCGGTCGCCGATGACTCCACCGTCAACACCAGGTTCATCCAGTCCGCCATTGATCAGCTTGCCGCCATGGGCGGAGGCACCGTTGTCGTACCCAAAGGTGTCTTCGTCTCCGGCGCTCTCTTCTTCAAACCGAAGGTTCACCTGCGCTTGACCGAAGGCGCCGTCCTCAAGTGTTCCACCGACCTCTCGAACTTCCCCGCGCAACGGACGCGTATCGAAGGCCACTTCATGGACAACTTCACCCCGGCCTTCATC